>ERZ1292633.1519-Hain-H41-02um-R1-1519-length-24953-cov-39_pt1 | contig 24953 bp, 25 predicted proteins | sample MGYA00564406_ERZ1292633 | MGnify/ENA primary metagenome ERZ1292633 (study PRJEB36523, sample SAMEA6512639) | groundwater metagenome | collected 2019-01-08 | study: AquaDiva: Metagenomics assemblies of 32 groundwater samples | reverse complement strand
TGTTATCTGAATAACTGCGTTGCAAGTTTGAATGGGGTGAGTGACGGGTTTCGAATTGAAAGAGACCCTCAGTGTATTCAAGCAGATCAACAACTTACAGATGCAGATCGCGGCAAAATAGAGCAAGAAATACGCAAATCCGCAACCAGCCGCAACCAGAATTTAACCTCCCAAGACCGCGTGACTGAACCGCCTCCTCCCGATGAGGAGGAGACCCCATGAGTCAACGTCTCGCCTTTGTCAACCTTCGGAATCACGTTACAGAGAAAGTCCGGATCGCCGCCCAACCCACCTTCTTCCTCAGTTTCCTTGATGAACAGCCGGCAGAAATCTTTCTGCGCGTGAAGAGAGTTAGCGACCTCTCTGAATTCATCGGTCTGTATGGTGTGATTGCCCGCCGGATGAGTCTCTCGCTGCAACACGGCGCTCGGCATGAGAGGCTCTGCGATCTTCTCGCAGGGGCGAAATCTGCTCCATTTAGCCAGGTGTCCGGGCACGATCGCCCGAAGTCCTGCACGAGTCTCCCCGATTTAATTGGCCGGCATCTGTTGGTGAAGTACTGCGGCCGTTATGAATTGGCTCATGTTCCATTATCGACGACAGAGGAAGCACCGTGATGACTTCGAAGGACGCCATCCAAGATCCACGGGCTGACCGAATGCTCACGCCGAGAGAACAACGATTCGTTGAGGAATATGCGATTGATTTGAATGGTACCCAGGCGGCGATCCGAGCAGGCTATAGCCCTAAGACGGCGCGGTCCATTGCCTCGGAGGTATTGCAGCGTCCGGCAGTGAAGGCCGCGACTAGGAAGGCACTTCCCGCGAATGAATCGCGCCTGCAGATGTTAACAGCGATGGCCTTTTATGATCCGCTGGATGCGATCAAGGTTGACCCTGAGCTTGGGATAGTGGTGACCGATCCAAATGTTATTCAGAGCGTCCGCCGGGTCAGGCGTAGGGATCCAAAAACTGGTCTCATACGTTGCGTCACGTCCGTCAAATTTGTCGATCGGGCCCGGGCTCTACGTGAGCTCGGACGACGTATGGGGTGGTTCTAGTGGTTCAGATCACCGCTTGATGATTTCGATTTGACCTGGGATGACCGACATGATGATTTCGATGATTATAGGGCCTCGGCCATTCACGACCTGACATTTATTTGAGCGTGGGAGGGATCGATGAAACGACTGGTGAACGAGTTCCATGCACTCGGTATCAATGAGCTCGCCCGCAGGAGCAGGCTACAACCGTTCTCCAAGTATGACTGGGTGTGGCGCACGGACAAGGGCATCCATCAAACCACTGTGAGCATCACTGTGCTGACAGATGCGCTCGAACTGGTCTTTGCGATATATGGGGTTGAAGGGGTCCATCAGAAGGTTCAACTCACCTACTCGCTGGGGTCTCACGGGGGAAAACGTGCGTGGTTTGGCTGTCCCACCTGTCGTCGCCGGGTGGGCGTGCTGTATCACGCAACCGGCCTACCCTTTCGTTGCCGGACATGCTGCAAGTTGGCATATCCTTCCCAATATCAAACACGAAATCAGGGCTATGGCCGTCAGGCCAGGATGGTGAGTCATCGAGAACGAGACCGACTCAGCGCGCAGTGTGGACTAAGAACATGACATGAAGACGCTTACCCCCAAGCAAGAGCGGTTTTGTCAGGAAATCGTCATAGGACAGGCGCTCTCTGCCGCCTATGTGGTGGCATTCTCGCCCAAGACGATGAGCAAAAAGACGGTCAACGAAAAGGCGTGTCGGCTGGCGAAGATGGGCAAGATTCGGGCAAGGATCACGGAACTTCGGGCGCCCGTGGTGGCACAGGTGCAAGGGACGATGGCGAATCGGCTCGCAGAGTTGGCCTATGCGATGTTCCTTGATCCAGCCGATTGTTTCGATGACTTTGGGCGGCCTCTCTCCATTCGGACGATGCCGGAGCATGTGCGGCGAGCGATTGCGGCCTATGAAGTCGATCCCGTGAGTTTTGTGACAAAAATCAAGTTTGTCGATAAGCGGAGCGCAATCATGGACTACTCGAAACTTGCCGGGGATATTCCACGCGAGAAGAGTCCGATCCTCTCTCCACGTCGATCAAGCTATGATCTCTCCAAGTTGACGGATGAGGAACTCAGGGAGCACATGCGCTTGCGGAGGAAGGCGATGATCGATCCTACAGAGGAAGTCCACACATTAGGACATGCCGACTCATGATTTCGAACGCGAAATCTCAGCCTGGAAGGGCAGTCCTTCTATCGTCCCTCGATACGCCAGCCTGAGCCATACGGGTTGGTTGGACCGTCGGAGCGGTACGGATTCCCCGCGCCATACGGATTGTTGAGCGAGTCAGGGGAATACGGATTGCCGTATCGGCCGTAGGGATTGCTCACCGAATCCGGATCGTATTGGTTCGTACTCAGCTTGCCGCGGTAGTGTCCTTCCTTGTCATAGAGCCGAGGCGCATCAGTCGCATAGGGATTGGTGGCGGACTGATTGCTGTAGGAGCTCCCGTAACGACCAAACTCGTTGTTGATGCTGTTGGGAGCGAACGGATTCCCGGTGCCATTTGAATTGGCGGTGGAGTTTGTGTCGAACTCATTCGCACTGAGATTCCCGAGGTATTCGGCTTGGACAGTCAATGGCAAGAACAGGAGGAAGAGAAGGAGGATTACACGCATGGGGCACCTCCAGAAAATGAGGTGGTAAATCACAGGGCTGAGAGTAGCGTAGCTGGTCTTATCCGGGGAAGCCATATATCCCACACGGATAATTCATTATTCAGGCACAGCTGCGGCTACATGAGATTCATCGAGCAGGCCATCAAGACTGGGGAATGCCCTCTTAGCTACCTCGATGAACTTAGGATCTTTGAGGGACTCATACGTGACGGCTTTGTAGAGGACTTTCACCTCCATCTTACCAATCAGTTTCTCGGCTGACCCAAACGCCGAACGCAATTCTTCATCAAACCATTTCCCTACATCGGCCTCCTTAGGTTTCGACCCATCTGAGCTTTCCCAATCCTTTGGGGGGCGCTGGAGAACGCTTGGGAGAAGAGCAAGGTGCAGTGCCTTTCGATTTGTGTCCATTTCCTTTTGAAGATCTTCCGCAATTTTCTTCTTGAAACTTTCCACGCTCTTGCGAAGTGCCTCAATCGCAACCTCAAACTCGTCCTTTTGCGTTCGCAGAATAGCTGTGCCATATCCTGGCAACGATTTGAGGAATTTCTTTATGATCAGGCTCTTATCATGCGCTAGATCTTTCCCTGAAAGCATGTCAGTTTGGCCCACTACTCGATAAGAAGCTCTCAGAAGATCTTTAGCCTTTTCATCTCCGTCGAGTCCCATAAACTTGGTTGGAATGGAAACTGTCTTCTGACTAATTGCCGTCCCAACTAATTCAAACTCGACAAAATCTATATGCGCGTTGAAGACCCTGACCGTTCGTGCCAGGTCAAACTTCTGTGGAGGATTAATGCGAAGATCTTCTTGAACGGGTGTGATTTCTGTTTCTTTGACTAGGTCACGGCCGATCGTTTGTTCCTTATAGCCATGCTCGCCAAAACCTACCTCACAAAGAACCGTAGGAGATGGAGGGCCAACCATAACGGCGTTAGGACGATGTTCTTGATGCGGGCCTAATTCGATAAGCAACGGTGTTGGGGCATACACCATCATACGGTCATCACTGATCACCACACCAATTCGAAGACCCACTTGCCTATTGAACGGGCAACCACGCTGTCGGGTCGCCGCATAGAGCAAGTCCAGAGTACATGGATCTCCGTATCCGAGGCGGTAGGTTTCGGCGTCAACATCCAACGTGATGGCAACGGCCTCGGGCTTCAATTCGTTAAGACGCTCGATCAGTGCCTCAGCAACGGGAATACTGACCGCTGGCGCCATAAACACAAGTCTTGACCGAGCCTGTTGGATCAGCTCGATGAGGCTTGAATCGTCCGCGACGGTGAAAGCATTCATAGGAGGCTCAATACGATACATCACCCTGAGGCAGTTTTGAATACTTTAGTCTGTAGCTCGATAGTATTCAAGTCGTCACCATCACTGGATGGGAACCAGTGGATCGAAGACCTCACCAGAAGCGTTGTTTGGGAAAGAAGTGGTCCGACTGAGAAAGCGACTGGGAGTATCTCAGGAGGAGCTAGCGTTTCGAGCGGAGGTTCACCGGACGTATATCAGCCAGATTGAGCGGGGGCTGAAGTCGCCTACCTTGAACATGATTCTGAAATTATCTCGTGGGTTGAAGGCTTCGGCGAGCAGGTTGGTGGCAGCAGTAGAGAGGCAACTGTAGCGGACGCATGGTTGCGAGTCCTTCGTTACATCAGTGTATGTGCGGTCCATTCACCCGCTGAATCAATCTACGATTCCAGGCTTCTGAGTATTTGAGGGGGCAAGGACTATACCTGTTCTCCCTCGTCCATGAACTCAGAGTCACACTTTTTACACCAAGAGCGATATTGCCTGGACATGATTGTTATGTCCGCATCAACATTTCTCATTTCAAAGTTCTTCACTGAATATGGTTCGCCGCATTTCTCACAAGACTTTGGTGGCATAATCTCCCGCCAGCTAGGTTCTTTCTTAGACATTCTGGTCAGCCTCTAATCTCTCGTTGCTCACCATTCCTCATGCTTCCTTTTCGATATTCTTTTGTCACGCGGCGGATTCTGGCGTCTCGCTCGGTGGTGCCATGGGTCGAACTCCGTGTCAAGGTCGTACTTCACTGGGCCATCCTGTACCAAACCGATTGACAGAAATGTCGGACCGGCAAGGATTCCCCGGACCATAATGGGTTGTCCCTCAGCAATGTGCATCATGACATATCCTCAACGAGTTTGAAGCACATGCGAGTCCTGCTGTGCGTGGCGAGACACACATGGCGACACCGGCTGCGAGTCGCCCCACAGCTATTTATTCGCCGCTACTGACTATCTCCACATACGAGATTGGAGGAATCTCTCAAGCCCCCTTGGTGTCACGACAGCTATAGGTCTTACGGACTCGTAGAAGAGAATATCATCGATCTTTTCGGCGGTGTAGTTGACGGGGCAAGAATGCTTCAAGCCTGGGGATTGATGATACTGATACCATAACGATTCAGCTTCATGGACTGGGAGTTCCTCAAGATTAAGTTTCCCAGACTGAATATCCGCACTGCTTAGGTCGATCTCCGTTGTCCATAAGTTGGCCGTCGTCAAGATTACGGGTACAAAAGCAGCCTGCTGGCGACCACGCATTAAAACGGTATGCGTATAGAGGAAATTAACTAGCCCGTTCAAATGACGACAGACTTGAGTAGCCGCTTTTTCAATTTGGCCGCGTCCATCGCTTTCGCTATCTCCTTTCTGTTCACTCTTTACCTCGACGGCAATCTGATAGAGATTTTCCGCCGAGGCGAATTCCTTGATCTGTGAGCGAAGAACACCTTGACCAACATCGGTTATAGACTCCGCGTACACTTTTCCGAACAGAGAATTGCTGGATTTGAACCAAGTCTGAGCAAAACACCAATTCGAGAGGGCCGGATTACTTCGTTTGCATTCGCAGACGAGGTACACGCTACCTGAAGGATTGGTAAATATAAAATCGATACGAGTGTGTGCCCCTTGTACCTCAACTGGGAGCTCTGGAATCCAGGGTTCCCAATAGGTCATAGATCCGAATCCGACTTGTGACGCAGCTCTTGCGATCGCATCCTGAAACGAATATCCATTCTTGTCGAGTTCTTCTTTGAACCATTTGGCAACCGTCCTGAGCCTGTCTTCACCCATCAGCGTTCTCCCAACTGTGAAGTATGATTGGCTATCACTATTTTTATGACAGCACTTCCACAAAGACTTCGATCTCCCACATGTTGGAGATAGTCACTTCTTTGATGGACATGGAATCCTGCCGAGGACTTTCGATGACTATAGGCTCAGCGTTGCGGCCCACTAGATGATAATCTAGCCCTCAGATTCAAACGGCATCACGATTCTAGCTTTAGTCCCAACTTGCTCAAGGAGGTACAGCAATCCTCCTCCATCAATAAGTTCGATGGGCTTATCCTTGGAAAAGTCGAAAGCGTCCGGCCCATATCCACTGGTGGCGACTAGAATTCCTTTGTTGGCCCCTTCATTCATCATCGTGCCGTATAAATCCCTCACCGCTGAGACCCCAACCGTACTCCGGTAACGCTTCGCTTGGATCACGACTTTACCACCAAGGATCGGCCGCTTATCGAATCCCACGACATCAACCCCTCCATCTCGGGAGGAGCGTGTGAGCTTGCTCTCAATGCCCATTTGATGAAACAGGTTCGCAACGAGGGTTTCAAACTCAAATGGTTTCAATTCCATGAGATTGGGTCTGGATTCCAAATCAGACAGAATATCTCCTTGATCCACGAATCGCTTGTCCACCATATCAAAATTGACGACTGGCTTGATTGCGACCATCTCATTCGGACTCTGAGAAACCTGGGCCCCCAAGTTTCTCAGGCAGACACGTTTATCAATCTTGTCGAGATCCAATTCCATGAATCGGTCTCTGGTGACCTGTAATGAAATCAAGCACGGCTTGCGGGCTTTACCTGTAGCTGGATCAATGGAATCAACGAACCCGTTGAACGCTACGACTTGAACATGCTCAACTTGGTCCGCTTCCAGCACTTCGTGCACTGTGCGGAGAGCAATGGCCGCGACCACCTCTTGGTATATGTTTTTGATGTCGGACTTTTTACGCGGCTTCTCTTCGATGACATCACGATTTTTCACATATCGATATTCCTGGATTGGAGGAATGATGTCAGGCCCTGGAAGCTGATATTCAATCACCAGTTTTTTGGACTCCGGAATGTAGGCAAGTCGATACTGTTGAGGAAAATTAACAGGGTAATCGGATCGCTCGAGCACCATCGAATTGTAGGTGACAATGGCAGTGGGATCGCCGAATTCATAGGCCGCTGCAAGCTCATCAACTTCCTGATTTCGCTGACGAGACTTCTCCAATGTTGATTGCTTCGATTGGTCGTATTCTGCTTGCAACTGCGCTAACTTTTCCAGTCTCGCCCTTTCCGTAGTCTGGTAATGTTTCTTGGCGGATTCAAATCGTTTGGTCGCTTCTTCTAGTGCTGCCTCATACCGTTTTTGGGCACCCGGGACAAATCGACCGAGTCCCTTAGGCTCGACAACCCCATGCAGATAATATTCTTCATGCGGGGGGGCAGAACCCTGCGTAAGCTCAGCGGGAGGTGTGAAGGCGGGGTACACGGTTGATAAGCGGAGGGAGTCGAAAGCGATCCTATCATCAACTGACAGCGTGGCTTCAAGTAGGTGAGATAGCTCTTCAATACAGGAAGCGAGTAAGGCATTTTCTTCTGTGGCTTTGGCAGTCTGGTCCTCTAAATATTGTTGTTTCGCTTCCCGTATTGCCTCTTTCTGAGTTGCTGCATTGGTATGAGCTTGCACACGAACTTCACGAACTCTCTCACGTTCTGCCCTCGCATATTCTCTCGCAGCGTTTGTTTGTTCCCGTCTGGCTATTCGTTGGCTACGCGCTGCACTTTTCGCCATTACTGTCAGAATGCTAACGAATACACTTCGTGCCATTCGACACCTTCCTCGTTCCGGTTATGGGGTCAAGCCATGAGCTCAGAGGTATTAGAATCGACGTCCGGGCATACTTTCGACGTCAATCAGATGGTGTGCTAGGTCACGTTGGCTTTAACAATCTTTTTCACGATGTAAGTCCACTTTCCTTTTTTATCCGTAAAGTGCACCTTGTCGCCGATGTGTGCCCCAAGCATAGTCTGGGCGAGCGGGTCACTTTCAGAAATGATCCCAGCAGTGGGATTATTTTGACTTGCAGTGATTCGGACTATGTTCGTACATTCAGGAAAGGTTGTCAGGCAATAATAAACCTTGTCCCCCACTTCAACCTCAAGCTCATCATCTTCTGTTGGGAGTATCGTAATACCAAGTCCTTCCAGGGTTAGTTGCGTAGCGGGATCTGCCGGTGTGGTAGGTGAAGGGACAATCTCCTCTGACTGCACAAAATAGGCGCCGTCAAGTGGCGTAGCTTTGAGCTCGTTCAGAAACGCAATCAGCTTCGCAGTCTCTCTCCTCGGGTCCCTGAACCAGTCCGTTGACCAGATGCGCCAGATTCGGTTTTTCCAGCCTTGGCTTTCAAGAATTTCCTGTCGGATTCGGTCTCGGTCCCGAACGGATACTCCTGAGTGATATGTGGCACCATCACACTCAATGGCAGCAAGATATGCCGATAGGTAGTTGGGATGTTTCACCGCAATATCGATTCTATATCCGGCAACCCCAAGCTGCGGCTCAACCTCGAAACCGTGGTTACGAAGTTCATCGGCAACCGCCACCTCGAAATCACTCTCAGCTTCGCCCCCAGTCGGGGTGATGTCGACCAAAATGTCACTACGAGCATATTCAAGATAATCGTGCAGCGTTTTTGTGCCGATAGGGGTATTAGCATCTACCACCACATCTTCGGGGTTCATAGAGGTGAATACCTTGATAGCATTGCGGGCTCGGGTAAAAAGTACGTTCAGCCTGCGCCAGCCATCAGGGCGCGAAATAGGACCAAAATTCTGTCTCACAACATTGGTGCCGTGCGCTTTGCCGAACGTGGTAGATATAAAGATGACATCCCGTTCGTCGCCCTGAACATTCTCGAGGTTTTTTACGAAGAACCCCATGCCTTCACGCTCCCAGCGATTCCTGTATTCCTCAGTTTTTTGTAAGTTACGGAAGCGTTCTTCGAGCAACTCCTCGATCAGGTCACGCTGCTTGAGGTTGAGCGTCACTACCCCTAGGGATGTATCTTGATGATTCAGCATGTGGTCAATAACTGCATCCGTGACGTGTTTTGCCTCCACCGCGTTTACCTGGTCCTTATAGATTCCGTCCGCAATATAACGGTACCGCACGCCGAGGAGCTTTCCCTTAGGATACGGAGACGGAAAAATAATAAGATTCTTGTAGAAATGATGATTAGAAAACGCAATCAGCGACTCGTGTCTGGACCGGTAGTGCCAACGTAAAGTCCGCACTGGCCTGAAATGGCCCATGCAAACATCTAGAATGCTTTGCGACATGAGGGCAGCAGCCTGCTGACCTTCGTCCTCGCCGTCGTCTGGAGTGAGGCTTAGTCGATCGAAGAAGCTAGTGGGCGGAAGTTGCTTCGGATCGCCTACCACGATAAGTTGCTTCCCCCTCGCAATGGCACCGATGGCCACTTCCGGCTTCAACTGGGACGCTTCATCCATTACCACAATGTCAAACTTGACCGTTCCTGGTTCGAGAAATTGAGCAACGGCATGGGGCCCCATCATAAAGCAGGGCTTGAATGCTTGGATGGCACGCCCTGCCCGACTCATTATTTTACGAATTGACATTCTCGGCCGGGTCTGCGGCAACAGATACTTGAGTAGCGACAATTCAGTCTTGTCGTCGAGTCGGGCGCCACTCGCACCTTGCGGCGGTGCACACTTCTGCTCAGCCTTGTTCGCGCATTCCCGTCCTCTGAGCTTAATAACATCGCGGTCGAGGCGTGCAAATTCCTCCCGAATGGTGCCGTGAATTGAGCCCGAGAACTGTCTGAGAGGCTGGCAACCGCGGAAAACATGCGAGGTGATGGAGCCATAGAAGCGGTAGCCGAACGCATGGGGCAGATGGTCAGGGCCAATGCCACAGGATTCCAGCAATGAAATGAACTCACCAAGACCACGTTCGCGCGCCCTTACGGCGTGGTGCATGTATTGCGCCCAGGGCAGCAGCTTATTCATGCTCGCTGTTGCCTGTTTACTGCGCGTGACCAGCCCAGAAGGAAAGTTGGCATCACCAGGCTTTGCGCCCGCCCAAGCCGCTAGATCGAAACGACCGTGCTCGATCATCTTTGTCACGAAGCCATCGACGATCTCCCAGCTTCGTTTTATCGACATTACATAGCCCGCAATCTTTTCAATGTTCGTATCGACCTCATTCGAAAGGAACGCATGGGTAACTGCCGATGGCAGCTCAAGTTGCAAAACTTTCCGGCCATAAGCCAATGCGTCCCACGCAGGCTGTGTGTTGGTCTCACTAGAGCGAAATTCGTCCCCGAGTAGCGCCCCTACCAAAATATCCTCGTCCACGGACTTCACTGCCTCGGGAAGTGCATTGCAGGACACCACGGCTTGCGTTGATTCCAAAACCGTGACATTGCCGGGCGACCAGGTAAGCAGCTTATCCGCTGCTTCTTTGACAAGCATCCCGAGCCGATTAAGGAGGGTAGCGAGCATAGGCTCGTTCGTGGATTCGCCACAGCCATCCAAGACAACACGCGAATCCCGAAACCGTTTCTGCAGCAACTCCCTTTCCTTGGTAATGACAGCAATAGCTTCTCGCAGTCGAGGGTAACAATTAGCCATCTCAACGAGCCGCGACTCAGGAACCACAAGAGCATTGAATGCGGTTTCGTCTAGGCCAGTCTCCACTAACCTACGTTGAGTCGCGGTAAGCCACGACACAAGCTCCTTTGCATTTTCAAACGAGGTGTCTTCTCCCTGATACAACGGCCCAAGGGCATCCCTGTAGGGTTGGTCGGCATTCCACTTCGCTGCAACCGTTTGCAGGGTGAGCACCGCCTCCAGCGATTGGAGTCGTTGCGCACCAGTCATCTTCGTCTTGGTTTTCTCGAGGATTCGATGTAGGCGACAAGCCTGACGCCAACGGCTCTGGAATATGCGATACCAGGCGTCACCTTCTCGCAGAACGAGGATTGCCTCCGTAAGCTTGTTCTCAGGAGGGACCATGTCCAGATAAAGCAGGCCTGAGAGTTTCTCCCGGTCTCTGCTGATGCACTGTAAAACCTCATGGGCTTTTTCGATAACAGTGCTGACATTCAGCTGCTTCAGGCCATCATGGCGATACTGCAGCAAGCCTCGTGGAGCCCGAGTGGAAATCTCGACGAGTGTGCAAATTTTCCTTATATGGGCTTCAGATCCATCGAAATCAATTCCAACAATCCGCCCACATTCATTAAGAGTTGCAAGCGAACGACCAACATCTGCGGCAGCACGCAAGAGTTCTCCACCCAGAGCCTCAATGGACTCGCAAGTATGTCCGATCAACCCAAGCTCGGAAAGACTTTTTCCGAGTACCTTGGCAGCCTCCCCATCGGCTTTGGTTAATGTCTCTGTGTTAATAAGCCGGTTTCCAACTTCAGCGCGAAGCTTGCCAACATGTTTCAATTTCTCGTCGAAGAGCCGAAGGGCGGCTTCCGCCGCTTCTGCTTTCGGATCTGCCGCAGTAAAGAGTCTAGACAGGACGGTGCGTGACATCCCTGGTCGAACTTCGGCTGGCATGACGGAACCCACCGCAGCCAGCAACTGCATTGCTTTCTCTGGGCCGAGATGAAAGGCTTCTCCGCCGATAAAAACTGCGGCTTCTCCGAATACCTGCTGGAGTTCTTCGAACTTTGGAATGAAATCGTGAAGTAGATGCTCAAGCTCCAGCTCAGCGCCTGGCATCAGGTCAGTCGGGAAAAACCCCCAGAACGGATGGTCCCGACTGAACGTTCCGATCTGCCGATATTGCTGACAGGTATGCTCGAGCATGTTGCACAACGACTGAAACTCAGCGTCAGTTAATTCATGTGCATTTGGAACGATGAGCTTCTGGGAAGCACGCCAAGAATCTCCACTGCGTTGCCGGTAGCGTTCGGCCTTCCAAAGTATGGAGTGTATGGTGAGACCCTGCGCATTCCCGACCTCGCTGTTTATAAGGTCAGCATAAGCTTTGAGCGTCTGTCGTCTCTCTTCAAGTTCGGTCACCTGAGGCCTCAAGGCACCTGGCAATGGAAAATGCTTATTCTTCCGGGTCTCGATCGATTCGAGAACACTTTTCTTTTGTGTCTTATTGCTGTGAAGCTCAAGACAAAAGTCGCCAAGGCCAGCTTGGGTCAGCCGCTTCTTTACGACCTCGAGCGCGGCCATTTTTTCGGACAGAAAAAGTACTGTTTTTCCGTCTGCGATGGCCGCTGCAATCAGATTGGTAATCGTTTGGGATTTGCCCGTACCAGGCGGGCCTTCAATGACCATATTACGACCGGACAGGGCATCAATAAGTGCACTGTGCTGGGAGCTGTCCGCGTCATAAATCATGGGAATGTTTGTATGCGGGCTGTCGTCTACATCATAGACTTCGTCCAAACCGAGCCCTGCGCCGCCGCCATCCTGATGCCTAACGCCTTCGAAAACCAGACGGACAATAGGATGATCGGTGAGTTCCGACTTGTTAATCCCACTAGATGGCCATTTCGTGGGATCGATGTCTCGCACTAATAGCATCTTGGTAAAGGACAGGAGCGTCAGCGTCATCTGCCGCTTGAGCTTCCAGTCATGTTTGTCTCTAATTGCCTGCCGGAGTTTTTCGAAATAATCTTCCAGCGTTGTTTCGTTATCGTTGAAATCCGGGAGCTCGAACCCGTGCTCCTGCCGCAGCTTTTCCTTCAACGAGAGATTCTCAGAAACCTCGTCGTCAGTGTAAGACAAATGGTAGCGGTAACGGCGTGTTGCTCTGTCCAGATTCCCCTTCTCGATGAGGACTGGTACCGAGACGAGTGGTGCTAGCATTGTCCGGTCGGACGGAGCTTTCTCGGGAAACTCAAGGAAGCCAAACACCAGAAAAAGCACATGGGCACCGGTTTCCTCGAGGGCAGATTTCATCTCTCGCTGGAGCTTTCGGCAGTAGCGTTCAAGATCCTCGGGATAATAAAGCGTCTGCAAGCTGCTGAGATCATTGTCCGGAACGTCGACAACGGGCAATTCGAACGACGGGTCTATCCCTAGAGTCCTTGCGTAATCCTTGGCATCAGGTTTTGTTGGCTTGCCGGTATCGATTTCCCATCTAGCGCGAGGCGGTTCAGGTATTGGCAGCAGGACAATTTTCTTGTCGGTTCCTTCCATTAGCCGACGAAAAACGGGGGCCGGTTGTGCTCCAACAAATTGAATGCATTTCCCCGGTGAATGTTTAAAGTTCAGGAGACGGTTGCGCCGCGTTAAATCAAGTAACCGCAGGCGAAGCTGCTTGAGCGCCTCCAATATTGGAACTCGCCCGGTAAACAGGTCATCCGTTTCAAGACCTACATCGGATGGATCTGTTGGCTGGTCGGACATTGATGGAGGGTTCAACGTGAAATGGGAAAGATCTAATTCATGCTGCTGTATATCAGCATTGCCTGTAAACCTATGGACGTAGGGTCCTTTTTTCGCACTAGAACATACGCTTTCCTCCGCAAGAATGCATCCACACTTAGGAGGGGGAAACGGCCCAAATGGAGCCAATTGTCAAGGGAAGCGAGGCCGAGGGCATTGCGTGGATACTCTGGCTCGACAGGTGCAATGGCCGAACGGCGACTAAGGTGATGCGGTTGCAGAACAGAGCCTTGGCTGACTCTCAAGCTTGTTCCTCGTACACTCCCCCAAAATGAACATGTGGGGCTTTCGCCAACCGCGCAGGCCTAAGTGACTATGAATTCATGACGCAGCCACGATGCGCTGGACCGTGCAATTTCCTATGCCCAGTTCTCGCGCTATCGCCCTCATACCACGTCCTTGCTTCCGTAAGGCCACCACCTTGGCTTCCACTGCAGTACTCACGCGAGGTCGACCCAAAACTTTTCCCTCCGCCTTCGCTCTTTTCAGGCCAGCCTTGACGCGCTCCACGATCATGCTACGCTCGAACTCCGCGAAGACGCCTAGCAACTGGAAGAGGAGCTTGCTTCCTGCTAGTGATGTCGATGTCCTACTTATGGAGGTAGAGTGGAAGCGCTTGCTGTGGAGATCGTTGAGGCCACGTATCATTAAAAATCGATCCGTCTTCTATGACAATATTTTTCGCGCGCATCGTTCATGACTTGCACTACTCTGGACACCATCTCTCCTTCTTCCCACCCTCATACGGCCTTGCCAGACCTGCCTTTACTAACTCTTGAGCAACCTCCCGGTCATCCGCCATAACTCGCGCCAGAATTCTGAAGTACTTATCCCGCTTAGGTTCCAGTAGTTCGATCTTCACAGCTTGAACCATCAGCGTCTGAATGAGAGCCTGCGCTTGCCTTGCCAATGCCTTCTCTTCATCACAGATGCCCTTCATCTCTGGCGTATCAATGCCAGCTAGCCGGACTGTGATGTGATCCCCGAAGAGGGCTGGAATACTCGGAGGCAAGGAAACTGTGCAAGTGTCCCCATCATAGCAGCCGTGGAACACAGCGACCTGAAAGGGCTGGCCCTCGGTGTGTGCCTTTGGCATCGTGAGTTGACGAGGTTCGTAGGGTGCTTTCTTGGTGCCTGATGGAGCACAGCCAGCGACCAGAACCAACGATGAGAACAAAAGAGCAAGTAGGTAGTTGGGCACGGCGGGGAGTCTACGAAGCAATACAAGATGTGTCAAGAACGTCAATCATGCCCTGAGTAAGTCTTGGAGGGAGAGCGGTATTAAGGAGCAGGAAGAACAAAACAACAGGTTAAGAGGATGTTCTCCAGATCGCAGATATTGATTGCCAGCCTCTCGGTTAGTGCGTCGTCCCCTTCGCCACCCGCTGGCCCATTTCTATGATGCGCCCCAACCGTTCAAGCAGGTTTTGTGACTGGTGCGAGGTCAGCCCATGTTTGTTGAGCAACTCCAGGATGTCATCGATGATCTTGTTCTCAGTCTCCGTCAACAGGTACGGCTCAGGAAAGGCTGTCTCAGGAATGTTTGCGCGAGGATTCTTGCGGCGAAACTCGGCGATGATGTCGTAGAGGGCTTGCTTCGTGCAGAGGCCCTTTCGTTCCAGTACTTCCACGATGGCCGCGATCTCCCACATATTGGAGACGGTCGCCTCCTCGATGGACATGGTGTCACGCTTGGGGCGGTCGTCACTCATGGGGTCCTCTCAACGGATTCCTGTGCGAGTCGTCTGACCCAGTGCTCAACCCGACTCTGTGTCTGTTTCTCAACCACCACGGTTTCCACGCCATACTCCTGGCCTCGGACCCAACGCACGGTCACCGCGGCCACGAAGAGGCCTTGTTGATTCGGCACGTTGATCGTCAAGGGACAGGTCTGCCCGACCCGCAGCGGCACATCACCGGAGAAACGCCACCCATTCGCCGACAGATTCCAGACAAGCCCATGACCTTCACGCAGCCCCGCGTGATAAGTCACAGGGCAACAGACGGGGAAGCGACGGTCTGGACGAATCGAAAAGGACATGAGGACCTCGCAGTGTGTTCTATGATTGTAAGAGGCTGATGAAATATGGCGCAATAGCCAGAAAGGGGGGCTGCGTATGCAGGTGCATTCCGTGTGCGGCGATGGGTGGCTTATTCCTCGTCGCCTCTCGAGGACCGTCCACCGGTGAATCAAATTTCATACTGCGGCGGATCAGTTTCGTACACTTGGATTGCTTCCATACTTCTAGCGCAAGCTTCGTAAAGGCAACAACATTGAGAAATCGCGGAGACCGGCCAAGGACCACGATGTTTCGATTAGGCATAGGGCTTGCTGGATATGCAGCTCGCGTCTCGGCTTCTACTCTTCCATGGAAAGGTCCCCAAGAATGAACATCTTTCTCACCATCCTGTTTCTGCAACCGCTGATGCTCGTGACTCTGTACCTCTATGTGTCAGGGGTGTTTATTAACCGGAAAGCGTTTCAGGTTACCTTTTGTTATATCGTATGGGCCTGCCTTGCACTGTCTATCGGGATCACCATTCGACTTTCCCCGGGCTACGACATCTTGTCATCAACCGAGGAGTTATTGAGTGAGGTTCTGCCCGAATCTTAAACAGCTCTCCGATACACTCACTGAAGTCCGCCATGAGGCGGTGCAGATCATGGAAGAGAAACGACTCCTCAATCTTCCGGTTACAATGATCGGAAAGGTGGCCTATTCGATCACACGACACGATCTGTTGCGGGCTTGGATCGAGGTTGGAATGCTAATGGTAATAGCTAATACCGGGTTAGCCGGCCTGGCCGCGCCGCCGGGTCCATGTCTCAAACGGTGAAAATGTTTGTGTCGATAAGGCCTTGAGAGCAGTGGCTCTGGCAGTGAAGGCTCTCAGATAGGCTTCATCTTCTCCGTACTTGGTGATCGAAAACTTCTTGTGTTGAGCTTTCCCGTTACCGACCGGCCACTGCGCTTCCCAGTAGAGTCGGCGAAATCGTCGCCCCTTGTACATCTCCCACGTATCCACTCGTGTTAGGCCCGAGATACCTGAGCGGTTGTTCTTCTTGCGAATGGCACAATAGGCAGCCTTGCTCAGGGGTGGATAGGCCTTGATGAGCTTGTCCCGATATACTTGCGCAGCTTGGAGCGCGTGCTGCTGACTTGCATGGCGCCCGTCGCTAAAGTCGCGCACGAAGATTCGCTTGCGGCGCTGGACGGTCACACGCCAACAGTGCGTATGTGAGGAGGCAGAATCAACGCGACGAATATTCAGCATGGGCAGACTCGCGCATTCCCCGTGTGATGATTCTCCTCAATAGAAAGCCGCGTCAACTGCCCTTGCGAATAATTTTAAACTGTTCCTCGTCGTCCCCTTCGCCATTCGCTACCCCATCTCACTGAATCCCGCTCAACCACTGGTTACTGGCTATGCCGTCACGATCGGCAACGCACCCCAATCCGTCGTATAGGCAGGCGAACGGTGCTGAAACTGCGTCTTCCAAGTCTTGCTTATACCGCTGGACGCGTAGTGGAGGGTGTCTGCACCCCACCGATTATTGACCGCATCGAGCGCGGACATCAGCCGCTTTGACTTTTCCCTGTCTTGATAGTCGAACAGGTCGGCTTGTGTCTGACTGGCAGGAACCAGGCCTGTGAGTATCACCCCGGCCTTCTTGTAGTTATAGCCCTCTCGGTAGATTGCGCGAATTCCCTGAAACGCTGCCCTTATCAGTTCCGCTGTGGAGTCAGTCGCAACCGGCAGCTTCAACGTGAGTGCATTGCTGTACTGCGGCCCCTCTTTGAATACGTTTGTGGTAAGGCAGACCGTCAACACGGTCGCGGCGAGTCGTTCGCGTCTTAATTTCTCCGCCACACGAGACGCATAGGACGAAACCGCTTCTTCCATATCGGCCAGGGTACTGATGGGTTGCCCGAACGACCGAGAGCACGTCACGCTTTGTTTCGGGGCTGGGCACTCTTCTAGGTCTAGGCAGGAGACTCCGCGCAACTCCATCACCAACCGAAGGCCCACGATGCCCAGGTGCTTCCGAATCCACTGGTCCTCGACCTCGCGCAACTGAAGGGCCGTCATGATGCTGTGTTGATTGAGGAGCTTGGTATGATTCCGTCCAATCCCCCAGACATCCTCAACGGGCACTCGGCCGAGCAGGGCGTCACGGTCGGAGCAGGCAAGCAGGTCAAACACCCCACCCGTGCCTGGTGTCCGTTTAGCGATCCGGTTGGCAATCTTGGCCAAAGTCTTGGTCTCGGCAATGCCGACAGAAACAAGGAGACCAGTCCAGCGTTTCACCGTGGTCCGAATGGTACGGCCGTACTCCGTGAAGTTCCGAGAGGTGAACCCGGACAGACTCAGGAAGGCTTCATCAATGGAATAGATTTCAAGATCCGGGCAGAACTGTTCCAGCGTCTCCATAACCCGCTGCGACATATCGCCGTAGAGGGTGTAGTTCGAGGAGAACACCTGCACTTGATGAGCACGGAGTACCGGGCGGATCTGAAACTCTGGCACGCCCATGGCTATACCCAAGGCCTTGGCTTCGTTGGATCGAGCCACCACACAGCCGTCATTATTTGACAAGACGACGATGGGCTTGCCCTCTAGCCTTGGGTTAAACACCCGCTCGCAAGAGGCATAGAAGTTATTACAATCGACGAGAGCAAAGATGGGAGGCATGGAGGACCACTCAGAGTGCGTGAATGACACTGGTGACGACACCCCAGATTTCAAAGGACTGCTGCGCCTGGATCTCGATCGGTTGATACTCCGTGTTGGCAGGAAGGAGCCGCAGAGCCGTGTCTCGCTTGTAGAGGCGCTTGACCGTCAGTTCTCCATCGAGCGCGGCCACGACCACATTTCCATCGATGGCTTCGAGCGAGCGGTCCACGATGAGCAAGTCCCCTGAATGAATCCCTGCGCCGGTCATGGAGTCCCCCGTCACCCGCACAAAGAACGTGGCGGCAGGATGTTTGATGAGGTGCCGGTTGAGGTCGAGCTTGCCCTCGATATAATCGTCTGCGGGAGAGGGAAACCCTGCAGGGAGCCGCCCCAGGAAGATGGGCAACTTGTAGCGCGTCGAGAGATCGGGCGCGTAGATGGCTTCGACATTCATCAAAGATCCTCACAACCAGGCCGGGCGGTAGTGTACTCCCTAGACCGAGGCCTGCTCAAGGCACTGTGGGGCATCGTGGCGAGGGTTATTGACCAGGGTACTCACAGGGTAGGCCGTCAGTTCCTCGCTCGGATACGGACGTAGGAGCGCCTTGAGAGGTTCGACATGTTGAAAGGTTGGATCAAGCCACTGGTCATAGGAGGCAGAGGAGAGAATCACCGGCATACGATTGTGGATCGGAGCCATGAGGTTATTTGGCTCCGTCGTGATGATTGTACACGTCTCAAGCGGTTCCCCTTCCGTGGGCTGCCAGTGCTCCCACAATCCCGCAAAGGCAAAGGGACGCTTGTCTCGTAGTCCAATCCAGATCGGTTGTTTGGCGCACCCCTGCACCTGCCATTCATAGAACCCCGTGGCAACGATAAGACAGCGGCGTTTCTTGAACGCAGATCGAAACGAGGGCTTCTCCGCGACGGTCTCGGCTTTCGCATTGATGCACTGATTCCCAATCTTTGCGTCCTGGGCCCAGGATGGGATAAGTCCCCAGCGGAGCATGACGAGGGTACGCGTGGCGGTGTCGGGGTCAATCCGGATAGCGGCAATGGTCTGAGACGGCGCAATGTTGTAACGGGGCTGAAAGAGCGGCGGGTCCGTGACAGCGAATTGTTCGGCAATCAGTTCGGGCGTGGCAGTTTGTGCAAAGCGTCCACACATGGCTAGTGTGTTGTGGGATACCGAACAGGAACGCCACAGAATGGGTGAAGCATGAAAAGCATGAGAGCCTCGTGGAATGGCCATTCTAGGCACGTTCGCTAACTAGGGGCAAGCCTGCTTGGTGGGCAATGACCGGACGGTTATTGCACGCCCCTTCGGAAGGCCGCAACCAAATCCGGTCATTCCGTGACTAAACCGTGACCACGGAAGATGGACACATTCACACTCCGGTGCAATTAGCGGAAGCTCAAAGGGAAACCTCTTCCCTGAAGACAATAGCCCGCAGGGACGGACACTGATCCTGCAGATACTGCCTGTTCTTGAGGCAGTTCAGTTGTTCAGGACCAGCATGTCGCTCATTAACAGTTGGGATATCGCATTGCCTTTATATATCGTGACATCTGACGACAGAGTTCGACAGCAATTCCTTGTCCGTCAACAAAATCCCTGTGCCATCCCCTAATCGGCTTCTTATCATCACGAATGTCTTTGTTGAAGCACTTATGAATACAGCGATCAATAAGGGCATAGTCATCCACAGGGTCAATGTTTTTGCCAATTCTTTTCACGATATTAACTAGTTGTTGCTTCGTGTAGGGATACCGCAGTTTTTTTTGGCATGAGTTAATCTCCTAGTCTTGAGTGGAGGCCAACTGCTAAAGATGCGCCTCTACTTATTTATGAATATCTAAACCTGTTTTTGTAAGATTTGTTCGACAAACGCATCAACAGAAATTGTCCTTCGTCTGAAAGCTCCGAACTGTTCGTCTCCCCGGTTCATCCGCTTATCAGCTTTTTGCAAAGCAACATTGCTTCATCAAGGTAAAGGCGGCAAGCCAAGCTCCTTGAGAAACGCATTGTGTTTGTCTTTCGCCTCGGTGATTTTCTGCTCCAGTGACAGCATCTCTGCATTCACCGTCTGCAAATCAATTTCTTCATCGGCTACAGCGGTGCTGATGTAGCGGGAGATGTTTAGATTGTAACCTTCCTCCGCGATTCGCTCCATGTCGATGCGCTTGGAGTAGCGGTCCTCTTCCTTTCGGAATTGGTAGGTGTCGATGATCTTGGCGATATGCTCCTCGGTGAGTTGGTTCTGGCGCTTGCCTTTCACGAAGTGCTCGGCGGCGTTGATGAAGAGCACGTCGTCGGGCTTCTTGCATTTCTTGAGCACAAGGATGCACACCGGGATGCCGGTGGAGTAAAAGAGATTCGCGGGCAGGCCGATGACGGTGTCGATGTGGCCGTCCTTGAGCAGCTTGGTGCGGATGCTCTGCTCAGCGCCGCCACGGAAGAGCACGCCATGCGGCAGGATGATGGCCATGACACCCTCGGGCTTCAGGAAGTGGAAACCGTGCAGCAGGAAGGCGAAGTCGGCGGCGGACTTGGGAGCCAGGCCGTGGTTCTTGAAGCGCACGTCATCGCCCATGGCGTCGGCCGGTTCCCAGCGGTAGCTGAAGGGCGGATTGGCGACGATGGCGTCAAAGCTGGGTTTCTTGGCAGGGTTCAGCTCGCGCAGCGTGTCCCACTCGTTGGTCAGGGTGTCGCCGTGGAAGATCTCGAACTCCGTGTCCTTCACCCCGTGCAGCAGCATGTTCATGCGGGCGAGGTTGTAGGTGGTGATGTTCTTTTCCTGTCCGTAGATCTTGCCGATGGTGCCGCCCGCCTTCGTCACGCGATTGCGCACGTTGAGCAGTAGGGAGCCGGAGCCGCAGGCGAAGTCCAGCACGCTCTTCAGCCGCTTCTTCGGGCCGGTTTTCGGTTCCTGGCTGTCCAGCGTGACGATGGTGGAGAGGATGTCGGAAATCTGCTGCGGGGTGTAAAACTCGCCCGCCTTCTTGCCGGACCCGGCGGCAAACTGGCCGATCAGGTATTCATAGGCATCCCCCAGCGCGTCGATGTCCGCGGAGAACTCATTCAGCCCCTCGGCGATCTTCTGGATGATGGTGCAGAGCTTGGCGTTTCGGTCCGCGTAGGTCTTGCCCAGCTTGTCGGAGCCGAGATTGATCTCGGAGAAGAGGCCCTGAAAGGTGCTCTCAAAGGATTCGGTCTCGATGTACTTGAAGCCCGCTTGCAGCGTGTGCAGCAGCTCGCCGTTCTGGGTGCGGGCCATGTTGGCGATGCTGTTCCAAAGGTGCGGCGGTTGGATGACGTAATGCACCTTGCGGCGCATCTGCTTCTCGAATGCTGGGATGTCGTCCGGGTTGTTGGCATACCACAGGGCCAGCGGCACTTTGCGGGTGTCTCCACCCACATCAGGGTAATCGCGCCCCAGCTCCTTCTTGGCCGCTATCTCATAGTTGTCTGAGAGGTAGCGCAGGAAGAGGAAGGACAGCATGTAGTCGCGGAAATCGTCCGCGTTCATCGCCCCGCGCAATTGGTCGGCGATACCCCAGAGGGTGGAGCCCAGTTTCTTTTGGTTTTGGTCGTTCATGGCGTCTTGACTGTAGGTGTGGCCGGTGCTGCGGGAACGGCTTTAGTGGCTGAGATTGGTCCGGCCACTGGCGCGGACTTGCCGGTTTGTTTTTTCGCCAAAACATCCGGCAGATCGAACTCGTAGCGAACGAGAAAGGCAGCAAGTATCTCACGAAACATCTTCTTGTCGGCTGCATGAATCGGTTCTGCTTCAAATACCGAATACTTGGCGTGGCTACGCACATTCAAAAAGCGAGCGTATAAAGCTTTCCTCGGAAGTCCGTTAAAGCAGGTCGAAATGTGTTGGCGGCCGAAGAAGATGGCCGTCTTCTCCAGGATGCTTCGCAGCAGATTAAAGTGATGCTGTGAAATTTTGCCGGACTTCGATGCTGCCTTCAACTCGGCCAACGCGGCCACATGATGCAAAAACGGAGACTCCGCAGTGTCCTGTAACGTATATGACAGAGTGTCGTTGAGGCGATGAAGAATATACGGTTTCCGCCTGATGTCGTTGTTGTCGTCAGGTGCTCTCTTGCCCTTAAGCTCGTTGAACATGACGTTGAAAAACAGACCGTGGTGAGTGGAAATCACAAATTTTACACCGTTTTTCGTTCCCTTAATTATGCTGGCGAGATCTGAAGCTACAGTAATCGTATTATGCTCATCCAATGATGATATTGGGTCGTCGATATAAACGTATTTCACCCAATCGTAAGGCTGGCCTTTTTCTGCTTCTGTAGCCAGTTGGAGAATGGCCAAGAAAAAGCACCAAATGAAGAGGTTCTCCTCACCTCTCGATATCTTGATGTCCTCAGCGCGCTTGCTCTTTCCACCTTCCACCACATCCCGAAAGAACCGTATCTCCTCTTCAGCAAAATTTATGTCGAAGTTGAAGTCCGCATGTCGGTGCAAATGCGCTCGGATTTGATCGTCTAGCCCCATGCCCTCAAGGTCTTTGAAGAACTGCGATTTGGACTTGAATTTGATCAGGCGTTCTCGGTCTTCTTCAAAATCATTATCCCAATCAAAAAGGTCTTCCGTGAAGGCATTGAAATAAAGCGTGTCTGCCCCACTGCCTTTCTTGGCGATGTCCTTGAATTCCGTGGATAGGCGGGTCTTGCCCGCTCCATTGTGTGCGAAGAGGAGCACACAATCGTTACCTTTGATTTGGTTAGTGCCTTTGATTTTTGCAGTCTTCTTTCTACCACGAACACCTCTCAAATCTTTCCGCAGCTTTGCAGCCAAGGATTTGAGCGATCTAAACTTTGCTATTTTAGATGACGCGCTCATGCATCGACCTCCTCCGGGGATGGGAAAATCTGCTGCATCAGCCCTTTCTTGTGGGTCTTGAGGGCTTCGTGCTTTTGGGTTTGCGCGGTGATGAGGTCGTCGAGGCTGGTGAGGCAGTCGGCGATGCGTTGTTGTTCGGCGGGCGGCGGGCACCGCAATGTGATGCGGGCAAAGTCATCGTAATAAAGGCGCAGACGGTCTTTGGTGAGGCCCCGTGAGTGCGATGTCAGTGTGAGCAGTGTCGCAGGGAGCTTGAACATGTATTGGAAGAACTCCGGGACGGTCCCTTTCACCGGTGCGAGCACAATGTAGGCGGGACTTACCAAGCAATCTTCCGGCGCAACGCCGAGCGCCCCTTGCCACATTCGCATCATGTTGTAAGCGATGTCATTCCTACACACCTTCTTGTTACCCGCAGCATCCTCAATGTCGTAATAGTTTCGGTCGAGTGAGTCACGTCTGACCATTCCATCGTGCATCGTGACCGAGTAGATGGGCAAGCCTTGTTCACCTTTGGTGACTCGATTCTTGAATAGCGATCCTGCCTTCCTCACCGCCCACTTCCAGGCGTTTTTGAATTCGGGGAAGCCGAGGCGGGGTTGGGTTTCGCCTTCGCGGGGGAAAAGCTGCTGCATCAGCCATTTTTTATGGGTCTTGAGCGCGTCTAGTTTCCGCGCTTGCGCGGCGATCAGCTCGTCCACCGAACTCAGGCACTCGGCGATTTTTTGTTGTTCGGGCTTGGATGGGTATAGCGTGGGATACGCCTTCATTGAGCTAATGTCGCCTCTTGGCATTTTCACACCCTTTGCCCCTGTCATCACATAGTCGATGAAGGCATCATTCTTGAGCAGGCAGGAGAAGTATTGCGCGAGCAGTCTCTGCTTCGCCCTGATGACAATGACATCGTTCGATGCGCCACCTTCTTTGTCCGCGACCCAAACCTTCTTCAAGTAGGGCCGAATGTTGGAGACCAAAGTGTCATTGGGTCTAAACCGAGTTACGGAACCCGTTGTGGGAAGTTTTGAAGCTCGGCCAACCCCACCGTAGTCTGGGAGGATGTTTTCGGTGCTGACGTAATTTTCTAACGGAACTTGTGCGAGCGGGACTTTTTCGTTCACGAAACCCGCCACCTTGCCGAGTTCGTCTGAATCCCACCCGTCCGCCTCCCGAAACTCCGGAAACCGCAGCTTCGGCACCAGCGCGGGTTTGCCGTCTTCTTTCGTGGCGGTTGTTTTCGTCTTACTGCTCATACGCGCTGAGTCCTGAGATGTCGCGGCCTAGCGCACGTTTGGTAAGGAGAGGGTGCAAATCAGCCATGAGGGCGAGTTCGGCCTGGGTGCGGGCTTTCCAGCCGAGGTCCAGTGGGACCATGAGGTCGCTCAATTGCTCGCCGTCGAAAATCATCCGCTGCAGGATGCCGTCCACGAAACTTTGCAGTGCGACGGTGGCGAGGTGGTGCTTGGCGGCGATGGCGGCGATGGCGGCGGCATCCTTTTCCGCCTTGAAGCGGGTGTAGCCCTCGCGGATGGAGGGTTCGCTGAGGCCCTCGCCCGGCTTGAGCGTGCCGATGTATTCAGCGATATCCTCGCGCTCGTTCATGAACTTGGCATCCGCACTGATGAGGCCGATGAGTTCGTCACGGGTCATCTTTGACTTCTCCGGGCCCTTGGCTGAGAAGCGGGCGATGAGACTCATGATGTAGTCGTAATCAATGACGGCGGAGGCGAAGAGCACGAACTCGAAGTCCACCTGGTCTACGTCCGGGCCGGGGCCATCGCCGTTCTTACTGCTCTTGCCCTGCTGGGCTTTGAGGCGCTGGGCGGTCTCCAGATAGGCACCGCGGAAGCCGAGCAGGTTTTCCTTGGGCAGGATCTGCTCGATGGCGGCGGCGTCCTCCCCGGTGAGGTCGGTGTATTGATCTAACTGGGTTTTGAGGCGCTGGACTTCCTTGAAGTGATTGATGAAGGCGGCGCGGGCGGCGTCGCCCTTGAGATTTGGCACGGCCTCCGGGGCGGTGTCGAGGCCCTGGGATTTCATGAAGCCGTCAAGCTTCTGCACGGCGGCTTCCAACTTCTGGATGACCACGGGGGCCTTGTCCACGAGCCAGATTTCGCGGGCCTGCTCGCCGGTTTTTTCCCCGGAGAAGAGGGCGATGGCGGCATCCACGGCGTCCTGCTGCTGGCGGA
>ERZ1292633.1423-Hain-H41-02um-R1-1423-length-25864-cov-9_pt2 | contig 24953 bp, 10 predicted proteins | sample MGYA00564406_ERZ1292633 | MGnify/ENA primary metagenome ERZ1292633 (study PRJEB36523, sample SAMEA6512639) | groundwater metagenome | collected 2019-01-08 | study: AquaDiva: Metagenomics assemblies of 32 groundwater samples | reverse complement strand
GCGCCGTGGCCTCCGTCGTCGTCGCCGACAGCGCGTCCCAGCTGTCCCGGAGCACCGCTTGAATTTCCGGCGAGCACGCGTTCTTCCCGCTGGTGACTTCTTGGCGGCCAGTAGGGGCGATGGCAGTTTTGCCGCTGTGCACCGGGCCCATCTGCGGTGCTGCTCAGTTCACAATGTTTAGTTTTTGCAGGTTAAAATGTGACCAAGAGAAGAAGAATTTGACGATCGCTACTTCTTCGCCTCCTTCCGTGTCTGTTTCTCTCCCTTTGGAATTGGTCCTCAGCACTCAATTCACCGCCTTGCTCGATGCCACATGCACGAGTTCGAATTGTAACGAGTGAGTGATACCTTTGGCACGTGGATATGTGTGTTCATCCAACATCACGAGGGCGCATCGATGAGTGTTCGTTACGACGCAATGATACGCTGATCTCTCGCCTGGACATGATACCCTCTTCGCGTAATCGTTGAAGCATGTGCCCACAAGAGCTGTGGCACGAGGTGTCCAATGCCGGCACCCTCTACTGCCACATGTTATTCGATATCAAAAGGAGACCCGTTTCGTGACCGCTTCTGCCGCGATAAGGCCATTTCCATTTGAGCAACCAGACTGTTTTCCTGCGCCGCGAAGCCTTTGGTGCCGGCGATCCGTTCCCACACCGAAGACACAACTCCTCCGCTCGTGGAGAGAGTGTCCACCGAGGAGGCGTCTTGGAGGGTAGGCGCTCGCACCCGCACTCCATGATGCAAAACCGCTCGCCGTCGTTCTCGATGACCGCGCAGCAAGTTGGCGTCGTTCAGCATGTGTGCTACGTGCCGGCCGGCTATGGCTTCGAACTCACCGGCAGCGTCAGGAGCCATCCGGACAAGGGCCATCGTCGTCGTGTCGTTGTCGTACCCAATTTGAGCAGCAGCCGCTGCACCCCCCACTGGCCGCTTCGCGTTCGACTTCTCACGACATGGTTCAGTCGCGTTGGGACACGGAACACAGTCAACGGTGCGTGTCGCATGAATCATTTCCGATAGGATCGTCGTGAGCGATGGTCGAGGGGATTCATCGGCCCCAACGACGACGACCTCCGGCTGAGCGGCGACCGCGTCCCGCAACAACAAGCGCATTTCGAGTTGTTCGTCAAACAACATGTTGCGCAGGTCGTCGTTCACGGTGATGAACAGCGGCCTCAACGACGAGGGCCGCCGCGCGTAGTGGAAGTTCACCTTGACGTCGACGCGCTCCACTGACGTGCAAACCGCGAAGAGACAAGTCGTCGTCGTCGAAACCGCATCCGCTATTAGCCGACGGCACGGAGAGGCCGCCGCCGATGACTGGAATTCCACTTTTCGGTTGATCTGCGTTTCCGCCTTCGTCAGCGTGCCATTGACAAACTGAATGGCGAATCGCGCATATTTTGCGGCCGTCGCGGACGTGATCATGAAGAAGCGGTACCACGCGGAGGAGGGCAGTGCCACCGCCGAGCGCAACACCGTTCGTGACGATCGAGAGGGCGTTGCCATACTCTCGTTTGGGCTAGCGTCGCCTTCGGGCGACACTGGCTCTGCTGGGGGCAGCGCCGGGAAGGTGGAGTCGGCACCCTTGAAGGCGATTAACGAATGCGACATTAGGTTACAGCCCGCGGCCGCCGCCGCTGCCTCCACGTTATCGAAGGATGGTTCCGCCGCGGCGGCGCAGACAACGGGAGCGGATGGTCGTGTGCGCGTGACCTTCGGGGCCTTTCTGGCCTTGGGGCTCGACGCGAGAAAGGATGCCAGTCGCCACGCCGAAGAAACGGGTCCGACATCAAGATGACCTTCGCCAGCACAGAATCCAAGAAGAATGTCATCGCCGAATGATGAGGGTACGATCGACCACACGACCGCTGGAAACGGCTGAGCGCCAAGTCGCACCTTCTTGGCATCACAAAAGCCTCGGTGGGTCAGTAAGTGCATCATGTAGAGCGGCGCGGTAGCTGCCGTGGCGCCCGGCGGAGGGGGAATAGGGGTTGGAGGCCGCGAGGTGAGGGCGAAGGGAATCCGGTCGGATTTGATCTGCTGCTTCCCTCTGATGGCAGCAGAACGTCGGAACAGTTCTGCCGCCGCGATGCTGCGTGCCAGGCGTGAGAACCAATGCGCGTCCGGCAGACGTTGCCATTCGCCACGCGGGGCGGAGGCCGGAAGACCTTGAGCTTGTAGTTGAGCGACGATGGATGCCGCGAGCGAGCCAAAGTATGGACGACCGAAGTGTACCGCCGCGACGTCGGGGCGCAATGAGGCCTCCCAGTCCGTTACAGCCACCGGAACGACTCCGAGTGACTCTGGCGTGGCTCCGCGATGTGTTCGCAACCGTTGAACGCGCAGCGACAACTCCGCGGCGCTGGCTTCGGCCAAATATCGAGACCACATCATCCGATGGGACAACTCGAAATACAGATAGACATACGACGGAAACACGTTGATGACCATTCGGTGGCGACAACGCCGGGTGAAGTCCGCGACGTCTGGCAACTGTTCTTCCATGAGGTGCTGCAAGACGTCGCGGTGAAACATCTTCGGCGTGTGGGCATAGCTGTGAGATGGGAAGACGCGCAGGCGATCCCAGATGAGGCGCTTGTTGAAGCGCAGCATGCGGAAGTAGTCGTAGCGTTGAGACGCGAGGACCAGGCCCTTCGGCTGGTCGCGCGGCGTGAGGCACGTCAGCGGCGGGTAGGTCGTATCAATGGGTCCGGCGGTGGCGGTGGCCAGCACGGCGAGGGAGGGAATCCCCGAGGATGAGCGGTCATCGTCGCCCAGACGAGTAACGTTCGCCGTCGCGTCAGTTGAAATGAAAGGGGTTGTCGCGAAGCTCGTCGTGAGCGTCGCAGGACGAACGTCCTGTTGCCGCTTCACGAATCCACCACCGATGCCTCCTCGTTTGAACGAGGACGGTTGGTGGCGGCGCTCCCCCTCAGGGGTTGAGAGGCCCTGGTCATGGCTGGCCCCCCCTCCGGACGCCGACGACTCATACAGATTGACCAGAGTACACTCCGCGGCGTTCGTTTCTGCGCTGTCGTCGGACGACCCTCCTTCCTTCGATTCCACAAACAGTTGGGATTCGACGTCCACCGCCCCATCGGACGTATCGCCCCCTACCACAGGCCGAAACCAGTCCAACAGCGTGGTCGCTCGTCCCAGCAGCATGTCGTTGTTAAAATAAATGAAGTAGTCCGACAGGCCTGGAATGCGGTGAAGCACTGTCTCGATGGCGAGTGAATTGAAGGTCGGCAAGTCCTCGAGGCCTCTCGTGCTGTGTGAAGGGTCGTCGACACGGCCCGCGACGGACCGTGCCTTCGATCTCCCCGGACGGCTCCGATCCCGCGAACCGGATAGAGGCCAAATGTCTCGGTGGGTGACCACAACCACAGGCGGCAATTGGCGGTCAACCCCGCCTGGGGTGTTCACTCGGTCGTCGTCTTCCGCGTCGTCGTCGTCTCGTTGGGACTCGCTCAAGTAGCGACGGCCCTTCAATCCGGCTGAACGACCCCTCATGGTGCCATTGAGACGCCGTTGGCGCCTTGCTTCGAACGTTCCCAGGCGTAGCCAAGGAGGGACGTGGGAGGCCTCGGCGACGAGAAGCACCACTCGGCGGACGAGGGGCAGCGCGTGCTGCGACAGCGACCGAAGCAAGTATCTCAGCTCGTCATTGTCGCGAAAGCGTTGCTCCTCGTAGCGCACGCCGGCAATTTCCGCAGACTTCCTGCGCTCCCGCGCGTGGATGGGCTCCTCGCTGCCCACGTGCGTGATGACAACGTCGAACGGGGCACCGTCGGCCCATTCGACGCGCGTGCCATCCACGACATGGCCAAGGGAAGAAGCGTTGGCGGTGGGATGCGCCACAGCTGCGTGACCTCCATCTTTTTCGTTCGCAACGCCGATCCTCCGGCGCCACGAAAGCCGGCGCATGCCGAATCTCAGGCGAGCGGTGCTAGGTGTCGCGTTGCGCTGCGATTCGAAGGCGGAGAGGTTCGCCGCGGGGTCCGGCCGAGAGGCGAGGCCGCTGAGACGGGCGAGCTCGATGACGCGCCGGGGAACGTCGCGCGTGGAGGTTCTTCGCATGAGGCGTCGCGCCTCGCGCCCGCTGCGAACGCCCCTGACGCCGAGGACTGGAGTGGACAGCGTGTAGTTCGCCCACGCCACTCCGTTAGCGTCGGTCCACCGGCCGGCGAATACGCCTTGGTGCGGGACGAAGTGGCTGCGATAGCGCATCCGATCGCGGGTCGTGGCATCCGACAGGTCGACGGCAGGGTCTGACGCGTGCGACACGCCGTCGTTGAAATTGGCCTCTGGCCGCGCAAAGTGTTTGAGCCGCCATCGAGGCTCGGCGACGAATGCGTCAGGCGGCCGATATACGGGATCTTGCGGAGCTTTTTGTTGTGGAGGTGAGTCGGCGTCGTTCGTCGCTTGGCCTCCAGCAGGTCCACGGTGATCCCGAGAAGGCCCGCCTCGCCGCTCACTCCAACGACGCGCCATCGGATCTTCGCGGCGGTTCCCTTCTGCACCGCCGCCGTCGTCCTCGTCCGGAGACGTCTCTACGGGTGGCGGAGGCGGCGGCGCATCGATCGGGATGGACGCATCCTCCCAGCGACTGGGTTGCGACCGCTGGAGGGTCGCGGCCTCCGCGAACTGTTTCTCCAGGCGTTCCGCCTGAGCAGCTAAGCGGAGTCGTGACCGAAACCGTCGCGAAGCGGCTCCTGAACGGTTCCCCCGGTCGCCCTGGGTCGCCACAAACATCCCTTCCGGTGTGGTGGCATTGCCCCCCCGGTCGCCCATGACGAGGAGGAGCGGAGGCATGATCGTGGTCGAGGTGTCGCCGAGGGTCTGGGGACGCGTCGTCGTCGTTGTCGCGTTCTGCCGAGGCTCATCAACGTGTGGAAGAGGGAGAGGAGCACGATCGAATCGGTCCGCGTCTGCGGCGGCGCCTTGCACTGCCATCATGTTGAGCAGATCGACGATCGCGCGCTTCTCCTCCTTCCGCACGGCGCGCATGTCGTCGTTGATCGCGAGGAACAGCGTGGTTTGACGAGCGAGCTCCGCGTGGAACCGCACGATCTTTCCCGCGTTGGGGATGGCCGCGTAAAAATACATGGGTTTTTTGTCCAAGGTGAAGAAATTGCCGAATAGGCGCTCCTCAAGGTGATTACGCCCTGCCGCCGACGACGGGTTGTTCACGCTATTACCCAAGAGCTGTCGCATCCGCGGCGTGGCAACGCTCACGGAGGCGAGACGGCTGGCACTAGACTCAACTGCTGCGACGGGACGACGAGGAGCGCCAGGCGCAACGCCAAGGCGAGACTCGTCACTCCACGCGAAGAATAGCGCTGCCAGTTGCGACGCTGTCGTGTTGTGTGAGGCGGTCGTACACGCAGAGTCAAACAGCTGCGACAAGTGGTGCCACCGGGAAGCCGACGAGTTCGCTGCGAAACGCAGGGCGCTTGCAAGCGCCGACGCCGAGCACGTGGAGTTGGTATCATCAGCTCCGGTTGGATCACCGCGGCCCGTCGCGGATGACTCCGTCGGCGGCAGGGGGGGCGCCGCCGCCAACGACGGGAGCGATGTGAACCACGCGGGGTCGATGTCGTTGTCGACGTCGAGGCAACCGTAGATGAGGGACGCTGCGCGACGAGCAAAGAGTCGATGAGGCGCAGCTGCGAAGACGCGGCCGCGATGGGCTGCGCGCCACTGGTCGAGCCACTCTGCGGGAACGCGGTGGTGGCGCACGAGACGCGAGACGTTCACGTCGGATTCGACGATGACGTGATCCTGATCGCTGTACTTCGTGGGGTAGTAGGGCCGAAATGCTGGCCGCATGAGCCCGCCCCGCGCCATGGACATCATGTCGCCCCCGCCCCGTTTCACGCGAGGAGACGACGGCGACTCCGGCATCGGCCAGGACGCCCCAACAACGCGCAACTCACTTTGCGAGCAACTCGCTGAGGGATAAAAGGCAAATGCCCCCTCCATGTTGGGGTCGTCGTCCACGTCGAGCTCGATATCCGTGTGCGGCCTGGTATCACAAAGCATCAACGACGGCAAGCTGCTCGAATCCAGCAACGGCTGTTCGACGTCGTCTCCTTCGGGCCTGCGGATCATCGAGGCTCGGGCACCGACGGACACCTGCAGGGACGCTAGACTCGCCTCCGAGACGACGTAAAGCGCATCGTAATACGATGGGGGGCGAGACGGGTCACCCCCGCCGCTGCCCCGTGGCCCGTCGACACGCTGTGGCAGTAAGCCTCCCGACGCGCGATGATGGTGATGGCTCCGAGTGGATCCGCTGGGCTCAACCGTCGCAGCGGATGCGGGCGGGGGAAGCAGGCGGATGAAATGAAGCGTATCATGATCAGCGCTGCCACCGCGACCGCGGCTTTGCTGCACTGACGCCCGGCGTAGCCTCCGGCTCGCGAGCTCAAAGTAGTTGTACGTGAAGGTCACCCACAGGTTGATCACGAGACGGTGCCGACTGCGTCGTGTAAGCCTCAAGAGAGCCGCAAACGAGCGTCGCTGCCAATCGGAAGACAAGAAATTGCTCGTTTGTCGTGGAACGTCGGCCAGCGGTCTAGACGACGCGTCATGGACGACCCCACCTCCTTCCAACTCATCTACCTTATCCTCTTCGAGCATCATGCGACGCAGGGTAGGTGTATGGAACAGTTTCGGGTTGTGGGCGAAGCTGTGACTTGGAAACACACCAAGGTAGTCCCACACGATGCGCTTGTTAAAGCGATACAGTCGGTTGAAGTCGGCGCGCTGCGTCGGGGTCGCGGGGATGGCCGGCTGCAGGCGAGGACTGGTGCAAAGAATGCCGCCTGGTTCGGCGCCGACAGCAGCCGTCGACCGCGGCGCCACCGGAGGCTTCGTCTCGTTGCGCGAAGCGGCTGCCATGCTATTCGAGTAGTTTGATGCACGGGGAACACTTTTTCGCTCCATGATGATGGTAGAAATGGCCACCGTCGGCGGCCGCACAATGCATGTCGGAGGCCAATCTTTGCGTTCCATGTACAGAATGCTTTCGACGTCGACGGCACCGTGAGACGTGTCGCCCCCCACCACGGGTCGGAACCAGTCCAATAAGGACATGCGCCGCCCTAATATCATGTCGTTGTTAAAATACAGAAAATGCTCCGATAAATTTGGTATTCGGTGCAGAACGGTTTCGATCGCCAACGAGCTGAAGGTTGGCAATTCCAGTAGGGGTTCTCGAAACAGCTCTGCGTGCGTGACGAACACGGTGCGATTCCAGAAGAGGCACTTCCCGACAGCAGCCTGAGTTGGAGGAGCGTCCATGCTGGCACTGGGGCAAGCATGGTCGTCCTCCAAGTTACGTTCCGGCGACGACCCATTGGTAGAAACCACGGTGCCACCGCCGCCATGAAGCGTCGCCGAAACATTCGTACAACCGCGGCTGGGGTTGAAGCGAGGAGCGGCGTGATGAGGCGCCGTGTGCAGTTCCTCGCCAGCTGTCGAAACGGATCGGAGCCAATGCGGCACATGATTGACGTCCGCGACAACAACGACCACGCGCCGCACGAAGGGTCCCGCGAAGCGATCGAGCGCCCGCAGCGAGAATCGAAGCTCCTGCAGGTCCCGAAACCGAGCGGCTTCGAACGGGACCTGCGCCCGAGACGCATAAGTCTGCGCCTGCGCGATCCAGAGTGGCGCGCTTTCGTTCAGGTAGGTGTACACCACGTCGAAAACCCCAGGAGGTGGACCACGTTGGTTGTTCTCTACGCTGCGCGACGACGTCTCCACCTCGCTGAGCGTCGCGAACCGCAGCCATTGAACCGGCGTCCCCCCATCGGCGGCGGCGCCCCTCGTGCTCTGATGGCGGCATCGCTCGGAAGGAAGCGGCGCATCGTTGTCGTAGGCAGCCTCGTCCTCACCACGTTCCGATCGTTTGCTCGTCGTTCGGTCATCGTCTTCGTCCATGGGAACCCGACGGTATCCAAACCGAAATGGACGGTAGAAGAGCGATCGACGTTGATCGCCGTCAGCCGGTGATGCCATCGATTCCAAGATGAGACGTCGGACCTCTGACCCATTGTCGATGCCGTCCACGCCGAGCACGGGCACGCGGCGGTAACCGCCCTCGTGACGGCAACGAGGAGGAGGACGACGGCTTGGCGCGGCTACGACACTTTCCGGCATTTCTGAAGCAGCACGTGACGTGGTACTGTACAAATTGCGCATCTGCAACATCAGGTCGTCGGTCACAACATCATCATCCACGAATACGGCGCGGAGAGCGTCCTCGGGAAGCGGGAAGGCGTCCGGAGGCGTCATGGACGCCGATTTCATATTGAAGGTCAACTTTGGCCGACGCGCGGGGGGGGCTGTCCCGCGAGAACCGAATGCACCGGTACGGTTGGCCACTGCACTGATCGCGAAACGGCTGACATTGCCGCTTGGCGGACGAGACGCCGTCGCGGACAGCGGCGCCATTTCTTTGGTAACCGTCTGGGTAATCGTGGTGGGAACGTCCGTCCATTTGCTTGTGGTCGACGAGACCTCCGATTCGGTCACCACCGTCTGCGACTCGGTTGATGCGCGGCGGTCCATCCATGCAGAAACGGCGGTGGGTTCGGCTGGGAGACGCACAACCGCCTCCAAAACGGACAGCGTCCGTGGCGCCGAGGTGCTGGGACCCGCCGTGCCCGAGGTTGAGGCCAGAAAGGTAGGGCGCGGTGAAGACGCCGACGGGGTCGTATCGTCCGTGGGGGACGTCGCTCCGAGCGTGACGCGAGGCTCCTCGTCGACGGCATCTTCATTAGCGTTCGACGGTGGGGGCGGCCATTTGGTTGCGTCGACGCCGTCCGACGGCGGCTCGGCATGCGTGTCGCCCACCATGAGAGGCGCGGCGCGGTGGCGGCCTCGTCGGTTACGGGCCGCTATGAGCAGCCGCTGGTGCTGCGACTGTCCGTTTTCGACTACGAATGGCATGTCAGCATCTTCCGAGCTACCGATGTGCAGAGCGGCGGGCCGAATACTGAACATGATGCCAATGAAAAAAGTGGCCAGCACGGCGACAGCGGCCAGGCTGAAGCGTCGGCTGGTGGTCCACGTTCGCAGCCCCCGCGGCGAGTTGAACATTGAAGACTTCATCCGACCAACCATTGGGGGGCCCCAAACGCTGTGATGATCTGTGCACAACGAATCACGGAAAAGCGAAGACAAACCACAACGGCGCACATGTCTCGCACTTCGAGAAACCAGGCAACACTACCGAACCTCCCAGTTGCTGAATGACAAAGATGAAGCCTTCAATAGTAAAAGAGATGCAGATGACTACACCTCCTGCGTCGACACGTTCCCGAATCCTGCGGATTACTCCACTCATCGCTCGAGGCAATCACGCCGCCGTGAATAATTTGCGGAGGCCCGCCGCGGTTGGCCCCGTGCCGTCGGAGGACCGTCGCCGTGCCTGCTCCTCGGTGGACTGTATGCGATCGCGGAGGCCATTGACAGTCGCCTCGTCCAACAACGGATGGTGGTGGCGAGCGGGGGAGGGGTCGTCTCGGCTGGCCGCCACACCACGCACCGGAGTCATGATACACCCATTCAACGTCACGGAAGAGTAGGGCTTTGCGCTGGTCGGCCCCGCCGCACCACGGGCTTCGACGCTCGGGGCTTCGCAAAAAGGGACCAGTGCGTCCAGTTGCTGATGCGCGTCGTTGAAACGCTCACTCAACATGAACGTGAGTACTCGGCGCACGTATGCCTTCCCGTACGTCGGGTCGCAGCAGGCGGAACGATAGGTGCCGCGAAGCGCATCGTCAAACTGCTGCAGCCCCTCGCTGTTGACGACCGCGAGGTTGTGGTGGACGATGGCCTGCAGCCGCCTCAGGTCGTCGTCCGTGACGCGTCGTTCGGCCGGTGTGACGGATGGTGGTGCTGCTTGCGGGAGTGATGGAGCTTGGACGCAACTCGGTGATGTCTTCGTGGTGATGTCGAGAGCCTTGCGAAAGAGCGCGAGAGCAAGTCGCCAGTCCTTCGCCTGTACGGCCTTGTTCCCTTCGTCCTTCTTGACCGTGGCTCGTTGCAGCACTTCGGCTTGCGACCCGGGTGGGTTCTCAAACGCTATCAGCTTGACCTCCAGCAGGGCAACCGCGTGAGGCGGGATGGCGGCCACTCCCTTGCGTTTTTGCGACGAAGATGATTCGGCGCGGGGCGCCACGTCGTCGAAGCCTCTGACCGATCGGCCGTCTCGCACTGTGCCAACCGAAGAGCCGCCGTCGCGAAATGCAAAGGCCGGATCGCAAAGGCAGCGGGAGTATTCACCGACCTCCATGGACAACACGAGCTCCTCTAGCGCCTGCGGTACCTCACCGGCACCCACCGTGAAATTAAAGAGCAGCCACTCATCGTTGACGTGCGATGCTGTGTAGCCACATGCCGCCGCCGCGGCTTCGGCGCTGATGGTGGTGGTGCTGACGACGGGAGGGACGAAAGGGGGCGCTGCCACGAGCGCTAGATTGCCGTCGCCTTTCAGATGCCACCGGACGTGGCAGTCGACATCGGCATAAGGACGGGGGAAGCGGCGGGCGGCCACTGCCGGCTCTGCGGCCACCGTGTCGTGAGTGACGGACGAAGCGGGCACACCCATCTTAGCCTTGAGAAGGGCGAAGTATCCGCTGGATACGTCGACGGCCGGCAGCCACCACGCCGACATCGCCGTCGTGTGATCCTCCTCCGCATCGTCATTGCCGGATGCGGCTGACGCGGCAGTGGACTCTGAAATGTAAAAGTCGTAGAGTCCCGGTCTCGACGGATGCGCGAAAAACCGATGCGCAAAGGAAAGCCTCGACAGCTCGGCCGAGGCGCTCAACGCAGCGGTGTTGTCGAGGGGGGGATTGGTGCGACGCGCTTCCATGAGCTGACGCCCGTCGACGATCCACTGTTCCATCGCAGCGCGCGGTTCAAACGTCTCGAGAAATTCAGCTGGCGGTGTAGGAACGCAACAAGACGGCAAGCGTCGCAGATATGGGAAAAGGACATCCCACCCACGGCCGAGGAGGGCTTTCCAATGGTTCGCCAAGAGAATCGGATAATTAAACGTTTCGAAAGCCCGTTACGGAACACATAGCCACCGAGGCGCCACGGCTCGCAGTTTAGATACTGAAGAGCACTTAATGAGAAGGTAGGGAGGGGGTGAGCGAGAGTGGGTGCCTCTAAGGCGCGGTGGGGCCAAGGCTACTTCTCTTCTATTGCTGGGGCGGCGGGTAGGCATGGTACGGCTGGCATGAGATGGCCTCGCCCGCCGGTGGAGAGTAGGACGCCTGTTGCTGCTGCGGCGGCTGACCATATTGCGCCTGCTGAGCGTATTGGGCTTGCTGCGGATCGCCGTAGTTCACCTGCTGCCCGTATGGCTGCGGCTGCTGCTGCTGCACCATCTGCACACCCCCGCCGGACATCATCACCACTTGCGGCGCCGTGGCGTACATGACCGTTTGCTGAGGTTGCTGCTGCGTGATCATCACTGTCTGCGTCTGCATGGGAGCCGCGTTGAAGCGTTGTGCCCGGAAGGCATTCACGTTTCCAAGAAGTTGGACTTCTCGCTGAAGTTGATGGGCGACGCAGCATGGCAACAACGCGGAGGCGAAAAGATCGGTGCAGCAGTTCCCCTCGAGGCCGTAGCCTTCGCGGATGATGTTGCGCATGACGGGCAGCGACGCACACATGCAGGTAAAACAGAAGTTGCTCGCGTCGAAGTCCGTACGCGTAGCGGCGGTCGCACAATGCGGCAGACACCATGCGAAGAGGCAACGGCCCCCCACGTCCATGCTGCAGAACCCGTTGGTCCATTGCCGGAGGCCGCCTCCGGACGGTAAGGATCGCGGCTTCTCCCGCTGGGGGTTCTTCACCTCCCGGCCGACCTGGGTAATGCTGCAAATGTGGCAAAACGACAAGAAAATATCGCCACAGCAGTTGCCTTCGATGCCAAACCCCTCCCGCACGATGTTGCGCACCATGCATGGGGTCACGCAAAGGCAGTTGAAGCAACAATTCGACCCGTCGTAGCCGCTGCGGGTGCTAGCAACGGCACAACTCGGGAAAAACATCGCGGTGCAGCAAAGGCCGCAGTCGCCACAGCAGTCGCAATAGCCGTATGTCCATTGATTGCTACGGTTGACGGCTTGCGGCGACATGACGGTGACCATTTGGACTTGCTGCGGCGGCTGCTGGACGTAGACCACCGATTGTTGCGGCGCCATCGCGTAGCCGGTAGGCTGCAGCGGCTGAGCGAGCGACATGAGGTGTGGCCGACTGGTTACCCGAAGTGAGTAATGTTGGGGTTGTTGCTGTCGAAAATGCTGTAGAAATGGCGGAGGAACCAACAGCTCCTACTGTTAATATTTTTTTAAACGAAGGAACGGACGAAGCACAAGTGAAAAAAAAAACACGACCCTCCCCCATTCCGCGTATTGGACTAAATGAAGTCGGGATGGGAATCTTTCAACTCCTGAAGCACACGGATGGGCACGCCGGCAAAACCAAATTCCTCAGCGATGGCCGCCTTGAGCATTTTTAAGTGCAACGACGGCAGGAGATTCTCAGGGTCACGGGTCTGCAGTTTGACAAGGAACGTCGGCGGGCGAGCGTGCGACTGGATGATGCGATGGACACGAGCTACGTGATGCGGCACGATCATTCCCTTTTCCAGCTTGCGCCAAAAGCGAGTGATATCGCCAGCCCGCAAATGTTTGTTCCAGTCATCGTACAACTGGAGCGCCTCGTCAAGCATCAATGTTAAGTTGGTACCAGCGAACGCGGAGCTGACCACGCAGTGCGCCGACTTGACCTCGTTGACTTGCCGCTTGACCTTAAAATCGATGGCCTCCGCCGTCGCGGCTTGATCGAGGACGGCGTCCCACTTCGTCGCGACGAAAAGAACCGGTCGACCTTCACTGATGCACGTGTGGGCCAAGGCAATATCCGTCGACGCGGGGTGCCCTTCGGTGGCGTCGAAGCACACCACGCAGACATGGGCAAACTTGATGGCTTTGATCGTCGCGTTGTGAAGCTGCTGGAGAAACGCGTCGTCGTCGGTATTGCGTCCCGCCATGCCCCGCTTGAGGCCAGCGGTGTCGATCAGCACCAGTTGCCGTCCCTGGTAGCGGCACTTGGTTTCGATGGCATCGCGCGTGGTGAGCTGATCGTCGTGGGTGCGATGGCGCTGGAAGCCGAGGAGCCGGTTCACGAGCGTGCTCTTCCCGCTGTTGGGCCTCCCGATGAATGCCACGCGAACGTCTTTGACCTCGTGCTCCAGGGAGCTGTTTCGATCTCGGATCGCTTCAAGCGCCGTTTCATCCCCGGCCTCGGCCGCTTCCTCCAGCGCCCAGTCCGCTCGAACTTGCTGAGCGGCGGACACGTGAAAGATAGGGCGCATCGCCATCGCCACGTTCTGCCACATTTCATCCTGAGTGTTAACATGCGTGCCACGCGCGGAAATCGGGAGCGGCTTGCCTAACATAGGTAAATGCCGCTCGTGGTGTTGCACGACGAGCGACACCATTTCGTCATCGTCGCACATATCAATCTTGTTGATCAACAGCAGCGCGGGAAGCCGGAGGCGCTGACAAACAAATTCGGCGAGCCTGCGCAACTCCTCGGAAACCATTTGATCGGCCGCCGTCACGAGGAATACCATGTCACAACTTTCGAGCGAATGCAGGGTCTCCTCCAATGGCAAGCCGCCAACCGCCCCGGGCGTATCCATCACGGTGAAGTGCATGCCATCCAGGACGCCGATGGCCTCGTTGCTATCGCGGGTGATACCCTCGAAGTCCCTAGCGATCTGCGAGGAAGCGCTCCGGGGCCGAGTTGCGACGGCGTTGGTGAGCAGGTTGAATACGGACGACTTGCCTACGTTCATCGGGCCAACAAGTGCGACTCGCAGACGCCGGTCTTCCACTAACTTAACGATCGGCGTCCAGCTATTGATGCGATCGCGTTCCTCGGCAGTCTTTTCCACATGTCCCAGAAAGGTCATTGACCCTTTCTTTCCCCGGCGAGTTTCGTCGGCGTCGAGGTCGGTAAGAGAGTGCTGCAGGGACTGCTCGCGGCGCGGAAGCATATCTCCGCTATTTTCGCCCCTGTGCACCTCCTCCCCGTCGCGCGCCGGCGGCGCCCTTCGGCGATCCTTTTCCATCAGGCGCGCAAACACCATGCGCTCTGCGTCCTGCGACGTTCGAGGGGGCGACCCCGCCGACGACGCCATCGATGAGCCAGCGGCGACAAGGCAGCCGATGGCGCTCCCGACAGTGGGGCTAGTTGTTGCGCCGCTGACACTGCGTGGTCTGAGACACCCTGAAGATGTGAGGTACACTGACACCCCCGGTACGTTGCCGCTGGCCAATCCTTGCCCCCAATACGCTTTGTTGAGCAATCCGCCATTCAGATGACGGTCACCCAAGAGCATGGAGGAGCGCCGAGTTAAGTGGCGAGAGGTACTCGGAGCGACGAGACGGCCCAAAACGACAGTTCGCGACATCGCAAAACTTTATCCAGAATGTAAAAAAAAAAACAGAAGAGAAAGTGTGAGTCGCAATAAAAATTGCCCATTGATGATATTTTTCCAGGAGGGAGTGACCGGCCAAGAACAATTTTGTGTTGTGTTGGTTAATCTCTCACGGAGGTGGTCCACCCTGGCTCTGAAAATACCAATCGGCAGCGCACGCGTGGGGTTTCAGTCCCGACTTCCTTTTTCATCGACGCGTTTGCTTTTCCCCTTAAAAATCGTCGATGCCGAACTCCTCTGCGAACGTCATTGCGTCGTGATTCCAAGACTTCTCGACCAAATCCGGACGCTCCATGAGGTTGAGCGACATGCGCAGAATGTCCCAGATCTCGCGAGTACTGCGGTGGGGGCAACCGGCGCCGACCCCTCCGGACGAGGGTCCGAACCCTTCGGCGGCGGCCCCAGCGGCCCCCCCCACCGGCTTCCGGATCGATCCCTCTTGCATAAGGATGGCACGGAGAAAGTGCCTGGCCGCCTGCTTGTGCTCGCCCAGATTGGACAAGGCGATGCCCATGTTGTAGCGGCTCCGCACGTACCCAGGGTTGATGTCCAGCGCGCGCTCGTACGCCGCGATCGCCTCGCGATTGCGCTGGCCGTTAGCCAAGGTGGCGCCAAGCTTGTTCCACAGCTTCGGATCGTCTGGTCGTATGGCAACGGCTTGCCGGAAGTACTCGGACGCGGCGTCGTAGTCATGTCCGAGATGCTTCAGCACGCCAAGCCCCACCACGACGTCGAGATCTCGCGGGTTGATTTCGTGCGCTGCCTGATACAACAAGATCACCTCGCGGTGTTCGGTGGGCGACACGGCAAGGAAGGCCGATGAGTAGGTGTCGTCGTCCTCGGGCGCCATGAGCGCGGCACCTGCGTCGGCCTTCACAGCGGCGGGAAGCGACGCGTACGCGGGATGATTGACGATCCACGACCGCATGCTCTGCAGCGCTTGCGTGAAGTTGCTCTCATTGGTATGACTGACGGCAAGCGCTTGATAGACGTCCAGATTGGTGGGCGCTAGATGTCGGGCCTTGTTCAGCGCGCGAATGGCCAGTTCGTCCTTTTCGTTCTCCGCTTGCGTGGTACCCAGCTTGAACCACGCCTGGACGTTGTCGGGGTCTTTTTGGCACGCGGCTTCGAGAGCCAGCACCGCATCGCTTAAGGTGCCCATCGCGATGAGCTCGACCGCTTCTTCCATCGGACGGTCGTGAAACAAGAAGGGATTGTTTTCCTCGAACGGGTAGTCACAATTTTCCTGTGCGGCTTGCATCTTTTTCGACATTTCTTGATACTCCTTGAGCCAGTCGCCATCCTGATCGAATGCTCGCTGCATCGCCTCCTCGTCCATGTTGCCTTCGTGGCCCTCCATTTGCGCTTTGTAGGCCTCGTACTGCTTCACCCAGGCCTCGTTGGACTCGGCCGCCCCGTCGGCCTCGCCTTTCATCCACGCCGCCTCGTCGTCGTCGACGTCACCCTCGTCATGCTCTCCCGCAAGATAGTCACGGAGGTTTTTCGCCGCCTCCTCCTCATCGGCGGAGGTTGGTTTGGCGGCATTGGCCAACTCGTTGAGGAACTCGGCGGACATCCCATCCATCGCTTCCTTGACGGGGTCGGCGACCGCTCCGCTGCTCCCGGCGGCGGCATTCTTCGCGGGCTCGACGATCTCGACTTCCCCGTCCGCAATTTGCTTCATGAAGCCGTAGAACTGACTTTCCCTGGTCTTTTCTTCGACGGACTTTAGCGGTTCCCCCTCGCAGGTGAACACTTGCACCCCGTCGCGGTTAAACTGCTCGGCCCACGACTCGCCCGATTCGGCCTGCTGCTGCTGCAGTTGGTCCACCCACGCGCAGCTACACTCGGCAGCGTTGGCTTGCTCCTCGCTCGCGGCAAACTTGGCGGCCCAGTCGGCAGCCTGCCGCTGAGCCGCTTCGGACATGGCCGCCTCCATCATCTGCTCGTGCTGCGCAGCCTCGAAGTGCTGAGCCAGCGCGGCCTCCATGGCGGCGTCGTGCCGGTGGCCATGGAGCACGAAGTCCTGGGCCCACTGGTGGTCGAAATCGTGGTGCTGCTGCTGCTGCTGCATCATGAGAGCTTCCTGAAGCGCCGGGTCGTTTAGGGGCAGACCGGACATCGCGGCGTGCGCGCCGTGAGCCATCGCCGCTTGCATCGCCGCGGCCGACACGGGTAGCGGAGCACCGCAGTTCATTGGATGGACGTGTGTGACACGGAAGGGAGGGAGAAGAGGGAATCTGTTTTGATACGTGGTGACAGGATGGAAAGGAAAACGAGGACACAACGAGGACAGGTGACCAAGGAACCCGGGGGCGCCTTCGCTCGATCGGCCTACGGAACTTCGTTACTGGTACAGGAGTGCACACTGCCGCCTTTGGAGCCTGCCTATGAAAACAGCAAGAGCCGCTGTTCTACACGAGCGAGGCTGCCTACGAGTGGTTGGTCGACATCCGGCGCGTCGCGTAACAAATTTGTCAGCCTCATCGCACTGGCAGCCGCAATTGCCGTAGGGGAGGAGCCGTCGAAACCGCTCCCCCCTCCGCGTCGAGGCGGAGTTTTAGGCGACCGCTGTCCGACGCCGATCACTGTTACCGTCTTCGGATCGAGGGGCCCAGCACCGCCGGAAAGGGGAGGCGGCGCTCCCTCTTGAGAATTTGCCGCGAGACAAGGCGTTCGCCGGGCCTGCCCCAGCCAACAGTCGCCGTATTGACGGAGCCGCCGAGTGAGGTCATCCGCGTGACGGCGCACGGCGGCTGCGCACGCACGTTCAAACATGGTCGGAATCACGACGTCGACGGCGTTAGTAGTGGTGGGGGGGCTCGTGGCACCCGGGGGATCCCCATCTGCTCCTCCACCCCCGTCGCTGAATAGACCGACGTCGTCATCGTCGTCCGGTGATGCGGACGCCGCTGACGACGCTTGCAGCCGTTGCGCAGCTCTCGTGAAATCCGGCGAAATCGTAAAACAGACGGCCGATCCCGTATCTTGTGGGGGCAGTTGGGTCATGTGGCTCTCATCCGCATCGAGTTGGCCTGGTGAATGTTCGCTGGCGTTCGTGAGCCATGCTTGTAGGCCCTCTTCCCACGGATCCGAACGGCGAAGGACGCAGCGCACGGCGTCTCCGTTCGCAGGCCGAGCAACATCGGCCGCTCCCTCCAAGGCAGGTAGGACGGAGCCCACGATAGCGATCACAGACGATGCGGCGGGCGTCGCTGGCGACGACGACGGCGGCGATCGCGCCACTCCCGGAACCGGAAAGTAAACTTGACGCAGGTTCCACAACACGGCGCGCGACGACGGCGGCTCGAACGAACTGCCGGCGAATCCTGCCGCGCCCACAAACGGCAGAGGCCCACCGACAGTCATGCGCCGCACGACATGCCCATCTTGAGCATATGCGCTGACGAACCGCGCGACCAAGTGAAACAACGTTGGCTCGCACGGCCAGTGGCTGCCGAGTCCCGAATTGCGGCTTAAACCGATGGTACCCCAGAGATGTCGCCGTCGGCAGTAAACGCCGAGGACCAGATGCGCATATTGGCCCAAGAACCGAAGCGGCTGCCTTCGCGCAATTCGCTGACGGGCATCTCCATCCGCTTCGTCGTCGTCAGGCTGCCTGCGAGCGCGTCCGCCCTTGGGGGCGCCGTCGGAAGCCGTTGGTCGTCGCCTGTCTCCTGCCGCCGGCTGAGGCTTGCTTGGAAGCGCGAGGGCTTTCATCAACACGGGCGGCCTCCAGGACGCGGGCTTCCACGCTGGCTTCGCTGTTCGCGGTGACACCGCGGGGTCAGCGGTAGGACTGGAAACGACGCTTGTCAGCGACGAAGGGACCACCGGCGCAGGGTCGACAGGAGCACCCGTCTCCGTGTTGAGACCTCGGAACGGAACGGCGTTCGCGAGGGCTTTCCGACCCGTGTTCGAAAACCATTTCGTCACCTCGGCCTCGACCGCGCAGCTCGAGTCGAATCGGAGGGGAACGACCATCACGTCGGGCACGTCTTGCAGTAAATACAGCGCCATCAACGTGGCCTCCACGCACTGCAAGGGCGGTGCGGAAGGAGGGGCGATGCGGCTTGTCGGCGGAACAACGGATGGTGCGACCTCGGACACCCCTCCTGCCGGAGAAGTGCCGCTACCAACCGCTGCCTTCCGTTTTTCGCTTGCAAGTCGTTGACGCTTTCCTGCAGGTGGGTCAGTCGGTAAGATTCCGAGGGAGCAGGATGGTAGCAGCAGGTTAGGACCTTTGACCGTGACCAAGGGCAGCTTGGCAGCTGCATATTCAGACAATCCGCTCGCGTAGATCTTGCGACCTTCCTCCAGGTTTTCCAGCAAGCTGCGTGACGCCTTTTTTGCCACGTCAAAAATGGGTCGGCCGCTCGCATTGTAGCGGCGACCTGCCACGGCATGGAACACGTTGCGTAGTTCCTTTGTGTGGTGAGAGGGCACCACGTCACCGGACACCACCACGGGGATGACGTCAACGTCGTCGTCAGGCAGAGGCGGTCGTTTGCCTGCCGCGGATGAGGGCGACCCTACCACTTCCGCCTCGTTCCGTGGCAATGCAGGCGGGTCCGTGATCGATGCGGACGACTCGTGGTGACGTTCTTGGGAGGACTGCCTCCCGGCACGGCAGGAAGAGCGCGAGCGAGCGTGGCCCGCACCACCATGCTGCAGTAGTTCATCCGTGGTGCCGGGTAGGGGGCGTTGGCGGCCGGCGCTGGATTGGCTACGTGCAAGCAAGCGTCGTCCAAGCGACGGCCCCTGGCCTCCCTCGACCGATTCCTGCAGGACTCTTGCCTCGCGGGACATGGCGCGCCCGGGATGGCTGGTGACCGAATGCGTCCGCCCCCGACGCCCTTCCAGGGGCGGCACCGGGGCATCCGTCGCCAACAAACACTTCGGTGACGACCCGGCGGTGCAACGGCAGGGGTCGTCGACGTTGGCGTTGGTCGTGTTGTGATGAGACTGACGCCCCAATGCTGTTGCCACCACGACCACCGCTGGTGAAGGAGGGGGTTCGCCTGCTGCCGAGTGAATTCTCACACATGCGCCAAACGGAGGCGGTGGGCTCCCCGCAGGACGCGCTGCCGCAATCACGTCGACCGCGGTAGCCTGAGGGGCAGCATCGCTACCGGTGGTGAGGGGGCTTCCGCCGGATGCCAAGGCGACGGCCGCTGCGGGAGATCGGGACCTCCGGGAAAACCGTCCCGGGTGTGGCGGCGAGGGCATCTCAGCGGACAGCTCAGGAGAGGCCGTCGCGACGAAGCCTTCGTTCGCGCCTCGACCCGCCGATGCCGCGCGGGTTGCGGGCCCCAGCTGCTGATGACCGCGGTCGACCTTCTCCGGCCGACCTTGCCGGGGGACTGGCTTGGGACTCGCCCAGCCAATGTGGCACATTGGCGTCACGCTGCGCCCTCGTCGCGGCACCGCGGCCACCATCATGGCCCGCCACAGCGTGTCCACGTCGCTCACTAGCGAGGGAATGACCAACAGAGGCGCAGCGGGTGGTTCTCGAGCCGCCTTGACGCCAGGCGTCGTGCAAGAAAGGGCAAGCGGCGCAGCAGGCGGCGACCCGGGGGACGCGCCATCCACGGACGCTGCCGTGGCCGCTGCTGTGCGGGGCAAGCTGCCTCGCCCCTTGGACGGAGACGGGGAATGCGGTGGGCACGACAAGGAAACGAAAGGCGAGTCGCCATCCCCAGGATACTCCATGGTGAGGCGTCCCCGCCGCGTCGCATTCAGCGATGACATCCGCGCGGGGGCGTAAACAAAGAGTCCGAGAACGATCCCGCTGGGTCCCTCCTCGAGCCAAAAAAACGAAAACAAGAACCGCCCCTCGTTGCAGTGCCGATGCTATCGCACACACTCCTTCCGCTTTGCTCCTCGCCGTTTTCGACCGAGGTTCACCAACAACTACATAAGGGCGAAGGGGCACGTAGTTACGAAAAGCAAAATGTGGAAAACGAAAAGCAACCACAGACCGTCGAGGCTGCCGTACAGGGAAAAAAACAAAACCGACGCGGAAGGAGACCCCCTTCCCCAAAATCAACCCGTCTTACGTTGACAAGGGGCCTATTGCCGGGCCATACTGCCGCGTCGCGACGCCGACAAGCCGGCGAACTGGGACTCAAGAAAGGCCTCATCGGCAGAGGGCGCCGCGGCACCGGCGCTTGACGCGGCGGCGGGTGTCATGGTGCGGCCGCTTGAAGCGACCTGCGGCCTCGCGCCAAAGTCGATAAAGCCATTCGCCGCGGGTGACTGACCGCGCGACACTCCGCCTTGAGTGCCGTGGGTCATCGGTAGCGAAGAAGCGGGTTGTCCCGTTTCGGACCACACGGGCACGTTGGAGCCCACGGGCGCGAACGGGTCAAACGGAGCGGCGGCGACGTGCGGACCTACCTGTGGACGGTGCGCCATGGCTGGATTGGAGGTCGCGCTGCAGCTCGGGCTCGCAGTTGCCCCGATGGGCTCGAAGAAGTCAGCTACATGCTGCGTCGATGTGGACGGTCGAGGAGGTTGCGGAGGATGCGCGGTAGTTGCCGGAGCGATTCCGTCGAAAATGGAGTCGATGTTGGTGGCTGACGCTCGCTGAGGTAGGCCGGAGCTTGCTGGGGGAGTCAACGTGGCTTGGATGGGGGGGACCGCCGACGCAGGAGGACCCGCCGGGGTCGACGCAGCGGCCGCCGCAGGCGACGACACGGGCTTCGGTGCCGATGACGATGTGTGTTGCTGCGTGGGGCTCGCGAGCGTCGCAGGATGGGGGCTCGTGATAGCGACAGCGGGATGGGGACTCGTGGCTGCGGCTGCAGGGTGAGGGCTCGTCGAGGCTACTGTCGCTCGTTCACGTTGCCTCCGGATGAGCTCGATGTAGGAGGGCACTGCGGCGCCGCCGGCCACCGGCGACGCGCCCTCTGAGCCCTCCGCCCCATCCCTGGCTGCGGTGCCGCTCTGGGAGACGCGGCGTGTCGCTAAGAGTATGTCCCGCGTCGCCGGAGGCTGATCGTCATCGTCGTCCACCTCCGGTGCGTCCGGAGGTGGACTTCCCTCGACCGAGGAACCCACGCGCGACGGGGACTCGCTTTGGCGCAAATGGCTCGCCAATGCGGCTGCGGATCGCAAAGCTGTGTCATGCGGGGGCGTCCGTTGAGGCGATGAAGACACAGGCAGTGGCGCGGCCGATGATGGCACCGACGGCCGGCGGAGGGGCCGCCCCACGGCGTCGACATCGGCATCCTCCGCGATTCGTGACGCCGCCATGTCCATTGCGTGCTGCACGGCGATGGATTGATCAATGCCAGGGATGCGAGCCATCACGCGCACGTAGCGTCCACGCTCCTCAGCAAGCAGCTCTGGTCGTTGCAACAGCGAGAGCAGCCGGCGGGCTTTGGCGCGCACCTTGTTATTGAGCACCTCCTGCTCCCCTGGCTGCTCGTGCTTCGCGCCGTTGTAGTGGCATAGCGCGTCCAGCTGAGGCTGCAAGCGCTGGACTTCGGCCAGGGCACCAGGGACGTCTAAAAGGATCATGGACTCGAAGACATCCATCGCCTTGAAGCTGTGCATCCAGTACTCGGAGAAATCCGTGATGCGCTTAAAGAGCGCGCGCAAAATCAGCTGCAAGTCCTCCGGATGGTGGCCGGCGGACGCCAGCTCCATTTTTTGAGCATCGGTGGGACCCCATTCATCACTGTTGGTCGCTTGCTTCGCTTTGTCCTTGATCTCGGGATACCGATGGACGACGGCGCGAACGTAGCGACGGGCATCGCGGATCGCCTGGTGAGCCATGAAGGAAAGCCGCAATTGGAATGGCACGTGGACTGAAGGACAACCTGGGAAGGGAGTTGAAAACACAGTGGCACAGAAAACACGTCACGTACGGTGCCGTGATCATGATCGACATGAGCAGCAAACGAGGCACCGAACGGCGTCATGCATTTGCGAGGCAACAGCGATTGCAAGCTTCCGGAACGGGGTTCGACGAATACAAGGGGCAACAACGACACGAAAACAGCAACCAAGATAGAGAGAGGGAAGTAAAGACTCACCCCGCGGGGCGAGGTCAAGGTGTGGCCCTGAGGCGGATCACGACTCCGCCGAAAACATGCCGGCGATGGCGTCGGCGTATCGGTGCTCGATGGCGGCGCGCTTGAGCTTCATGGCCGCCGTCAGGCTTCCATTCTCGGGCGTCCACTCATCGGCGAAGACGCGAACGTGCTTGACGACCTCGAACGGCTTGCGTCCGCCCTGCTTCGCGACGTCCGCCATCGCCTCGCCCGCTTTTTTCACGAAAGCGGGCAACTCCAGCAGCGCTGGCCACGGAGCTGTGATCCCGTGGCTCGCGGCGAAGGCGTTCGCTTTGCGCTCGTCCGTGACGACGATCGCGCAGATGTACGCGCGTTGCGGATCCACCGCCACACACACGCCGTTCGGCAGTGCAAGCGAACACAGCGCGTACATTGCCTCGAGAAACTCCAGCGCGATGTACTCACCCAAGACGTTTTTAACGAGCGCCTTCAACCGGCCGACGAGTTGCAAGCTGCCGTCGGCGCGCATGCAGCCAATGTCGCCGGTGGCGAACCAGCCGCCGGGCAGGAACGACTCGGCCGTCTTCTCCGGCTGCCGGTGGTAGCCGCGCGCGACCATCGGCCCGCGGACCTGGATTTCACCGACACGGGGTTGGGCAAAGCCATCCACCGGCACCAGCCGCAGCTCCACCCCGGGGAGCAGCGCGCCGACGTTGCCGACGGCGGTGTCGGAAAGTCCTTGGACCGACACCGCAGCGCACGTCTCGGTCAGCGCGTAGCCCTGCCCCACGGCACAGCCCATGACGGCGCTGAGAAACGTCTGGGTTTCGTCGCTCAGCGGCCCGCCGCCCGACACGATCGCCTTGACGCGGCCGCCGACGATCGCGCGTGCCCCGGCGAACACCGATGGTGCGAGGTACGGCTCCGCCTGCGACCGGAGGCGAGCCAAGCGCGCCGCTCGCAGCGTGCTGTAGAACAGGCCCTGCTGCAGCAGCCAGGCCCCGCCTACCTTCGCCTCGATGTTCTTCTTCACCGTCTCGAACACGCGCGGCACGGCGATCAGCAGCACGGGCTTGAACTCCACGAAGTCGCCGCACGGCTCGGCCTCCGTCAGCGTGCGCGGCGTCCCGTAGCCGATGAGCGACCCCCGCAGCAGCATGATGTTCTCGGCGACCAGCTCGAGGATGTGCGCGAGTGGCAGGAACGCGGTGTACGACTCATCCGGCGTCGCCGGCAGAAACTGCTCCAGGGTAGTGCCCAGGCTCAGTACGGCGGCGAGGAGGTTGCCATGCGTGATCTCGACGCCCTTGGCGCGGCCCGTCGTGCCGCTCGTGTACATGATCAGCGCCAGGTCGTCGGCCATGTTTTCCGCTGTCGGGAGCGCATTGGCGCGGCCGTGCTGCAGGATCTTCGCCCAGGCGTGGACCGGCGCTCCGGTCGCAGCGGTCGCAACTGCTTCGTCGGCGACGTCCAGCGCAACGAACTCAGGGCACCTCACGCCCGCACGGCCGCAGGCCGCCACGACGCCCGCGATCGCCTTGCCGCCGCACACGAGCACGCGGATGGCGGCCTCGTCGATGGCCTGCGCGACGGCGTCGTCACCCAGATTCGCATACACCGTCGCCACGACCGCGCCCCGCGCCCATGCGCCGTGGCACGATACCAGCCACTCGCAGCACGTGTCCGCGTAGATGCCCAGACGATCGCCGGGTTGCAGACCAACCACCGCGGTTAGCCCGGCACCGAAGGCCGCGATGTCCGCACCGAGTTCTCGGTACGTGCGGTACTCCGTCGGCTTGAAGTGGGTCACCTCCCTCGACTTGCCGCCCGGAACAGACACCTTCGCCACACGGTCCACCGGGCGGACGCCGACCGCGCGCTGTTGCCCGATCACGGGCAGCCGCTCACGCAGCGCGGCCGGCAGCGACGTCGCGCGCAGTGCGCGGCCGTTCCCGGAAGAACGCGCCGGCGCTCGCCAGATGCCCTCTGACTCCAGGGCCTGCACCGCGCCCAAATTAACGTCCCGAGAAAACGACCCTCCCATTGCTACAAAGGAAAACACGAACCGAGCTATCACACGACCGGGCAAGCAAACAAGTCAGTGGAGCATTTATTCTCGAGCCGGAACTATGTGATGACGGCGGGGGCAGAAACGGAAAGGAGACACCGAGACACCAAATCGCGAGGCAGCACCTCCGGAACGGGTTCGACGGACAGGGCAACACGACACGAAAACAGCAACCAATATAGAGAGAGAGAGAGAGAGAAAGAGCGAGAGGGAGAGAGAGAGAGAGAGGTAAAGACTCACCCCGCGGGGCGAGGTCAAGGCGTGGCCCTGAGGCGGATCACGACTCCGCCGAAAACATGCCGGCGATGGCGTCGGC
>ERZ1292633.1518-Hain-H41-02um-R1-1518-length-24954-cov-7_pt1 | contig 24954 bp, 21 predicted proteins | sample MGYA00564406_ERZ1292633 | MGnify/ENA primary metagenome ERZ1292633 (study PRJEB36523, sample SAMEA6512639) | groundwater metagenome | collected 2019-01-08 | study: AquaDiva: Metagenomics assemblies of 32 groundwater samples | reverse complement strand
GCAGGCTCCGAAGGAGAACCGCTCTTTTTCAACTATTTACGGGACATGCTCTGCTGAACAACTGACGTCACACGCGTCGTCTATCCCGTTCCCATTGCAGTCCCATACCGCAGCGAGCGCGTTTACCATACCGCCGGTCGCCGTCAGGTTACGGAGTGAATCCAGCGGACGCACCGTCCATAGAACCCGGTTCCGCACCTGAGCCCAAGTCAAGTTTGGATAGCGGCTCATGACCAGCGCAACTACGCCGGTTACGTGCGGCGCGGCAAAGGACGTCCCGGATTTAAAGGCATAGGTGTTAATTCCTGGATACAATGTACTGTAAATATTGACCCCGGGGGCGCCGAGATCAACCGTAGTCAGGCCATAGTGAGAGAAAGACGCGAGTTCATCGTCATTATTCGTCGCCGCAACTGAAATCACGTTTTGCAAATCATAGCTGGCGGGGTAGTGCGGAGATAGATCATTGTCTCGTACAGAGGGGCAGTTGTTCGGACTCGGAACATTGCCCGCTGCGGCGACCAGGAGGTGCCCACCAATTACCTCGGTCTGAGACGCTTGAATGAGTTCATACAAAGCCTCAGAGTCCACGCCCACTTCGCAAAAGCCCACGCTGGCGTTGGACAGCCTAATGTTGTTCTTAATTACATATCGCATCGCGTTGACCAGTGCGGAAACGTATCCGTCCCCGTTGCTATCGAGGACTTTCAAAGCCACAATCTTGCACCGCCAGTTTACGCCGACGACGCCGCCGTTGAACCCGCCGGGTACCGCATTATTACCCACCGCCCCGATGATCCCCGCCACGAGAGTCCCGTGGCCGTCTACGTGATCGTCGAGTGGGTCGCTTGGGTTAGCATATCCGGATGCAAAGTTGTATCCGTGAATGTCGTCGATGTACCCGTTGAGGTCGTCATCATAACCGGATTGACCATTCAGTTCTTGTTCGTTGGTCCAAATGTTCGCTTGCAAATCCTGATGAAAGTAATTCACCCCTGTATCGAGGACCGCGATGCGGAAGTTCGGATCCCCGGTCCACTTGTCCCAGGCCTCGGGGGCTTTAATATCCGCCCCCGGGTGAGTAGAAGTGTCGCCGTTCACCGTTTGTCCCGTGTTGTGCAGCCCCCAGAGGTTGCTAAAGTATGCGTCGTTGGGGACGGCAGCTAGATGGATAACGTAGTCCGGCTCCGCGTAAAGCACGTTGGGATTGTTACGGTAGGCGTTGACGGCGGCGGGCACTTGCCCGTTTGGCACCTCCACCAATTGCAGACCCGGTACGACACTGTACTCCTGCAAGACGTTTTGCGTCAGAGCGGTCGCGTGTGCCCCCTGCCGCGTTCCCTCCGTAGTGCCCGGCTTGAAGCGGACGAGGACTCGCGTGGGGTGATGCGCGGCGTCGAAGTTGGGCGGGTGACCCCGTGGATCGGCTGCAAGGAGCGGCGCGGTAGTGCACAACACAAGGAGGATTCGTAGACTGAGGTTCCGACTTGGCATCGCAACTCCTCCGGCGGACGTGCCGCCAGACGAACGTCAGTTTGCGCTCACGGTCCTCCCAGTGTCTGCATAAACTGGGAATAATCCCGCAAGTCAACGCGGCCATCCGGGATCAAGTCAAATACTTCACATCCGGCGAGCATAGTGCCATCGCCGGAAAAACAGTTCTGAAACGCGGCGAGGTCACTCAGGGTTGCGGGCGCCCCCTCCGTTGTAAACACGTAGACTCCCGCTGGGTTGCCGACCAGCGCGTGTTGGGCATCTGTCGATACCGAGGTTCCGAACCGCATTCCGGGATAGGGGTCGCTGGCAGTTAGCTTGTCGACTTGACGCCATCTGGTTCCGTCGCTGCTGAACAGGTACGCGGAACCGGAATGGGGCCCCGCGTGATCGTCCGACGGAGCACCTATAAGGACCGAAGTCCCATCAATCGAGACACGGGATCCGAACTCGTCCCAAGGGCGCGGAGCTACAGGTGTTAATTTGGCCTGTTGGCACCATGCATCCGCGCCTCGCCGGAACACGTAGGTCGATCCGAACACGGGCCCGGGGTCATGACGTTGATATCCGCCGACAACCAACGCATCCCCACTGATCGCAACGGATGGAGCCAAGAACTCGCCGGATGGAAGCCGAGCCGAAGTGATGTTGTCCTCTTGGACCCAGTCGGTTCCCGTGCGCCGAAAGACGTACGCGCCCGCATCGGCACCGAGTGGGTTCTGAAATTTCGCGCTAACGACGACCACATCACCGCTAATGGTGACAGACTTTCCAAATTTGTCCCCGATGTGCGTATCGGACCCTACCAGTGCGGCCTCGTGTGACCAGGTAAGACCAGTGCGCCGAAAGACGTGCGCCGCCCCCCTGGAGTACTCGTAGCCCGGCTTGCCCGCAACGATGACGTCACCGCAGATGGAGACGGAGAGACCGAAGATGTCGCCTAGTTCGGGCGCGGGAGCAGTGAGCTTGGCTTCTTCGATCCAAGTGTCGTCCTCGGGATCATCCGGGGTTCCCCCGTCGTCCCGTCGGAAAACATAGGCCGCGCCGAAGCCGCCGCGGGAAAATGCCACTCGAGGAGCGCCGGCCACGATACGGTCCCCGTCAATGGCCACCGATAATCCAAGCTGGTCTACAACACTAGCATCAGAGGCTTTGAGCTTGGCTTGCTGGACCCAATTCGTTCCTACGCGCCGGAAGACGTACACGGCGCCTTCCCCCCCCCAATCGAAGCCATTATCCACGGGGGCTCCGACGACGGCGTAGTCCCCGTCGATGGCCACGCTCCATCCAAAACCGTTCTGCAAGTTCTCGATGTCGTTCGGAACGAGTTTTGCTATCTCGGTGCGCCCGAAGGCATCGCCGGAAACCGACAGCGAAAACAGGATGCAAGCGATCGTAAGTCGTGGACTCATGGGACGCGCCTCCACCGATAACAATGACATGATTCTACAGGATCATCGAAACCTTGTCAACTGTCCCTGGCCGTTTTTTCGTTTGACGTAGTGGTTTTGTCTGCCTGGAGAGAACTTCGCAATCGTTCGGGGGTGGCCCAGGTTCAGCCTCATCGAACCTGGGGCCAAGATTGAATGATTCGCGCGTTGCGGTCAAATCACTCCCCCACCTTCCGCATCGCGGAAGATGGGCCACCCAGCCTGTCGGCGGTTAACCGCAAAATGGTTTCGTCGGCGTGAAACAAAAGCAGCCGCGCGGGAGTTTGAACCCCCAATCCCGCGCGGCCTGAGACTTTCCCCTGGAGGAGGAATAGAAGCCTATCGCGTCGCGCCGGTCAGGCCGCCAGGAAGCGGCTCTCCAGCGCGAGGCGCATTTTTTTCAATGCGTTGTTTTGAATCTGCCGCACGCGCTCCTTGGTCACGCCGATCAGCGTGCCGACCTGTTCGAGCGTCTTGGGGGCGGCCGGCCCGATGCCCGCGATCGGTCCCAGCGCGAACCGCTCCGCGATCACCGTGCGCTCCACGTCGCTGAGGCCCGCGAGATTCTGCAGGAAAATCTCCTTGATCTCGTCCACGCAATCGATCGCCACGTCCTGTCGCATCCGATCGACGTAATCGCTGCGCTCCATGGCCGGGTCGAACTCGGTCGGAAACGTTCCCCGGTAGCGGCTCGCCCGCATGGCCACGCGCGAGAAGCTCTTGAGGATCGCCCGGCACGAATAGGTGCTGAACTTGAACCCCCGGGCGCAATCGAATTTCTCGACGCTGCGGAGCAGGGCCATGTTGCCCTCGCTGATCAGTTCGTTGAAGTCGATGTTGGAGAGCCGCGTGCGCTTGGCCATCGCCAGCACGAGCGGCATGTTCAATCGCACGATGACGCTTCGAGCGGCGAGCATGCGATGACCCCAGGCCAGGAGAAGACGCGTCGCCGATATCGTCAGCCGCCTGCCGGCATTCCTGCCGAGAATCTCAATAATGCGCCGGCGGGCGTAGTTGAAGCGCATGAAAACATGCTGCTCCTCGGCATGCGACAGCGTCGGGATACGCTCCCCGCCGACCACGGCGTCAACGATCGCGTCCGGTTTCTCGACGAATCGCGTGGAGCGGGAGTCGGTCAACCTGGCCGCTCCACCGAAAAGCCGCTGCTCGATGTCGTCGTTTCCGAAGTCGGGGTGGTCGACGACATCCATCGGTTCGGTGAGGAGCTTGGCCAGAAGTACCTGATCCTCCGTCGCCAAGGCCCTTATAACGGCGTCGCTGGGCGGATTGGCCGTCGCGAGCGACCTGCTGATCGGCCTTGCACCGGCATTCGCAACTTCGAGAACTTGTGCGCCCATATGTCCGCTCCTTCCGCTTTCCCTGTTCCCCTCTAACGGTCCTCGAAAATCTCCCGTTATCCGAACCACGGAGCACTACCGGTAATACGTGCGTCGGAGGCGTTCGGACGCCTCTTTGGATGCTTCGCGACGCGACAAGTGCCGAAAAACCGCACTAAAAAAGCGCGGGATACGGCGCATACCGAAAGTACGTTGGGGGGAACTACGCAGATGAATGACGGTTGGGGACCGACAGTCAACTACACTATACACCGATCCCAATCCCGATACAAGTCCTTTGCGTTTTTTATTACGTATTCGATGATGCTCAGCCTGCGTTCGATGAACACGTATATTTATGCAGTAACGCTTTTCGGTATCCGCGGATCGCTGACCGCCAACCTACTCGTAGCGAAGGGCTTCGATCGGGTCGAGCCGGGCGGCGGTCATGGCGGGGTACATCCCGAAGAAAATGCCCACAAGCACGGACAGGCCGAAGCTGACGGCGACCGACCAGCCTCGGACAATCGTCTCCCACTCCGCAAAGCTGCTGACCAGATGTGCGCCTGCGACGCCAAGCAGCACGCCGATCAGCCCACCGGCCGTCGAGAGAACGACGGTCTCCACGAGGAACTGGACGGTAATGTGGCGGCGTTTGGCGCCGAGGGCGCGGCGGATGCCGATTTCGCGGGTACGCTCGGTGACCGTCGCGAGCATGATGTTCATGATGCCGATGCCGCCGACGAGGAGCGAGATTCCCGCGATGAATCCGAGCGTAAGCTGGTTGTTGCGTTTTTTCTTCTGGGCGAGCTCGAGGCGGGCGAGCGGAACCTTGACCTCATAGTCCAGCTTGGAATGGTTGGTCTCGAGCACGCGCTCGACCATCTTTGACACCGGCAGGACGTTTTCGATCTCGTCGGCATGCACGTACAGGCCGGAGTATTGCATCTTGATGAATTCGCGCGAGCCGGCCCCGATGCGGCGGGTGGTCTCGCCGAATTGTGCGGCGGCCGTGCCGAAGGGGATAAGAATCTCGCTGTTGAGGTCGCGTTCCTCGACGCCTCGTGCGGGCGCGCCGGCCGTCTTCACCTCTTGCAGGATGCCGACGACGGTGAACGGAATGGCCGTGGGATAGCGTTCGGCCAGAATCGTCTCGCCCATCGGGTCTTTGTAGGGGAAGAGCCTGGTGCGGACGGATTCACCGATCACGCAGACGTTGGTGCGCTGGAGATCGTCCTCGGCGGAAAGGGCCCGTCCGCGGGCGACGCGAATGTTGACCACTTCGAAAAAGTCCGCCGTCGTGCCGGTTACGTCGATGTTGGATTGAGTTTCGCCGGCGCGAACGCGGTACGAGACGGTCTTGAGCGGTACGACGTGGGTGACGTGGGGAATGGTCGCCTGGATCATGTCGACGTCGGCCCGGGTGATACCATACTCAACGAGGAAGCTTGTGCCCTGCGAGGTTTGGGTGGTCTGCGGCGGCTTGACGGAGTTGAGGATGATGTTCTGCGTGCCGAGCAGTTGGATCATACGCATTTCGTCGGCCGACGCGCCTTCGGAAATCGAAAGCATGCAGATGACGGCGGCCACGCCGAAGATGATGCCCAGCGAGGTCAGCAACGACCGGAGCTTGTGCAACCGAAGGTTGTCAACGCCAAGGCGGAAGGTTTCGAGACTCAACAGGCGCATTCAGCCCATGTGGTATCACGCTAGACCGCCCGTTTCAAGCGCCGCCCCTTCTTTGTATTGGGGGCGCTCTGCACGGCATTCTCCGGGCCGGTGAGCGGTTCGCCCGGGTTGATTCGCGCGAGGCGTTCGTCGATTTGTTTCGCGTAATCCTTCGACAGTTCAAACCCGACGAATCGCCTGTTGAGTTTTTTGGCGACGGCCAGGGTCGTCCCGCTGCCGCCGAGCGGGTCGAGCACCACGTCGCCTTCGTTGGAGCAAGCCCGGACGATCCGGCCCAAAAGCTGCTCGGGCATCTGGCAGCCGTGCCAGCCGCGACGCTCGTTGAAGGTCCCCGCAACGCGCGAGAAGAACCAGGTGTCGCTATCCGGTGGGAAACGGTCGGGAATGTCCTGCGGTCGGAGGACGAAGCCGTCGCGCGTGGGCACGTCGGGCGGAAGGATCGGCGACATCATCCACGTATCGTCGGGGACCCGGCCATCAGGGTGGGCGCGTTTGTCGCCGTAGACGAGCTCCCGAGCCGAGGGCACGCGGACATCGAGCGAGTTGAAGGTGAACTTCTTCGAGTCCTTCACGAAATAGAAAAGGTGGGCGTGGCTGCGGGTGAACTTGTGTTTGCAATGAACGCCGAAGGTGTAGAACCAGATGACCCAGTTTCGGCAGTGCAGGCCGAGGTCGCGGGTACAAAGGACTTTCAACTCAGCGGCGTACTCGTCGCCGATCGCCAGCCAGAACGCGCCCGTCGGTTTGAGGACACGACTGACGCCTTTGATCCATTGCCGCGACCAATCGATATAGTCGTCGGCCTTGCGGCGGTCGTCGTAGACGTCGTAGTCGTAGCCGATATTGAACGGCGGATCGGCGAAGGCAAGGTCGACCGACCCTTCGGGGAGACGTTTCATTCCTTTGACACAATCGCCCGCGTGTATGCGATCAATCATTTGATCCATCAATGCGTTCCTCGCTCGTTACGACACAAAGAAGCTTATATAGAACCGGAAACGGAAGCGACCGGTCCGTTCTTTTCCCGTGACGAAACCATGACCCCGCGCTGCCGCTTGGGGTTCTGTTAGCATGCCTAATCTCCGAACCTGATTCCCTGGGCCAAGGGCAACTCCGTCGTGTAGTTGATCGTGTTGGTCTGTCGCCGCATGTAGGCCTTCCAGGAGTCGGAGCCGGATTCGCGGCCGCCGCCGGTTTCCTTTTCGCCGCCGAAGGCTCCGCCGATCTCCGCGCCGCTCGTGCCGATGTTGACGTTGGCGATGCCGCAATCGCTACCCGCCGCCGAGAGAAATCGCTCCGCCTCCAAAAGATTCCGCGTAAAGATCGCCGAGCTAAGCCCTTGCGGCACGCCGTTGTGCAACGCGACGGCTTCGTCGAAGTCGGCGAAAAGGTCCGCTCCCTTCCGGTCGCGGCTCTGATCACTTCGGCTCTGATCGGCGCGGTTCTGACCGTAGGGGATGATGTAGAGGATCGGAGCGAACGTCTCCTCCTGCACGATACTGAACTCATTGCGTGCGGCGGCGATGCACGGCGTCACATAGCACCCGCCGGGGTACTCGTCGCCGTCGAGCCTCTGCCCGCCGTACAGAATCTCACCGCCCTCGTCCTTGATACTCTTGACGGCCTTAAGCATCGTGTCCACGGCTGAGGCGTCGATGAGCGGACCCATAAGCGTGCCGGGTTCGAGCGGGTTGCCGATGTTGACCTGTTTGTAGGCCGAGATGAGCCGTTCGACGAGCGCGCTTCGAATCGACTCGTGCACGATGATGCGCCGCGTCGAGGTGCAACGTTGACCGGCCGTTCCCACAGCGCCGAAAAGGATCGCGCGAATGGCGAGCTTCATGTCGGCTTCCGGCGTGACGACAATGGCGTTGTTGCCGCCTAGTTCGAGGATCGTCCGGCCCAGACGCTTGCCGACGACCTCGCCGACGCGGTAACCCATCTTGCAACTTCCGGTCGCGGAAATCAGGGGGATGCGGCGGTCGTTGATGAGTCTCTCTCCGATCGTGCTGCCCTTGCCGATGACGAGGCTGAAGACGACCGGATCGACACCCGTCGCACGGCAGACGCGTTCGGCGATCTTCGTACACGCGATCGCGCAGAGCGGCGTCTGCGACGATGGCTTCCAAAGGGTCGGATCGCCGCAAACCGCGGCCAATGCCGAGTTCCACGACCAGACGGCCACCGGAAAGTTGAACGCCGAAATGACCCCGACCACGCCGAGCGGGTGCCACTGCTCGAACATGCGGTGACCCGGGCGCTCGGACTGCATCGTCAGGCCGTATAGCTGCCGCGAGAGCCCCGTCGCGAAGTCGCAGATGTCGATCATCTCCTGAACTTCGCCCTCGCCCTCGGCGCGAATCTTTCCCATTTCGAGCGTGACGAGCGCCCCCAATTCGGACTTGACCTCGCGGAGAGCGTTTCCGAGTCGGCGGACGGTTTCGCCGCGGATCGGCGCGGGGATGAGACGCCATTTCAAGAAGGCTTCGTGGGCGCGGCGGGCGACGTGATCGTACTCAGCCTCGGTAAGCTGCGTGACCGTCGCCAGCGGTTTGCCGTCGATGGGCGAGTACGAGACAAGCTTATCCCCGCTTCCGATCCAGTCGCCGCAAAACCCGCCGGGGTTGATCGACTCCAGCCCGAGTTTTCGCAAGATGTCGTGCATAGGAAGCTCCGTGAATAGCGAATGTCGAACGGCGAAGATCGAAACGATTCCCGCCGATGCCTCGGCACACGAGAACGTCGTGCGGATTCGGCAACCGCCAGCCGTAGATTAGCGAGGAAAGCCGGGGGGTCAACGGCGACGTGCGGACACACCGCGCGGTCGGGAGCGCGCAGAGGCGAAATCGTTGCCGCATTCGGGGCACCTTCCGCTGCGGTTGCCGGTCAGATTGTAGCCGCAGGCCGTGCAGCGTCCCGTGCGGCGACGCCGCCAAAGCGTCAGCGGTCCGCGGACGATCGGCATCGCTCCGAGTACGGCGAGCAGGCCTGTCGAGAGCCAGAACGGAAAGACGATCCACGTGTAGCGATACGGCCCCGAGCGGCTGGTGGTCAGAAGGAGCGAAGCCCGATTGGGCGTCGGGTCGTAGACAAGCGGCGTGAGAAACTCGGTTCGCGAGGCGGTCTTGGTGGGCATGCTCAACATCTGCATTCCGCAGACGCCGTCCTTCAGATAGACATCGAGCGACTTGTAGAGCGTAAGATCGAAGCGGTAGCGAACCGGGTGCGCGTGGCTCCGATGCCAAAACGCGATGCTCAGCGGAAGACCCACGAGCGAAAAGACTGCAAGAGTTTTTGAGACCATTCCTGGTTCTCGGTCCGTCGGAGGACTGCGCCCCGCACCTCCGACCGCATTGCACCGCCCGACCGTCGTAGCGGCGAGCGATACGAGGGACCCAGGGACGAAGCATGGTTACGCGAGCGTGAACCATGCCACCCGCCACCGCTCGCGCTGCGTCGTAGTCATCGCCGCCCGGGACCCACCCCCCTTGCAAAGGGGGGACTCGGGGGGGGTCCGCACGTTTCCGTCGGTCATGGTACCGCCCGAGTGCGTTGCGCTACAAGGCCTTTTTGGGCGTTCCGAAGGATGCCGGGTCGCAAGGGAGCACGCGACCAAGGCGGGAGCGTGCTCGCGACGAATCCGCCGCGACGGCATATACGCTACATCGGCAAGACGGCCGATTGGTCCGCGTTGTCCGGCGGCGGGACAAGCTCGACGACGTCCGATTCGATCCAACCGCGCTTTCCGTCAGCCAGTTCGATGTTGGACCAACCGCCGCGGCGCTCACGAACCGTCAATTCGACGCCGGGCTGAAGCGGTTGCTCGAACTGTCGTTGGTAGGTCGTTGCCGGTCCCTTGTAAACGGCGACATCGCTCGCAATAACGACGGCTTCGGATGCGTTGCGATCAAGCCAACGCTGGGCGGCGAAGGAACCGCCGCAGGCCGCCGCCGCCAGGCCGGCAATCGCCGCCGCAACGAGCAGCGAGCGGCGCGGGACAACCGCGCGTGCAGCCAGCAACAACCAGAAAAGTACGTAGCCGAACGCGGCGGTCACGGTACGGTTGTGGAGCGATGTTTCGTAGTGCCAGAAGAAGGCGCCGCGGAGAACGGCGACTCCGCGCGACGGCGCAATGCTGAGCAGGCAGCGTGATCGCGCGACCGCGAGGTTGTCGGCCAGCAGCGGGTCACGGGGGATGAGGCGCTGGGCGCGGCGGTAGTGGAGGACGGCCCGACCCACGTCGCCTGCCTGCAGGTAGCAGTTGCCGAGGTTGTATTCGAGGTACCCATTGGTCACGCCGCCCGCAACGAGACTCTCGAAACGCTGGGCGGCGGATCGGAAGAGTTGCCGCGCGCGGTCCGGCTGGTCGGTGCGGAGTCGCTGACCTTCGTCGAAGTCGTTCAGCGCGTGGTCGAACTCGGGGGGCGGCGGCGCCGCGCGAACGTAAGCGCGCGGAGCGATTGTCGCCGTCAGTGCAAAGAGAACCATTGTCCGGGTTTTGTGTGTCATGACGCGGATTTCTCGATTTCGGCGATCCACCGGCGAACGCGCGCGGAGGCCTCTTCCGACGACAGGCCGTCGGTCGCACCCGGCGCGAAGCGGATCACATCGCAGGTTTCAAGGAATCCGGCGACCTCATCAACGATCGGGCTGTCGGCGGCGCGGTCGCGGAGCAACGCGCGAATGTCGCTCGGCGTCAGTTCGCCGGGCGGAAGGCCGAAATGGTCCGACAGGAATCCGGTCATAGCCCCGGCCAGTCCGTCCATCTGCCGGGCGGGATCGGAGTCCTTGAGGGTTTCGCCGATCCGAATCCGTGCGGTTCTCCCCGCGGCATGCCGCCGCGCAAACGAAGGGTCGATCCGTAGTCGCGTGCGACGCCGCGTGACGAGCGTCACGACGAGGGACAAAACGGGTGGAAGAGCAAGCACCCCGGCGGTCGTGACGGGTCCCATCGAAAACGCCTGCTTCGCAAGAGCGCGCTGCGGATCAACATAATTCGGTGAAATCCCGCCGGATAGCAGGGTCAGGGCGGTGCCGGACGGGCCGGTCATCTGATCCGACGCCGCCCCGTCCGCCGGGTGTGCGGTCGACGGATCGACCGCAATCGGAATCGGGTCGGTGGTCAGCGACACATATCGTTCCGTTTGCGGATCGAAGTAGGACCATGTGATCGAAGGAATGGTCTGTTCACCAAGCTGCCGCGGAAAGATCGCGCGGCGAAAAACTCTGGCTTCGCCTTCGATGTCGCCGGTCAGCTCGTCCCTGGCGTAGTCAAAACGCGAGGCGAGATCGGGATAGCGCGACAAATCCGGTCCCGCAACGCCCTCGAGCGGATTGCCTTTGATGACGATCGTGAATGTCACCGGCTGACCCTGCTCGACGCGCGCCGGCCTCGCGACGGTGGACAACTCATAGCGGCCGATCGCGCCGGTGAAATCGGGCGGTCGACCTTCGGACGGCGGGCCCTTGACTTCGACGCTGATCGCCTCCGCCCGCGCGATCTCGCGGCGCGATTCCGCGACTTCGAATCCTCCGAGCCACGATCGACGCAGCGAGAGCGGATAGTTTACCTTGAAGAACACCGGGCCGACCTGCATCTTGCCGACCTGTTCGGACCGGATTTCACGCGTCTGGCGATAGACAACGTAAGGATGACGCCTTCCGCCGGAGTCGGTGAGCGTGACTTCGCTGGGTGTGAAACGCGTGCCGAAATCGGAAAGGTCGGAGCCGCTCCCGTCCACGAGCTGCAGCAGGTTTCCAAGCTCGACCACGCGCCCGTCCATCTCGAATTTGCGAATCGCGAAAGTCAGCGTGGCCTCGAACGACTGCGTCACATAAAGCGAAACGGGTTGAACGCTGACGCGAGCGAAGACAACCTTGTCGCCGTCGCGCAGGTCGGCGGAGGCGCTCTTTCGGACGGTAATCATGATCGGATTGGATTGATACGTCGCGCCGCCCGCCGCCACCTCGATCGGTCCGAGCGTGTACGTCCCAGCCTTCTTGGCCGTCAAACGCAACGGAAAGGTGAAAGTCGTGGTTTCGCTACGGCGGCCGTTCATGATGCTCGTCATCGAGGACCGAGACGGCGTCGGATTGGTGAGACGCAGATCGAGGCCTTCGGGGACGGTAAATTGCGGGGTCGCGGGATCGCCCGTGTTTGTGCAGATGAGCTGGGCGGCGACGATCTCCCCCTCTTCGAGCGAGCGACTGTCGACGCGCAGCTCCACCCCGACCTGTTGCTGCGCAAAGGCGGCGCCGCCGAACAGCACGATGCCTGCGATGACAGCGACCGCGAATCGCATCTACCAATCCTTCTCCGACGGCCGGTACGGCGGCGACTTGACTTCCTCGCGGCGGAGCTTTTTCCGGTCGCGAAGGGCCTGCATCATCTCGCGGAGCTTTCGCTCGGCCTGCTCACGCGGGACGTCTTCCTTCTCCGCCTGCTGCTGTTGCATCTGCTTGTCCTTCTGCTCCTGATCCTTGTCGGCTGACTGCTGTTGCTGTTCCTTCTGTTCCTGCTGCTCTTGTTTCTGATCCTCACCGGCCTGCTGCTCTTGTTGCTGCTGCTGCGATTGTTGGTCTTGTTTCTGATTCTGTTCTTGTTGCTGCTTGTCCTGTTGATCCTTGTTCTGATCCGCATTCTGCTGTTGTTGCTGGTCGTTTTGCTGCTGGTCCGAGTTCTGCTGCTGTTGTTGCTGCTGTTGTTGCTGCTGTTGCATCTGCTGCTTCAGTTGCCGCCAGTAGGAAGCAGCTTTGAGATTGGCGTCCTTGGCCGCAGGATGATCGGGCCGATCGGCGAGAACGTTCTGATAGTTTCGCATCGCGTTTTCGAGCTTGCCGAGGGCGGCCTTGGGATCCTGCGCGGCGAGGGCTTCTGAATGGTCGCAGGTGCCCAGACTGTAGAGCGCGTCGTCCGCGAGGCGGTCCGCGACACCGCCGGCGGTGCGATTGAAGGCTTCGCGGGCCTGGTCATATTCACCGAGTCTGTAATGGGCCAGACCCTCCCCGAAGGCGATCTCCCGCGCGTCGGGTCGGAGAGTCCGGGCCTTCTGATATTCGTCGAGCGCTTCGGCGGGTTTTCCGTCGAGAAGCAGTCGATTCGCTTCACCGACGATTCGCGGCGCACTCGCGATTTTCGTCGGAGTCGCCTTGTTCGATTGAGGCGATGCGGGCGCGGGCGCGCGTTCCTGGGCCGCGGCATTCGACGCCGCACATATCAATACGAAGATCACGCCACGGATCCCGGTGCGCCGGGACGACGCTCCACTCCGCTCCCTTACGGTCGCGGCTCTGGTTGTTGAACGGAGCCCATGCGGCGCCTTCGTGGCTTCGTGGCTTCGTGGCTTCGTGGCTATCCCCATCCGGTCGCTCACGCTCCCGGCTCTGATTGCCCGCTCCCTTACGGTCGCGGCTCTGACTGACTGCTCCATACCTGTCGCGGTTCTGATCGGCGGGTCTCCGATTTTCGATACAATCCGTCTCATGTTGCGACCCCCTCCTGTTGCCACAAGCGAACCGGTTGGTCAACAACGGACGAACGGAGTTCACTCATCGATGCCTCGATGATGAGCAGCATCAACGCCGCCGCGAGGAACCACTGGTACTGCGGCCGGCGGCGCATGCGTTCTTCGGTCGTCAGTTCCGTGCCCTTCATGTTGGCAATCTTACCGACCAATCGACTGAGTGCTTCGATAGGCGCGTACTCGCCGTCACCGGCTTCGGCGATCGCCCGCAATCCCGCTACATCGACCTTCGAGAACACAAGCTGCCCGTCGTGCAGCAGCGGCTGAGCTCCGACGCTCTCGCCGACCGGTATTTGCGCGCCGGCGATCGCTGCGGGGTCGCCGACGCCGATCCCGTAAACCCGAATCCCTTTTTCTTTATACGCCGCCGTGGCGGCTTCGACGGCGTCCGTCTCGTGATTCTCGCCGTCGGTGACGACGAGGAGGAGCTTCGTCGCCTCCGGCGGAGAGGCGGCGAACAGATCGGCGGCGGCGGCGATGGCCTTGCCGATCGCGGTCCCGCCGCGCGGGACGACGCCGACGCGGAGTTGGTCGAGTTTGTTGCGGAAGGCGACATGATCCGTCGTGAGCGGTAGTCGCAGCGAGGTTCCGCCTGCAAACGCGACCAGCGCAAGCCGGTTCGCGCCATGGAACGCCCCGCGTTCGGTGAGTTGTTGGCGCAGCTCTCGCTTGGCGCGTTCGAGGCGATTCGGGTCCGCGTCGCGAGCGAGCATGGAGCGGGATACGTCGAGCGCGACGACGATGTCCACGCCGTGTACCTTCTGTTTTTCCAGGTATATGCCCCATCGCGGAGCGATGATCGCGCACACGAGCAGCAGGATCGCCAGAACGAACAGGGTCGCCCGCGTCGCCTGTCGTGCGGGGCTGACGCGCCCGCACAGCAGCGGCGCGAGCTGGGCGGAGGCGAACCGCCGAAGCGCCCGGCGGCGGCGCACCACGCCATAGAGCACGACGAGGCCCGCCAGCGGCGCAAGAGCGCCGAGCCACCACAGATTGGCGTTGTCGAAGGCGAGAGTGGCGGGATCGCTCATCGCCGCCACGGCGGCGCCGACCGCGCCGAGAAGCACCGGCGCAATCAACACGCCCGCCAACCAGTACCGGATCGGATGTAGCTCCCGCGTCCTCATGGTATTCGCCGGTACCTCGTGTTCACCAGCACAAGTTCGCCCATCAGCAACCCCAGCCCCGCCAGCATCGCCACCCGTGCCGCCGCGATGTTATCGTGAAACGTCCGCTCGCCGGTCTTGCGACGCTCGAGCTTGTCGATTTCGTCGCAAATCGTGACGAGAGAACCGGTGTCAGTGGCCCTGAAATATTTTCCGCCTGTCGCTGCGGCGATCTCCTTGAGCGCCGTCTCGTCGAACTCCGGACGACGCACGCCGAAAAACCCCGGAAACCCCTGACGCGGTTCCGACGACCCGGCCCCGATGGTGTAAATCTTGATACCCAGGGTTGCGGCGACCTTAGCGGCCTCGATCGGCGACGGCGGCGTCGACCCCGGTATTCGGGGCGGGTTGTCCGCGCCGTCGGTCAGGAGAATCATCACGCGGCTTTTCGCGGCTTCGGCGCTGGGAACACCCGCGACGGCCTGCTCTCCGGCGCGGCGGAGATCGTCCGTGGCGAGGATGATGGCGTCGCCGAGCGCGGTGTAGCCGGCCTCCTCCTCGGCGCGCACCTGCTGACCGTTCACAAACCCCGGAATGTCCGTCTGCTTGAGGAGGTCGCTGAGGCTGCCGTGATCGAGCGTCAGCGGGCAGACCGTATCGGCGAACATCGCGAACGTGGTCATGCCGATGAGGTCGCCCTCGCGGCCGGGCAGCTTGCCGGCGCCGAGGACGAAATCCGAGAACACTTTCTTCACGGCGTCGAGGCGGCGGACGCGACGATCGTTCATCACGAAGTCGTCCTCCTGCATGCTGCCCGAAACATCGAGGACCATCTGGACGGCGATGCCCTCGCTGGTGTCGCGGTATTCCCCGCCGGACTGTGGGCGGGCGAGTGCTGCGATCAGGCACAGAACGGCCAGCGTGCGCAGAACGGGCGGGACGAACCAGAGTCGCACGGCCCAGGTGGGCCGCAGCCCTTCAAGCAATCGAAGCGAACTGAAGCGCACGGTCGGTCGCCGACTCGCTCGGACCGCGCGAACCCAGATGAGCGGGATCAACAGCAGGAGCGCGAGACAGACCCAGAGGAACACCGGGCCGGGTGCGAACCGTTCCTGGAACCATTCGATCATGCGGGTGCACCCTCTTCGTGGCTTCGTGGCGGAGCTTGTCCCGATGAAATCGGGGTGACTTCATGGCTGTCCCCGCGGGTTCGCTCGACAAAGTCGGACGCGGTCTTGAGCAGTTCGTCCCATTCGCCGGGGGCCGGACGATGGCGGGCGTACTTCACGAGGTCGCAGGCCGTCAGAAACCGCCGTAATTCGAGCGTCGCAGCCGCATCGAACCGCTGGTCGCGGGCGGCTGCAGCCAGAAACTCTTCGGTGGTCATCTCTGGGGCGCTGACATCGAATCGCCGCTCGATGTAGCCGCGGACGACGGCGCTGATGCGGTAGTAGAATTCCTGCACGTGGCCTCTGGCGATGAGGTCGGCGGCGACGAGGGCGGCGAACTGCCGGCGCGCCCACTCGTGCGCCGGGATCACCACGACCGGCGCGACGGACTCAAAGCGCAAGCGGTGGGCGAACCAGATCAGAAATCCCACCGCCGCGAGTACGCCAACGGGCGCGAGCAACCACCATCGGCTCCACGGATCGGGCAGTTCTACGGGCGGGAGCACGGCAATCTTTTTCAATTCTTCCGGAGAGAGAGTGGCCTCTTCCGTCGCGCGGGCGACGACTTTTATCGCCTCGGTCTTCAGTTCGTGCGGACTGATCGTGCCCGATGCGATCGCCTCGGTCGGTCTTGCCCCGGCGGAGGGCGGAGGCGTCGCCGATCCGGCGGCAGCACGGGCATCGACATAGGTCAGGGTTGCGGGCGGCAGTTCGTACTCGCCCGGAAGGAAGAATTCGATGCTGTAGCGCTGCGTCCAGCGAAGTTTCCCGTCCGGGGTCGGCTCGGCCACGCGGCGGTCGCCGCGCAGAACGCGGTATTCGAACTGATGCTCGCTGCCCTCCAGGCCGCGTTCGTAATCCGTGAGATCGACCGTCACGCCTTTTTCAGCGGACGCCTCGACGATCAGTTCCGCCCGCTGATTGAAAGCGAGGTCGGCGGGTCGGACGGTTATCTTGAGCGTCACCGGCCCGTCGGTTGCGGTCCGTGTCAGGCCCTCTTCCTCCGCCGCCGGCGAAGTCTTCGGCGCTTCCTTGCCGCACCCCGAAACCAGCACGATCCCCAAAAGCCCGACAAGGGACAACAACGACCCCGTGGATCGCCATGTCGCGTCACCAATCGACAATCGACAATCGACAGACGACAATCGGTTTGTCCGCCCTATCGCACGGTGTCGCATGCTGTCATCTTCTTCGTTCGCGTTTACGGAAAAACCGCACCAGCGGTTCGACGTAAGGTTGATCCGTCCGGATCGCAATGGCTTCGGTGTCCATGCGGCGAAACAGCGTATCACGAGCGTCGACCAGCGCCCGGCAGCGAGACGCGAATTGCTCGCGGACGCGGCGGCTCGATGTATCGACCAGCAAGCGCACGCCGGTTTCCGGGTCTTCGAGTTCGACTAAGCCCGCGTCGGGCAATTCGGCTTCGCGCGGGTCGCTGATGACGATCGGTATCAGATCGTGGCGGCGGCGGGCGATACGCAGGGCCGCGTCGTAACCGCCGGTCAGAAAATCGCTTACAAGGAAGCAAACGGCCTTGCGGACGGTCACGCGATTGAGAAAGCCGAGGGCTTCGGCGATGTTGGTGCCGCGACCGCGCGGCCGGTGATAGAGCAATTCGCGGATGATACGCAGCACGTGGTGCGTGCCCTTTTTGGCGGGCACGTACTTTTCGACGGCGTCGGTGAACAGGATCAGCCCGACCTTGTCGTTGCTGCGGATCGCGGAGAACGCGAGCACCGCACAAAGCTCGGCGGCGATATCGAGCTTGAACTGTCCGACGCTTCCGAACAGGCCCGACCTGCTGGCGTCCACGACGAGCATCACCGTCAGTTCGCGTTCCTCGCGGAACTTCTTGATGAACGGTTCGCCGTAGCGCGCGGAGACGTTCCAGTCGATGAGTCGCACGTCATCGCCGATCTGGTAGGGGCTGACCTCCTCGAACTCCATGCCGCGCCCGCGAAAGGCGGAGTGATACTGCCCCGCGAGCACGTCGTTGACCGTACGCGAGGTGCGGATTTGAATCTGACGTACTTTCTTGAGAAGTTCTTTGGGGATCATGGACCAAAACGCCGAAACACCGAAACGCCGAAACGCCGAAACGAAGACCAGGAAAAATGCTGAAACGCCAAAACACCGAAACGCCGAAACTGGGGCGACATCGCTCTGCCGGCTTCGGAGAATGGACTACGTCCAATTCCGGACCCGTTGACGGCGCCTTGCGTCGAAGCCGACGAGCCTCGAGGAGCGAAAACGGGCGGATCGCCGGTCGGTACGGTGCTAGCCACGTCGTATGTGCTCCTGGGTCTTGCGAACAACGGTGCTAAGAATGTTCACGAGCTCCGTCGCCTCAATCGACAGCGTATCGGCGGTCTCCGAACCGATCAGACCAGACTGCTGGGCCAGTGCGATCCAGTAGGCGACCTCATTGGCCTCTTTTCTGGCAATGCTCATCTTGTTGGCGAAGTCCGCGTCACTCGGTGCCACGTCCGCCTCCCACACGTTGGCACCAATCGATGTTGCCGCACGAATCAACTGCTTGCCCACAACCCATCCAGCGGAATTGTTGGGAAACGCCCTGGCGAGTTGAACCGCCTGAACTCCGAAACCGAGCGAACGCTGCTTGAGATCACCCGCAATTCGACTCATGGATTGGTTCCTTGCGAGCCGCCTCGTGGACGATTGGCACGCATTCGATTCCCAGATATCAGTGTTTCAGCGTTTCGGAATTTCAGCATTTTCCCCAGCCCTCGTTTCGGCGTTTCGGCATTTCGGCGTTTCAAGATTTCACGGAACCGCGACGTGCTCCAGCACCGCCTTCACGACGTGCTCGCTCGTTTTCTCCTCGGCTTCGGCTTCGTAGGTCACGATGATCCGGTGGCGAAGCACGTCCATCGCGATGGTCTTCACGTCCTGCGGCGTGACGTACCCGCGACCCGCGAGAAACGCCGTCGCCTTCGCGCCCAGCGTGAGCGCGAGGGTCGCCCGTGGTGACGCGCCGTATTCGATCCACTCGGCGATCGGAATTTTGTAGGTCGCCGGCTCGCGCGTCGCCAGCACGATGTCTACGATGTAATCCTTGATCTTGTCGTCCATGTAGATTTCGTCGACGACTTCGTGGGCGGCGCGAATCTCACGCGGCGAAAGCACCGGGGTGATCGCCATCACCGGATTGGTGACGGCCATCCGATCCAGAATCCGGCGCTCCTCCTCCTTCGTCGGATAGTCCACGACCACCTTCATCATGAACCGATCCACCTGCGCTTCGGGAAGCGGATAAGTCCCCTCCTGCTCGATCGGATTCTGCGTCGCCAGCACGTGGAACGGTTCGTCGAGTTTGAACGTCTCCTTGCCGATCGTGACCTGCCTCTCCTGCATCGCCTCCAGCAGGGCCGACTGGACCTTGGCCGGCGCGCGATTGATCTCATCGGCCAGAATAATGTTGGCGAAAATCGGTCCCTTCTGTGCGACGAACACTCCGTCGCTCGCGCGGTAGATGAGCGTGCCGATCAGGTCCGCGGGGAGCAGGTCGGGCGTGAACTGCAACCGCTGGAACTTGGTGTCGATCGCGCGAGCCAGGCACGCGACGGCCATCGTCTTGGCAAGTCCCGGAACGCCTTCGACCAGCAGGTGCCCACGGGAAAGAAGCCCCACCAGCATCCGGTGAAGCAACTCATCCTGCCCCACGATCACCCGGTGCATCTGCTCGAGAATGCGGCGAAACGGCTCGCTCGCCGTCGCAACCTTCGATCCGATTTGCTTTACATCAAGCTCGGCTACACTCATGCTCCGCAGCTCCTTTTCGCGATCAAGAGTTAAACGCTCATCCGAAAGCGCGGGGCCGAGGTCCGAACGCGGAAAAACTCAGGACCGGTCGCTCGCGCTCCCGGCTCGGTGGGGGGCCCCCATGTCCGGAGCGTACGGACGCGCGACTCTAGCAATGGGTCAATATGGACGCAAGGCGGATGAGGTTCCCGTCACGCTCGCGCATTGTTCGGCGAAGTTACGATCTTGAAACGGAAGAACTGCGGGAAGTCGCGTTGGTCCGCATTTCTCACCTCGAAGGTCACGAAGACCACGAAGGAGGTTTCAGGTCCGATAGGCGACGAACGAAAGCCTTCAAACGATGGGCACATTGGGCGCAACAGGCTGCCGCCCATCGCGCCCGCCCCGTGCTCTCGCGATGGCCGTTTCCGCACGAGTCCTTTCTTCTTGGTGCCCTTGGTGTCTTGGTGGTGAAAGGAGGAATGGCGGTCCCCGGCGAGGAATTCATTTCGCGGCGGGCTTGAGCGCGTTGCGGATTTCGAAGAGCAGTTGGTCGACTTTGAAGGGCTTGAAGAGGACCGCGGAAAGACCTTCGCGGCGGGCGCGAACAATCGAATGGTTCGGATCGTATCCAAAACCGGTGGTGAGAATGACGGGCGTCGTGGGGTTGGCGGCCTTGGCGGCGGCGAAGACTTCGTAACCGCTTTTGACCGGCATCTTGATGTCGCTCAGCACAAGATCGAACGGTTGCTTCCGGACGAGATCGATGGCGGTCGCGCCGTCAGACGCGGTTTCGACCAGGCAGCCGTAGCCGGTGAGCACGTCGCGAATGGTCTCGCGGATGACGTCCTCGTCGTCGGCGAGAAGGATGCGCCGACCCTCGAGGATCGGATCGCGGCGGCGCTGCGGACTGGACCGGGCGAGAATCACGCCAGGCGCGGGCTGGACGAGTTCCTTAATCGTCTCGCGAATTCTCGCCGCATTCTCCGAGATCGCCCGGAGACGGTGGCGCAAGTCGTCATGGCCGATGTAGTCCTCCACGAGGCTTTCAACGTCCGTGAGGATGTCGTTGACGGGCGCGGTGATTTCGGCCATCACGCTTCGTCCGAGTTGTCCGGTGGTGGCCTGTCGTTCGGAGACCAGAAGTTTGAGGATGTGCAGCACCAGGGAGATGTACCTTCCGAAGATTTCAGCAAACTGGCGGTCGTCTTCGGAAAACGCCGCCAGTTTGGTACACTCGAAGTTGGCCACTCCCACCACCCGTTCGTGCAGGAACAACGGCACGGTGAGCGACGACCTCGCGTGCTCAATTCCGGAGAAGTACCTCGGGTCGCTGCTTACGTTCGGGCAGATATAGCTTCGGCCCCTCGCGGCCACATAGCCGCAGATACCGTTTCCATCGGCACACGCATAAAGATCCACATTCGGGCTGTCGGCGGGAATCCCAAAGCTGAGTACGAGGTCGAGTCGGTTGGTCTGGGGGTCGAGGATGCGAATCTCGAAGTTGTCGAAATGCAGCAGGTCGCGGGTGCAACGCAGAATCTTTTGTTCGAGCAGCGACAGGCGTTCCTGGGATTCCAGGCGCGAGAACTGTTCGCCATCCAGGCTGAGCAGCTCGCGCCCCGCCTGGTCGATGGCGTCGATTTTTTCCTGCAATCGTTCCGCGGCGGTCACGTCCCATACGACCGCTGCGATGCGCGTCACCCGCTTGTGCAAGTCCACGATCGGCGTCGCCGACACTTCGAAGTGCTCACTCGTTCCAGCCGCGATGCGAAGGCGACGGCCTCGCGTTGATGGGGCGCCGGACGAAACTCCGCTCTGCGCCCGCGCGGACATTTCGACGCAATGACGGCAGATTTGGTCGCGCACATCCTGCGGGAGACTGAGCATCTTGGGGTTGGCCCACTCAATCGCGCCGCCTTGTTGAACAATGCAAACCCCCCGGCTGATGCTGTCGAGCACGGCGAGAGCGTGTCCGCCGAGAGCAGCGTGCTGCAATGAAGACAGGTCCGCGGCGCCGGCGACGACGACATCGAAGTCGCAGACCTGTAAGGCCTGCAGGGCGGCATCGAGCGTGTCGGCATGTTCCACATGGGCATTGGGATCCAATAGACGACCAGCGTCGTCCAGAACATCGCCACCGCCCACGATCAGAATCTTCAGTAACCGCGTATGACCTACGGTCGTCATGATCTTGATCTTGTGTCCGACGGTTCCTCGTTTCGCCCCGGTAAATTATTGTAGGCGCAGGTAACCGTCTTCTCCGCTCCCCCCGACGCTCCGTCCTATTTTCGGCTCGAATCTTTTAGTATAATCGCCCTGCGGCATTGAAAACAAGGGGAGTGGAGAATTTCCCAAAGCCGACCTTGTTCTATCGGGCGAAAGCCTTCGCCAATTCGCAATCCAACGCCGGGACGGTCGTCAAACTCCATCCCGCTGTCCGTTCCCGCGGACGACCCTGGTTTCCGTTCCGGCCACGATCCGCGCAATATTGGCCCGATGGCGAACCACAACCATAACCGCTACAAGCACAGCAAAGGTTACAAACGGCCAGTGTTCAGCGACCGTTTCGCCGCGCCACCGTAGGACGAGCATGTAAAGCACCGGGAAGAAGACCCCGCCGGCAAGCGATCCGACGGAACTCATCCGCGTCGCGCCAAACCCCACAACCCACATGCCGAACGACATCAGCGCGGGGTAGGTAAGGTCCGGATAAACGCCGAGGGCCACGCCCAGCGACGTGGAGACGCCCTTGCCGCCGTGGAAACCGAGAAACAAAGAGTAGTTGTGCCCAAGAATGGAGGCCAAGCCGACCAGCAATCGGCAAATCATGCGCGTCGTTTCGGAAGCCGCGTCCGGGGTTACGGTGCTCAGAACCCACCCTCCGACCAACGTCGGCAGCAGTCCCTTGAGCAAATCGAGGGCGAAGACCACGAAAAACCATTTGCGGCCAAGGATGCGCCCCACGTTCATCGCGCCGACGTTGCCGCTTCCGATCTTGCGAACGTCAATCCCGTGCAATCGCCCGACGAGCAGTCCGAACGGGACGCCTCCGAGTAGGAAGCTCCCCAGCACGCAACCTGCGAATACGAGCCAGAACGTCACCGCCGGGGCTCCTTCGATCGTGCGACTTCCTCGTACAGCTTGAGCATCTCCGCGGCGTGTCGGGCCATGCTGATCTGGTCGCGGACGGTCCGGGCGGATTCGCTCATCGTGCGGCGCAACGCGGCGTCGCGAAGTCGATCCACAAGAACAGTGAGACCGGCTACATCGTCCGGCTCGGAAAGAACAAACCCGTTGTGTCCGTCGACGATCATTTCCGACGCACCGTCCCATCGGGTCGTGACGCAGGGCAGACCGGCCGCGAGCGCTTCCAACACCACGCGACTGCATGGGTCATAGTAGGTCGGGTGAATGAGAAGATCGGCCGCATGGTGAAACTCCCGCACGCGATCGCTGGGGCCGACGAAGGTCAGCGCGTGCGCGATCCCCAGATGCTCGGCGCGGTGATGCCAGCGTCTTGAATCTCCTCTGCCGATCACGAGCGAACGAAGATCGGTCAGCCCGCGTCGGAGCAGCGTCGCCAGTGCCTCCATCCACCGTTCGACACCCTTGAGCCGGAAGTTGTGGGCGACGACAAGCACAAGCAATTGGTCATCGTCGATGCCGAATTCGCCGCGGATCGCCTTGCGGTCGGCCGCGCGGCGATCAGCGGGTGTCGGGTCGGGATCGACGCCGTTGTAGATCAGACGAATGCGCTCGTCCGGAAGCGCATAATGGTCCTTGAGTTGCCGAACGACATATTGCGAGATCGCCACGACGATTGGGCGGTCGCCGGGACCGAGCAGCTTACGCTCCAGACCCAGCATGTAACGCTGCTTGAAGTTGAAACGGTTGGCGACGCGCTTCAGACGCCGATCGGGCGCGGAACGCCGTAGCGCGAGGTTGCGTTCGACGGTCTCAGCCGCCGTTCCGCCGCGCGGCTGGTAGATATCGGCGTGGCGGCATGGCGAAATCGCGTGAACGATGTCGAACGGCTCGTCGCGGAGCATCTTCTCGACGCGAACCGCGAATGTCATGCTGCGCCGGGTCCGCGACATGGCCGCCCCGTTGAGCGTGTGTACGCTCAATCCGGGCGCGGGCGACGGCCGGCTTCGCGTGAACACGTGCAGGTCCACGCCGGCGTCCATGAGATGGTGCATGAACTGACGGGTGGACGTTTCCGCCCCGCCGCGCCAGGCATCCAACCATTCGGTTACGAGCGCTACCCTCACCCGATGTGCTCACGCAAACGACGGCGCGCGTCGCGCCTTTGGATGCGCAGCGTCTTTCCGATCACCCGGTATGCCAACCGCCGCGCCGAACCATCCAGTTTGACCGCGCCGAGGTAAAGTTTCAACCATCGCAGCCGATCGGCCCGCGAAACCACGTCCGACGGTCCTGTAGCGTCACCTCTCGTGGGTGACGCGGAATAGTTCAATGCGGCGAGGTCCTTCACGATCCAACGCCCCAGTCCACCCGTCGGGCGGATCATCCGTTGCAGGTCGATGAGACAAAGCGAATCGGTGAGCGGCGCGGCCGGGTCGAAAAATATGTGCGAGAGATAAAGGTCTCGATGCACGTAACCCCCGGCATGAAGCCGGGCGACCAGCTTCGCCAATACTCCGATGAGTGCGCGAACCGTTGCGCGATCGGCCCAGGTCCATTGGGCGGCCCAGCGCTCGAGCGAATCGCCGCGGACGGCCTCGGTCACGATCACGCTGCGAACCTCGCGCAAACCGCGAAGCTCTTCGGCGAGCGCGACGGGCCGGGCGCAGGGGACGCCGTCGCGGGCGAGGCGGTTCATCCACGCCCATTCGAGACCGGCCACGCTCTTTGCGCCCGTGCCGGACCGTCGCACTTCGCGTCGCGCCGAAGCCGGCGGGTCGGAGAATCGCTTGAGGTAAAACGTTCGCGGTCCGACCCCCCCCACCCTTGCAAAGGGGGGGCTCGGGGGGGTCTTACAAAGGGGAGGCCCGGGGGGGTCGCGCAGCGTCAATCGCCAGCGCTGTCGCCACGTCGGCAAGCCGGGTTTGTCGAGCCGTTCACCGATGGAGTTGGCAAATAGCGCGTCGAGCGAGTCGAGGTGATTCTCGCGCAACAGCCTGTCAAACGCAGGCGCGACCAATAGACCGTCGCGGAATTGCGACCCTGCGCCGACCGACCCGCCGGAATAAGCGTATCCGTCTCGTCCTGCGTGTTCGGTCAAGTGATGCGTGTGCGTCGTCACGGATTCCGTGCAGTTGCCGCTTTGTCAATCTGGCGAAGGTCCGGCGTGGCCTTGCCGCTATCGTGCATCCTATCCGAACCCCGGGCGCAAGCGAAGGGCCGGCGATTGACCCGTCGCTGCCGCTTCCATGAGCGTGTCCGTGTCAAGGGCGGGACGTTCTGTCGGACGGATGATG
>ERZ1292633.1517-Hain-H41-02um-R1-1517-length-24955-cov-7_pt1 | contig 24955 bp, 20 predicted proteins | sample MGYA00564406_ERZ1292633 | MGnify/ENA primary metagenome ERZ1292633 (study PRJEB36523, sample SAMEA6512639) | groundwater metagenome | collected 2019-01-08 | study: AquaDiva: Metagenomics assemblies of 32 groundwater samples | reverse complement strand
CACTCCTGGCATACCCCGTTCGTTATCTGCGCCCCCTTCTCAACGGCATGATCGGGAAGCACGACTTGGGGAAACCCTTTGGGCCGAGCCACAAGCTTCTGATGGCAAGTGGCGCATAGCTGCATGGATCGGTCTACGTACATCGGCGCCGACCGCGCGTCCGTTTGGACGTGGGTGGACAACGGGGCGTGGCAGACCTCACACGAAACCGAACCGTGCTTGCCGCGGGTTAGGGTAGCCGTCTGCTCCTCGTGGCACATGGCACAACTCCCCTTATCCCCGTGTGCGGGGGCCGCTGAAGCATACTCGGCGACGCTGCTAAACCGATAGTGTCCGTGCAGCCCGAAGGACTTCGGATAGAGAAAATGCCGCACCAACACAAAAACCACGACCGCCGCCACAAGCAGGAGAACGGCTCGAATGATATGTTTTGCGTGTTCCATATTGGCTACGTCTTACAATCGCCCCGGCGACACGACCCAGTGCCAGAACCCCTTCGGTCGCAGGCGTGGCGGCTCCTCCACGCGCGGACACGTTTCGGGGGATAGCACCCAGCGCCAAAACCCTTCCGACTGCCGGCGCGGCGGTTCCTCGAACCGATGACACACATCCGGCGACAGCAACCAGCGAAGAAAGCTCACGCGGGGAGCTTCCGGCTTCTCTCGTAGGTTGCATTCGCGGAGTTCCTCTCCGCCAAGCAGCCAACCCCAGAGGGAGTTTGGCCGAACAGCAGGTGCATTCGGCTTGTCTGATGCGATAGGAAGCTGCTCCGGGGACAGAACCCACCGCAACCAACTCGGGCGGCGTTTCGCGCCTGCCGGGCTGTACGAAACGGCGGAGAGCTCATCGCCGGCGAATAGCCACCCGGCGAAACTTCCGCGTCGAGAGCTTGCCCCCAACGTGTCTGTGAATTGGGCCGGTAAATGTTCCGCCGAGAAGAGCCATCGCAGGAAAGCAGTTGTTCCCCGGAGGATTGCGATCACCTTCGCGCGCATCTTCTTGGGTCCGTTTTACCGTTGGGGCTGAAGGGCCACCTGCCGCACGCAATCGGCGGGGCGTCTACAACCAGGCAGGCAAAAACTGCCGGGGCGCAGCGCCACTTCCGGGTACCGTCTCAGCCGCTCCGTCCGTACAACGACTAGCAAGTCGCGTGCCGGATAGGCGACTTTTGGCGAGTTAGTACTACAACGCTATGAGGATTCGGCGAAAAACCGCACTCTCGGCCTCAAAAACGGGATTCTTCCCTTTTTGTCGCTGCCCACGTTCCGGACCAAAACCCGCCGCTGCCGGGCATCCGTCAGGTCAATGCGCGGGTAATACTGGTACGCCGCCGACGGTCCAAACGTCTTTCGGAACCGGCGCCGTGCGACCCACAGGCCCGTGCCCATCGCGATCAAGCCGAACACCAGTACGCACGGAAAAACCAGAAAGGTGAACAGTCCGAGGTACGGACTCCGCTGCGGCGAGGCAAACTCGATCACGAAGAAGGCGAGCATGAAAAGCAGCGCAAACCCCGCCACGATCACGCCGCCGACCGTCAGCGTGTTTCGCCAGACCTGTCCGAGGTTCTCGGGCCTGGTTCGGCCGGGCGTTGGCGGCCCTTCGTTCGCGGCGAGTATCCCAGGTGTTGCATCTTCCGATTTCATTCGGCCTCCTGCTATAACCGCCGAAAAAAGGTCAACCGGATCCATTTGATTCGATGATTGACCGTGCGCCAACTGCTACCCAGGCGTCGTCTCCACAGGTCCGGGCCTTTTGGCGGGAAATGTGATGCCTTCGCTTTCGTCGTGACATCCCTCGCAGGCCGGAGCGCGACCGAACTTGCGATCCTTGTGGCATTCCTTGCAGTCGATGCGGGCGTGGTTTTCGTTCAATTTCTGGCCCGTCACGGCGTGATCGAAGTTAACCGGCGTCCAGTTCGCGTGGCACGAATTGCATTCCCGATCGACCTTCGCGAACGGCGCCGTCGGATGGCACACACGGCAGCTCTTGTCGCGATGATAGCGTGTCAACGGCCACCCCGTGTTCGCATGATCGAACGACGGCGGCGGCGACGCGGTCTCCGCAAAGTGACAGCGCTCGCAGGAATAGTGGCGATGGCACTCCAGGCACGGCTTGTGGTGCTGCTCAAACGTCCGCACTTGCTGAACGTGTTTCCTGCCCTCCTGGTGGCAGCGGTTGCAGTTGTCCTCACGATGGCACTCCGCGCAGCGCAGATCATAGCGTTTGATATGCTCCTTGTGCCGGAAGAGAACTTTGGTCACCACGTCGTCTTTCCCTTTGGTCGAGTACAGCTCCTCCTCCGGCTCGGGAATCGGCGGGTGCATCCGCCCGATCAGATCGTCCGGTGTCGGAACGGCGACCGGGGCGCCCTTCGCCGTCGCGCCGGCCTTCGCATGGTGGCACGCCCCGCAACCGGTCTGCCCGCTCCATTCACGATGGCAGCTCATGCACTGCCGGTGATACGCGCCTTTTAGACCGGGCTTCTTTATGTCGCCGCGCCCGGGTTGTACGTCGTGACAGGTCTTGCACGCCGGATGCTCGGTCCCCTCGGGCGTATAGTGATGACACGTAGCGCATCCGCCGGCCATCTGAGCCATGGCCGCATGTCCGGCATGGTCGAACGGCACGGGAAGATACATGTTCTCCAGCTCGTCAAGAATCACGATGCGCGGACCGAGCTTGGCCTCGAACTCCTTCGCTAGGCGTATCGCCTCGCTGCGCGCGCACGTACGCAGGCATCGATTTTCCGGCGTCGGGCTTTCACACGTATGGCAACTCTCGCACCCGCCGTTAAGAAGCTCCATCGCCCGGCGAGTGCGGTCCGGAACCTGCGCCGAAACGGATACGTAAACCGCGAGCGCTACGGCGACGGCCGTCCAACGCCCAATCCCGCCCCGTGCAACGGCGAGTCGGATGATCTGTCCGACTGCGACCATCATGGCTTCGTCGCTCCGACAGGCTGACTGATGACCGGAAAGTGCGTGACAGTCACGCGGTACAACAGCATCAGCAACGCGATGAGGCCGGCGGTGACTGCGAATTCCGCGGCCGACGGAAAATAGCTCCGCGTCGCGTAGGGCGGCTGATACGCCACGAGAAACACGTTGACGCGATTCAGCGCCACGCCCAGCACGACAAGCAAAGCCGCCGATACCAGCCATCGCCCGGACGTGCGTTCATTTACGACGAGCAACATCACAAATGGAATAACGACGCCGAAGACCATCTCGACCGCGAATAACGCCGCCTGGGCGGTCCCCTCCGTGGTGTGCCGATACTCCTCGCGAATAAGAAGATCGCCGAGTTTGAACGCCAGATAGACACCCAGCAGAACGGACGCGGGCCTGGCCAGACGACGGAGCAGATCGAGCTCCGGCTTCAATCCCAGCGACCACGACGCATACAGGGATTCGACGATGACCATCGGAAACCCCACCGCGATCGCGGAAAGTAGAAACAGCAGGGACAGAATCGGCGTGTACCAGAGGGGGTGCATCTTCGACGGCGCGATCACCATCAAATTGCCCAGCGAGGACTGGTGCAGACACGACAGCATCACGCCCGCCAGAATGAACAAGAACATCGTCCTTTCCGCCGCGCGGTGGGTCGCTCGACAAGCCCGCGCCAGCCGCGGCCGCCGCTCATCGTTCATGAACCGCTCGCACACGATCGGAAGAAACTCGATGTACAGCACTGTCAGGTAGCACATTACGCACATACCGACCTCGAACAGCACCGAGTTTCCCTGCCACATCGTTGGCCACGCCGGATGCCAGATGTTGTAATACCGCCCCAGGTCCGCCATCAGCCCGATCCCGACGAAGGTATAGCCGAGCATCGCGGTCAACAGCGCGGGGCGTGCAACGGCATGAAAGGATTCGCGATGAAAAACGTACACCAGTGCCGCGGTCGTAAATCCGCCGGCCGCCAGCGCAACGCCCGTGGCTACATCAATCGCTATCCAAAGTCCCCACGGGTGTTCCTGATCGAGGTTGGTGGCGGCCGCCAGCCCGAAGATGAATCGATATACAGCAACGCAAAAGCCGACCGCGATTAAAGCCAGTAAGACGCCGACGCCCGGCGTCAGCAATCGTCTTTCCACCGGTCGCGGAAACTCGAGAGCGTTCATGGCCTCACCTCTGAGACTTCATCCTCGCGGGTGGGATGCGTAGTCCGCGGCGGGGCGTGCGTCCGCCGATAGTCCATCGCCCGGGCGCGACCGTTATCGCTTGTCGCGGCCGAGTCCGCCGGGACGGCAGGAGGCGATGTTGGACGCTCCTCGTCTTTCTTCGTGAGCCACATCACCAGACCCAGAAGTCCGTACAGCGCCAGCGGCGGCATGAACATCTTGAAGATGCCCTGCTGCACGGTTTCCGTCAGCCGCGGCGGCGCGAGGCTTCCCAATCGCACGAAGCCGATCTGCTCAAACGGGACGCTCGAAAGGTAAAGCCACGAAGTTCCCCCGGCTTCGTGCTCGCCGTAGACGTGGTCGACGTAGGTGTCTGGTCGGGACCGAATTCGCTCGTGGGCAATGGCGACGAGTTCGTCGCGCTTTCCGAAGACCAGCGCGTCATTCGGACAGATACGCACGCACGCCGGCGCGCCGCCTTCGCTCATGATCTTGTCGAAGCAAAACATGCACTTTCGAACCTCCGGCGTCAGCGCGTTGTCGTACTCGTAAGTCGGAATCTGAAACGGGCAGGCGACCATGCAGTACCGGCATCCCATGCACTTCCAGGCGTCATACGTGACCGCGCCGTTGGGTTCCTTTTTGAATGCGCCGACCAGGCACGCCGACGCGCACGCCGGATCATTGCAGTGCAGGCAGTTGGCTTTGACGTAAATCGGCCGCTGCGGATCGATTGGATTGGGAAACCGATTCACGGTTGTGTAGCTGCGCGGATGCGGGCGACGATGCGTATCGAAAACGGACTTGTCGTCAAACGTCTCGATCGGCGGCACCTCGAATCCGGCGACCTGCTGGCAGGCGAATTCACACTTGCGGCAACCGATGCAGTTGGGAATATCCATCAGGACGCCGAGGAAATTCGGGTTGGTCCGGGCGGTTGACCCCTCGGCGGATTGTGAGGCTTCCCCCAACCCGGCCGCAGCCGCGCCAACCGTAGCGACGCTTCGTAGAAACTCGCGCCGATCGAGTGCCATGGCCGATTGCTCCACCCGCACCCGCCATGAGGTATTTCCTGCACGAGGGCGATGCGTACCCTCGCCACATAAGCTCTGCTGCAATCGACGTGCCATTCCCATGAATGAACGGTAATGCGAGGGTCAATCCGCGAGGGGTTAGCGGACTTGTCGCAGCATCTCTGTAATGGCCCGCAATCAGCCGAAGTGGGTGATTTTTACGAAGTGAGCGTAACGCGAGAGCGGCCAGGCGCCGCGGAGAGGCGCGTCAAACCTCGCCGGGTCAGGTAAATGATTGCGCAAAGCGCCACGAACCCCAGGTCGATGCCGCCCAGCAAGAACATGTAGTGGGCGACCGCACCGGTGCCGAAACCGTAACTGTGCAGGCCGATCCCCAGCACGAAATTCACGCCGACATAGGTCATGATGATGAGCCAGAAGCAGATGATGCTCTTGGCCGCCGTCGCAAACTGCCCGCGCGCCAGCACCAGGATCGCCATCCCCGCCAGCGTGCCGCCAAGGGCCGCCAGCTTCCCCGGCGTAATCGGCGCCAGTCGCGGGACGATGACTGCAAACGTAGCCGCTACGAGCAGGACCCCGATAACATACCCCCACACCGGGATTCGATCGTGGTCGATTCGCACATGAAGAATCGTCAAATAGCCCAGCAGTGCGACCAGCGACCAGACCTCTTTCGGATCCCACCCCCAGTACCGGCCCCACGAGGACGCTGCCCACATGCTGCCGGTGATGATCCCCGCCGTCAGCAGGATCGATCCGACGTGGACGTACCAGTAGTGCAACCCGTCGATGGTGCCCGCGAACTCGACCCGACGCGGCGCAACCGCCATCGCGACGAGTTGCACGTGCGCGATGAGCACCGCGAGGGCGAGAACGGAATACGAAACCATGATGATCGGCACATGGATCGACATCCACACCGTATCGAGGAGCACCGGAGCGATGGGCCGGACGAAGTGATCAACCGGCAGCTTGTCCGCGAGGATCAGCGCCAGCGCCGCCATGCCCGACGCCGTCTGCGGCACCATTCGTTGCCGGAAAACAAAGATCGAGAGAATCGCAAACGCCCCCATGCCCCAGCTCAGAAAGAGCAGCGACTCAAACATGTTTGAGGCCGGAATGCGCCCGGCGATCTGCCATCGCAACGAAAGCCCGTAAGTCAGTACGGCAAACCCCGTGATCATCCCCACCAACGCCAGTGCGTCGAACCAGCGCCGCTTGACGAACATCGCCGCCGCGGACAGCACGGCCCCCGCAAGCATGATTTGCCACGCCGTCGTAAACGGCGAAAGTCGGTTGTAACGAAGCTCCGCCGCGATCGTTCGCGTAGACGGACGAAACGCCGCGGGCAGCGCCGCACCGGCCTCAGCCAATCGTTGCGACGCGGCCGTGAATCCCGAGCCATCATCTGCGAGAAAAGCCGTTCGCAAGGCTTCCCACGCTTCGCGCATTGGCGCGATGGCGGCATCGCCGCCGCCCGTGGTCGCGCCGATCGGCGTCCACGCGCCGACGGGGTTGGTTGCGTCGGGGATCAGATCAATCGCGAGTCCGCGGAAGACGGTCTGCAATTGAATAAGCTTTTCGTGAATCCCGGACACCTTGGATTCCAGCGGGTCCATCTTCCGCTCCGAGTCTCTGTGCGAAAGATCGTCAATTAACGAGAGGAGCCGCTTATGGTTCACAAGCTCGGTATAGGAAAACGTCGTCTGATCCGCCGGAAGACCGATTTCGCGGCGCAACTCGGCGTTGCTTATGGAAATCAGCGGTTCCTGCATCCACGTGTTCGGATCGAATGTCCAGGCCAGCAGCAAAAGCATGGGGTCGCAACCGCGAAACCGTTCCTGTCCCGTAATGGATTCGACGAAATCCCGGGCGACCGTATCGAGCGGCGGCCACCGACCGTCGTGCTGAACACAAACGCCGCGCAGCGCCGTGAGGTCCAGCGAGGACGGCAATTCCGCGCCCGCCGCCGGGAGCACCGATACGCCGATCGCAACCGCCGAGACCAGAAAAGACTTCATCTTCGCACCTCCGGCCCAACTGCGTTGACCTGCCGCGGTTGAACACGCGGCCTACTCCCGTCCGTCCGCGACGGCGTCTCGATCGACACCGGCGTCTGAACGCAGCGATCGCCGGGCGTCAGAAGATTGATCACTCGCGCGCCGTTGCGGCGGGCCGCCGCGTCCTGTTGTTGGTCTTCACCGACATGCCCCCGTTGGCGCATACGCGCGACGAGAACCCAGAGCATCCCGGCGAGCAGCCCGATGTATCCGGCGAAAACGACCGGCTGGCCGGGATCGCGTGAAACGCTGAGCACGCTCATCGCCCGCTCGCCCGTCATCTGGTAGCTCGACTGATAAAACGTAAAGCCGCCGTAGGATGTCGGATGGTTCATGCTGATAAGGCGGTTCACGCTTTGGCCCGACGCGGCATCGGTGATGGTGATCTGGCTTTCAAACGACCGAGGCCGGCGTCCGCCCGGATAGTAGCCGAGCGTGAACTTGTTCAACGTGACGCCGAAGCCCAGCGGTATGGTCCGGTCCGCGTAGGCCAACTCGTAGCGTGTTCCTGCCAGCGTCAGCGTCCGAGGTTGCGTTTTCCGCACCCAAACTTCGTCGCTCGCTCCGGAACGGTTGACCGTCAGCAGCACGGCGGGTGCGCGCGTCTTGTTCAACTCTTTCGGAATCTCAAGGGTCTCGGCGACGCGTGCGTTGTCGAACCGTCGGAGCACGGTGAATCTCATGCCCGGCCAGGGCGTATCGACAGGTTCGCCCATGCGTAGCGAGTGCGTCGTCGCCGATCCGCCGGCCGGCGTAAAGCGAGCGGACATTTTACCATCAGGCGTCGCCAACACTTCCAGGGGAACCGAAGGCGCGGAGGACGCGCCGGAGGCAACGAAGGTAACTTTAACGTCGTCTGCTCCGCCGCCGCCGTGGGTCGAACTGAAATCGGGAAATCGGGCAAAAGCGAGTTGTGTCTGCGTTCCGTTCGGGCCGGTGATTTCCACGCGAACCGCCGGATTCACCGGCTTGGACGACGCGCTGGTGATTCCTCCCTCGCCGACCGTCGCGTGCGGGAAGTAGTCCAGCACGCGAACCTGATAATCCGTTTGGCCGATCGGAACAGGGCGATTCATGCACGATTCGACGGGAAGCTCGAACTCGCCGTCGGCGGACTTGATCTTGAGGGCGCCGATGGATTTCGGCGTCGATGCGGCGGTCGGCGCCTCGGCGAGTCGGCGTTCCAACTCCGCCTGGTTCGCAACGACCGTCAGCGCAACGGGAACGCCTCCGATCCGCGACGTGTCCCCGGCAAACACCCAAACGTGTTCTTCGTTCGACGTCTGCGACAATGAAAACTCGACGGCGGTTCGCGGCTGTGGCGAGTCGTTCGCGACGCTAGTGGAGGCCGCGCTGTCGGGCAAATAGCGGGAGACGCCGATCTCGACGCCGTCGAGCGTGAGCTTTTCCTGCGACGGTCGCTCCGCGGCATCCAATCGTCCGAAGACCGCCGGATTCAGGTCGACGCCCGCGACCGCGCCTGTCGCACGGTTCGTCAGCGTCAATCGCTCGCCGGCGGCGGACCGCAACTCCTGCGATGATTCGCCCTCGACCAGAGCGAGTTGTCCGTCGATCGCAAAGAACCGCGTAACCAACGCTCCGACCAGAATGACCGCGATGGATGCGTGGGTGAACACGAATCCGATCTTGGCCTTCGAGAACGGGAACCGGGTCGCCAACGCAACCATGACCCCGATGACGAGCAGCGCCAGTAAAGCCTGGAACCAGCGCGACGTGTAGAAGACGGCGAGGGCCTGCTCCGTTCCGTGCATCGACTCGTAAACCGTCGCGCAGGCCAGCGCCACCAGCACCAGCACAAGAACGACCGAACCGAACCAGAGCGACGCGGCGAATCGAACGATCGGGGTATTCTTCCATCCGGGCAATGATTGCATGGTTTTCGACCTCTGCAGCGCAATAGAGGTAATTCGGGGTTCGCTCCGGCACAATGACCGTCGCGTTCCGGCCCCATCCCGTGCCCCGCCCAAGAGTGCGGGTTCGGGCAAAAGTGGTCTTGCACTTTGCGTTCCCGTAGGCCTTTCCCGGAATTGAAAAAAGGGTGTTGTTTTTGGGACGTGGACGGCGGGTTTTCACGCGGCTCACCCCCAACCCGTTGGGGCGTTCCAAAAAGTCGGGTCGGCGCAGCGCCGCGCCGGGGTCGGGATTATCGATGGTTGCCGTAATCTTCGTCGCGGTGCTGTTCGCCGTGGCACACGAGGGTGCAGCTTCCGGCGAACCGCCCGAGGTCGCGGTACTCGATCCGCCCGGTCCCGGATTCGGGTCGAACAATCGTCGTGTCGAAATTGATGAGGTGCGTGTGATCGGACCCGGCAGGCAGCGTGCTGCTGATCCCGTGCGGATCGTGACAGGCTGAGCACGGTGCGCGCTCCCCCACGATGTGTTTTCGATGCTCGGAAAAACTCTGATCTCCCAGAATGCTCGACCGCTGGTGGCACTTGTAGCACATCGCGTACTCGAACTCCGACTCGCTGCCGTTGTCGAGAATGGCGTAGTTGCGTTCGAGGAGAAAGTCGAAGTTGGACCCGTGCGGACCGTCCGGACCACCGCCGCCCGCGCGCGCTCCGCTGTCGTTGTTGTGACAGTCGGTGCAGCGCATCAATGATCCGCGAGCGATCCCCGGTACGAGGCTCGGCGTTTCGTCGCTGGGCGACGACATCACCACGGGGTGGAAGCTGGGATTGCCGGGGCTGAACTTCAGCCGCAGGTTATCCGTTTGCGACTGGCGCAGAATGCGGCCTTGGATGGGGACGGCTGTGTCGCCGTGACACCGAAAGCAAACCTCGTATTCGTACTGAGCGTTTTCGATCGGCGCCCCGGCGATGGTCACGCCGCGCGAGCCGACCAGCGTCGCTCCGATGGGGATGTACGTGCTGGAAACCGGTTGCGGCGTCACCGCATGCGGGTTGTGGCAGTCGGCGCATTCGACGTGCGGGTTGCCTCCCGCCTGCGTCTCGACCGGATCGTGCCGACCCTGGTATCGCCTTGGATCATGACTGCTGAGCTTGTCGAGTTCCGCGCGGATATTCGAATGCGCGATCCGGCCGTCGTGGCAGCCAAGGCAGTTATCCTCCTCTTTCTCGAACATCAGCAATCGTGAGTGCCCGCCCGCGCTATGCGAACGATGGCAGCTTCGGCATGCGTTTTCGGAGACGGTGGCGAAGGGCCAATCGGCGGTCGGCGACGCGACGATCGGGGCGTTCGACAACCGATGGGACGATGCGTTCCAGCCGATCATCTGGTGGCACGCGACGCAAAGCTCGCCGAACTCGCGGCGTTTCACGAGGAATTGGCCGTAGCGGTTATGGTGCGGGTCGTGGCATGAGGTGCATTGCAGTTGGCCGGTCGAATCGAGCTTCACCTCGCTCGGCAGCGCCGAGGGCGTCACGAGCTGCCGGTCCGAGGCGGCGATCCCGGCCGTGTAATAGAAGCTGATCGGGTGATCGTCGGACAGGTCCGTTCCGAGGTTGGTCAAGCCGGCCGGTAGAAAATCGCCGCCGGCCATCCGAATCTGCTCCGCCCGGCTAAGCACGCTGCCCAGCGCGATCGTGCCGTCATGGCAGCTCAGGCAGAGCTTGCTTGAACCGGTGGGTTGTCCGGGCTTGGCGTCGAGCGTTGACGATTGATAGATCAGATAGCTTGCGATGGAAAGGTCTCGGTTCCAAAGCGGGCGGAGGCCCGCCGTGTTGTGCGGCGCGTGACAAAAGATGCAAATCTGCGACTCGGTCACGGCCCGGATACGTCCCGGCCCCGAAGCCGAGAGATTGTGTGCGGTGTCACTGACGCGATCCTGGGCCGTCGCGGACGCGCAAATACCGGCCCACATCAGGACCGCGCCCCGCGCGCATCGCACCATCGCAGCACGCCGAATCCTCGTGCCTTTCGTTTCACCTTCGTGGCTTCGTGGCTTCGTGGCTTCGTGGCTTCTCACTTTCCTACTCCTGCGCGTACTGAAATACCTGCACGCGCCGATTGTACGAGTCGCAAACCCAGATGCGCCCGGTCGGTTCGATGAAAATCCCGCCGGGCAGCCAAAATTCGCCCGGGCCCGTGCCCTCTTCGCCGAAGAACAACAGGAGTCGTCCTTCGCTGTCGAAAATCTGCACGTTCTCGAACCGACCATCAACGACGTATACGTGCCCCGTCGAGTCGATGGCGACGCTTTTCGGCAGCGCCAGGTCGCCGGGCGCGTCGCCCGCCTGACTGAACGTCGCCACCGGCTCACCGGCACGGTCAATCGCCTGTACACGATGGTTTCCGGAGTCGGCGATCCATAGATTCTTATCGTCCGCCGCAATGGCCGTTGGAAAGTTGAATTCGCCCGGTTCGGCGCCTCGCCGCCCGATCATGCGCCGCAACGAACCGTCCGTGTCCAGCACCTTGATGTTGTGGGCGGTGACATCCACGACATAGACTTCCCCCGTCGCGCTATCGTAGTACACGGCGGCCGGGCGATCTACTTCTTCTGGAAGATGCAGCGCTGCAACCTGCGTGCCGTCTCGGTCGGAAAGCTCGAAGACCGCCGCGGCCTCGGAGTCGCAGACGTAGATGGAACCCGGCGGACCAAGGCAAACGCCGACCGGGGTGAGTAGATGGGCGTCGCCCGCTTTGGTGATCTTCAGATATTTGCGCCGCTCCAGATCAAACAGGTGAAGACAGCGCCCGCCCGGATCGGCGATCCAAACGCGTTGCCCGTCGGGCGTGCAGACAACCGCGCGCGGACCGTACAGCAGATCGGGCTCCTTCTTGCCTACCAGCAATGCGCCGAGTTTTTCAAGCCCGCTCCGCGCGGGCTTCAAATCAGCCGACCCGGTGAGTTGTCCGACGTAGCGAATCCGGGCGGGTTTCGGCGGCGGCGGCCACGCGAACGTCTGGGACGGTTCCTCGAATATCGGCCTGGCGGGCGACGCGCAGCCGGACGCCAGTCCCGCGCCGATCATGGCAACGACGCAAACACGAGCGAATCTCATCAGAATACGTCGTCGCGCGGCATGGGTTCGGAGCCCCGGCATTAATGCCGGGGTTCGGAATAAGGGTTCGCGCCGCGCGAGATCAAAACCGCCGGCGGAACTGTACGAACAGCGTTTGATTCTTGTTTTCAGCGAAGTCATCCTCGAACCGTCCATATTCGTAGGTTACACGCAACTCCGTATCCCGAATCACCCACTCCAACGAGAGATCGACGTCAAGCCCCCGACGATCGCCGCTCAGCGAGTCGTTCTCCCGACGGTACAATGTCGCTCCCTCAACGATAAGATACTCTCCGACGCGCTGTCGATAACGCCCCTCGACGGTCAGCAGCTTCGTCCGCCTGTTCTGCGGCGCGCTCCGATCGATATCCACCCACCGAGTGCGCAGGCGGGCCGTCCCGGCGTTTTTCAAATGGTGCGTCAGGTCCGCGCTCATCCGCAAGGCATCGAACGGGTTGATGTTGGACTCGTGGTTCTCAAGTTCAGCCACCAGTCGCAGCGGCCCTTTCTGGTATTCCGTCCCGTAGATGTTCGCCCGGATGTCCTCCGGTCTCACGCCCGTCGCGTCGGCGGGCGTCACGGTTTGATCCTGGCGGCGGAGGCGGTAGTACGGTGATAAACCGAAGTCGAAGTTCTGTCGTAAGCCGAAGTTGTGCATGACCGTGTCCAGCTTGAAGTCGCCCCCCAACATCCAAACATAGTCGATGAGGACCGTCTGCTCGTCGAGGATGCGCCCTGTGGGCACTCGCTCAATCTCCACCCGGTCGCCGACCACGCGCACGCGATAGTCCTCGCCGGAGCGATAGTTCGTCACCCGGTCCTCCGAGGTGACGACAATCGAACTGAGCTGGACGTTTATGTTACTGAGCACGACCGGCTCAGGATCGCTGAATGTCCCCCGTTCGTCCACGACTTCCAGGTCCAGACCGCTTCCCGTTCGATCATCGGTCTGCACGCGAAACGAATAGTTTCCGAGCAATGCGCCCCACGGATTTTTCTTGCGGTAGTCGAAGCTCGGTTGCACCCCCAGGCGGGTGATCTTCAGACCCTGGTCGAAGTCCTGATACTGGGCGAATCCGAAGAGCTGCGAGACGAGGCTTTCGTAGAGGCGGTGTTCGAGCGTGCCCGACGCGTAATACGACGTTTCCTTGATCGGCGCGACGCCCGACAGCGAACCCTGCGTGCGGTCGAGAATCTCGAACTGGTACCACGACCGCAGCGTCTCCGTGTGCGTCAGTCGCAATGTTTCCCGCCATTGCGTCCGGCGGATGTCGAACGTGCCGATCTGATCGAAGTAATTCAGTGCCGAGTCCAGCCGGTGCTGATGGCGATCGCCGAAGTCCCAGCGGTGCCCCAGCGTCAACTCGTTGGAATCGTACTGCAAGTCAAACGGACGCTCCTTGACAGATCGTCGATCAAACGTGAACGACAACACGTTGTAATCGGAAAAACGATAGCTGGTGTCGAACCGAAGAGAGGTGTTCTGCTGGCGGCCCGGTTTCTCCGTTTTGTCCAGCGGTTCGAGCTGCACGTCGGTGCTGTTGAATTGCAGGCTGGTCGGAGTCTTCGCGTCCACGTATTGCCACACAAACCCGTAGTTGGTCGTGGTGGTCTGGAGACTCGACAGGAAAGGCCGCGGTACCAGCGATCGGTACCGCCGCGCATACACGGTTCCCGGATACGGCTTTTTCTTGAGGAAATGACCTTCAAAATCGAATTCGAGCACGTCTCCGTCGTCGCTGCTCGTACGCAGGCGATCGTCAAACTGTCGCTCGAAATCCTTCTGAAGAAGACCGAACAGACCGGCCAATGAAAACTCCATGAAGTTCGGGTGATAGACCGAGCCCTGCGTCTCGATCTTGACGTTCTCCTCGAATATCTGTTCCTTCGATTTCGTCTCCCCGACGCCGACTTTCGACTTCTGCTCCTGATCCCGAACACGGGCGGTGAACTCAAGCTGGCGGCGAACGCTGGTGATGTTGACCGCCTTGACGTCACGATCGGCGCTCGCCGGGGCCTGACAGCCGCTCATCGCGACGACCAAACCACACCCCAACAGGATGGCGATTGTTTTGCATTGCGCGTGGGGAATCGCGGCCGTCTCCGGTCCGTGCGCGTCCCGCGTCGCCGCCGTGTGTGAACCGGCGACCCTCAAGGCGCGCTCCGTTTCAAGAAGAATCGATCCTCGCCGCCGTGGGGGTTGTGACAGTCGACACAACTTCGCTGACCCATGGAGGCGTGATGTTCGCCTGCGGCAAGATCATCCCCGTCGTGGCATTGGAGGCACGTTTCCACGGGATCCTTCAACAGCAGGTTCGGGTAGGGCGACGTGTGATGGTGATGACAGGTTGTGCAGTCGCTGACGGCGACCGGGCCGTGCACGAAGCGCGCTTTGGCGACCAACGACGAGTGGCACGTCAGACACAATCCCTCGTCGATGGGACGCACCAATTGCCCGCTGGTCGTGTCGTGGCATCCGCCGCAACGATTGTCGCGGTAGGGTGTATGGGCGAAGAACCGCACGGGTGCGACGGAAACTGGTGCTTCAACGCCGCCGGCCTGCGATTTCTCCAGCTGGGATGTCCCTTTCGTTGTGCCGGACCCCGGCGGCGGAACACCATCGAGAAAGAAGGAAAGAACGCGGTGTCTCGTGGTTGAGGAGCAGGCCGCGCAGGCAACAAACCCGCCCAGGGCCGCCGCGATCAAGCGTGTTGTGATCCGCCCGGGCACAGTGCGAGCTCCATCTAACTGCACCGTCAGCCTATCAATCCATGGTTGACGGCGCACTATCGTTATGGGTGATTATCCTCTTTTGGCTGTTCCTCGCTTGGACGCGGCTCGGTTGGCGTCTCATCGCCCAGGACAGGCCCGATTCCCTCCCGGATCGGCGCAGCCGGCAGATTCAGGATTTCCGATGCCTTCATCTTATATCCCGGCGGAAACGAACCAAACGCATAAACGCTCACCAGGTGTTCGCCGATCTGGCTCGCGACGAACAAGAGGTAATCCACTTTGAACGCGTCGTGCACCAGTTCTTGAAAATACGGCAGCGAGGACGCGTCGATGGCGAGCGTGGAGGGGAGTCCGAGAGTCCCCGGCTCGTTTCCCGGACCGCCGAAACGCATGAGCACGTTTCCATCCGGATCGAACATCTGGACCAGCTCCGTGGCCCCGTCCACGACGTAGACGATCCCGTCCGGGCCGACCCGAATGCCGCGCGGTCGTCCGAACTGGCCGAGCATGTAGCCCGGACCGCCCTTGACCCAGACCACCTTGCCTTCACGCGTCAGCTTTTGAATGCGCCAGTTGTGCGTGTCGCTCACGTACAGGAAGCCGTCCGGGCTGATGGTGATGCTGTTGGGGATTTTGAACTTGCCCGGTTCGCCTCCGGGCCCGCCGAGGGTGCGGATGACGCCGCCCGTTTGACGATTCAGCACCACGATCTGGCAGGTCTCGTCATTGTCCAGGACGTACAGCTCGTTTTCGTATAACGCAAGGTCCACCGGGTGGCAGGGCGGCGGCACGTCGAACGCCGTCAAGTAGGCATCATCCAAACCGAACACGACCACCTGTTTGCGATCCGAGTCCACCACGAACTTGTAGCCCAGCGGGTCGATCACGATGTTGAGCGGTTTGCGGAGGCGTCCCGGACCGCTCGTTCCGAAGGACGAGAAACTGTGATTGGCGAAATCCAGGCGGGAAATACTCAGGCCCTTCGTGTCGCAAATGTAGGCGACCCCGTTCAGCGCCGCGATGCCGTAGGGTTTCTGAATCGCCCGCTTGATCGCCGGCTCTTCGCCGAGGACGAACTCGGCGAAGGCGCCGCGCTTCGATTCCACTTCGTCAGCCCCGCTCGCCCACGTCAGGAATTGGACTCGCGGCTCCGCGGGAGGCGGCGGAAAGAACACCAGTTGGCGATCGATCCGATTCGGCGCCTGGCAACCCGCAACCATCGAGGCAACGGACAATGCGAACGGAATAGCCCCACGGGATTGACGCGTTCGGAATCGCATGGCCGGGATTCTAGGCCAAATCCGGGATTTGTGTACTGCTTGCTTTCTCTCGGAGCCGGGCCGTTGCGGGCAACGCACGGAACCGAGGCAAACAATGCCGGTGCAAAGCTTGTTCGTGTTCTTCATCACCCGCCGGTAGGCATTCGGTGTACCGCGCTGGGACGGAGTCCGGCGGAGGATGATCAGAGCCGCGAGCGGGAGCGAGCGGACGGGTCACAAGCCACGAAACCACGGAGCCACGAACGAGATGTGTAGCCGTTGGGGCGTCGCCCCGGAAAACAGATCAGGCGCACGCGCCCGATTCTTCGGACACGTGCGCCCTTTCTTTTCCCCGCCTGCCGTCAAACCAAGGGCAACCCACGCGGGCCGGTTCGGCGAACCTGCCTCCCGGCGCCGCCTCTGCAAATCAGGGCTACTTAATGTGGCACTGCAGGCACAGGTAGCTTTCCTGGATCGGTGTACGGAGGAAGTTGCCGAGCCCGTTATTGTGAACGTTGTGGCACGACGTACACTCGACCCGCTGCAGCCCGTTGATCGCGACGAGCTTTACGCCCGGTCCGCCGCCGATACCCGGTGCGAACGTGCTCGGATCCTTGTACTCAGCCGGCAGGGCGGTCGGATATTCGATGCCGATCGGGTGGTCGTTCGACAAATCGCTGCCGAGCGCCGCCTTCCCCGTAATCACAATGCCGGTGCCACCGGTACCGCCGTAGTTGTCAATCGCGGTAACGCCGTCGTGGCAGCTCAGGCAGAGTTTACTCGGTCCTTGCGGCTGGCCCGCCGTGCTTTTGTACATCACGAAGGTTTGGGTGGTCTCCGCGTGGTTCCACAGCACGTTATCGTCGCCGGCGAGCAACGCATTGTGCGGCGTATGACAGGGCAGGCACACCTGGTTGCCGGGAATGTTCACCCCCGGATAATTGTTGAGATTGTGCGGCGTTTGCACAATGCTGACCGATGGGTAGCTCGATGGAGTACCAGGAACGATCTGACCAAGCGCCATCACCGCCATGACGCCCAACACTACCGCCGGAACCAACCAATTCATACGTTTCATGGCCAACCTCCTCAGGGCTGCGCACGGGTTCGCCCTTGGAAACCCGCCCGTCGCTGACGATCGTTTTCAATCGCGGACCTGCGGGGTGCCGCACACCGCGTGCACTATTCATCCCCACATCCGCGATGGGCTATTCCTACAGGGGGTATGCCAGACGCCCCGAAGCGTGCGCAGGATTGTTTGCCTTGGATGGATTTCGCCGCGACGTTGCCGTAAATCTGGTCCACATAGGCACTTATGCTTGTCGCCATCTTTGACGCCGTTCGTGAAATCCGGACCCGCACCCCACGAGTATTCCCGTTTTTGAGAAGCGAATCGCTCCGCTTCCTTATTTCAGTAACCCGATAGCGTGAAGACCCGCAGGCCTATTGGGGCTTATCAACAGGTGATGGGACCACGGCCGGGAGGTTTACCACCGGCGTGTCACGGTCGTAGCGGTACGCACGGTGGCAGCCGGGCTGGCACCCGCCGCCGGTTTCCGTGGCCTGATAATTGACGGGAATCCTCCATCCGCCGAACGGCACCCGGTCGGCGATGTGGTGGGGGTTTTTCGAGGCGTGCGGATCGTGGCAGGCGCTGCACGAACGGCCCTTCGGCGTCTTGTTTACGTGAAGGTAGTGGAGGTTCCGCTTGCCGTTGCGAAAAGTCGTCGCGTCCTCCGTCTCCGCGCTCTCGAACGCCTCGACCTCGTGGCATTCGAAGCACAGCTTGTACGCCTCGTCGCTAAACGGCGAATAGAATCGCGCGGGGTAAGGCTCCGCGAGGATCGCAACGTATGGGCCGCCGTGTCCGTGATGGCACGCCGTGCAATCGCCGTCACGGACCGGACCGTGATGATCCGGATTCGATTCCAGCAGGGCGGCCATGTTCGGAATCGTCCGCCCCGAAGTTTTGATCACTTTGTTGTGGCACGACAGGCACAGTTTCATCGGCGGCTGCTGGGCGAGAAGGCGCTTGCCCTCCGATGCGTGCGCGTCGTGGCACTCCGTGCAGCCCCCGGCCTGCGTCACCGGAGCGTGCTTGAACTTGGCGCCATCGACGTGTTCGGCCACCTCAGCGTGACAGTCCAGGCAGAGTTCCGGTGCGGTTGAGTCGAGCATCATCTTGTTTGCCGCGCCGTGCGGTTTATGACACGTCAGACAGGCCGTCTCCACCGGCTGATGCACCACCTTCCCTGAGGCGATCCGGTCTTTCATATCGTCGTGGCACTCAAAGCACAGATCGCGCCCCTCCGTGACGAGAAGCTTGGCGCGCTCCGACGCGTGCGGCGCATGACAGGCCGTACACTGTCCCGCCGCCGCCGGACCGTGGACGAACGCCAGGTCCTTTAGTGTCTCGTCGTGGCACTCCGTACACAGGCCCGCGCCGCTGCGAGTCATGCGAAACTTGTGTTTCGTCGCGTCCTCGACTTCGTGACAAGCGTCGCATGCGCCATTCTCAACGGGGGAATGGACCACCGGTCTCTTGGTCAAATCGACGTGACATCCCGCGTCGGTGCAATTGCCTTGATACTTCGGCGGGCTTTGGCTCTGCACCGGCGCCGTACGAAGCCCGAGCGCCAATGCGCCGAGCAGCGCGATGAAAGGCCATGGCGGACGTTGGTCGTTGTGAGTTGCTGAAAACGTAGCGATCATGGATGCCCCGTTTGCTGCGACTCGCCCTGAACCTCGAGTGAGACGACCATGGCGCCGACCGGCGTCATGATCTTGCGGTAATGGCCCATCGCCAGCCAGAGACGGGTCGGCGAGTTCTTCTCGTTGGCGTACTCGACTTGCAACGCGGGCGAGGCCTTGCCTTGATCGTCGCGGCGATAGGTTTCGATCATGGTTCCTTTCGGTACGTAGTTCGCGATGCGAAACCGATACTGTGAACCGGGAACGTTTGTCTCGTCGGTCATCTCCAGCGTGCGTGCGCTCGTCGATCCGCCGGCGCGCGCCCAAATCTCATGGGTTTTTCGTGCGATCGTGACCAGGGCGAAGTCGGGCGTGTCGCCTTCGCCCTGTACGGGGCAGTCGAGCACGACGCGGATGGGCGGCGCGTCACCGTGCTGCTGACTGAACTCCGGAAACTTCGCGAATATCCACCGGGACTCGGTCTTGCCGTCGAGCTCGATGTCCACCAGCGCGGCCGGGTTGCCGCGTCGGTCGGATTTGTTCACCGGCGACTTCGTAGAACGATCCATCGCGTAGTCGGGCATGAATTGTCGAACGCGAATCCTGCATTTGAGTTCGTCAACCGTCTGCGTCCTGTCGACGGCGAGCTGTAGCTCGCGCGCACCTTCGCCGTCGGGGCGACTTACAACCAGCTTGGGGTCGCGCGTAAACTCGGTCTCAAACTGGCGAAAAAGCTCATCGCGCTCCGCCTTGTCCGCGACGGTCATATACCGCCACGTGCCGATGTAGCTGGTGAGGCGGTTGCGTTCCTGATCGCCCGCGACCAACCATCGCCGAAAGGATTGCGTGGGTCCCTCAATCACGATTTCGGCGGCGGATGGGCTGCCGTCGTCCGCGGAGGCTGCGACGTTTTGTTCAAGAACAGCGTGCGGAAGATATTGCACGAAGCGAATCGGCGGCGCCGGCGCCGGCAGGTGCAGCATCTGGTTGGGCGTCGCCTCCGCCGACGGCGAATCGATCGCCAGCATGGTTTCGACCGTTGAAGGCGGAGTCGCGTTCAACATTCGGCAGCGGACGTACATTCGCTGGTCGGTCATGAGCGGGTGCATGCCGTGGGTCGGGGGCTGGGCGAAGGCCGGAGCGGCCGCTGCGCACGCCAATGCCAGAACCCATTCAGGCCCGACGAGCGTCGCGGACAGACGTCCGGTCCGCACCACGCCGTTCACCGCTCCTGCCGCCTTAGCTTGCCGATGCCTCATGGGCCGGTTCCTTCAATATGTCAAGCTCATCGAGTTTGCGATACAGACTGGACAAGCCGATCCCCAGTAACTGCGAGGCTTCTACCTTGTCACCCCCCGCATTGGCCAATACGTTTGCAATGTGTCTGCGTTCGAACTCGTGAACAGCCGCGCGCAGGTCGGTGGTTATAACTTCAATCGGGCGATTCAGTCCCGTTCCGAGCAGCAGGTCCTCAGCCTCAATGGGTCGCCCCTCTGCGAAAATGAGGGATCGCTCGACGACGTTTTCCAGTTCACGGACGTTGCCGCGCCACGCGTGATCCAATAGTGCGTCAATGGCCGCGGGAGAAAAGCCCGGACAGTTGGTGTTTAGTGTGACATTGTATTCGTGGAGAAAATGGTCAATCAAAAGACGAATATCCTCGGGGCGATCCCGCAACGGCGGGATGGTGATGTTAATCACATTCAAACGATAGTACAAGTCCTCGCGAAACTCATTGGATGCGATTGCATTGTTGAGGTCACGATTGGTGGCGGCGATGATGCGTATTTGAACCGGACGGGGACGACTTTCGCCCACACGGGTGATCGCACGCTGTTCGATCGCTCGCAGCAGGACGGCCTGACTCTGATAGGGAAGATTGGCGATCTCATCCAAAAACAGCGTCCCGCCGTTGGCGGATTCGAAGTAGCCTGCGCGATCGGTTTCGGCCCCCGTGAAAGCGCCCTTGCGATAGCCGAACAATTCGCTCTCAACGAGGGTGTCCGCCAGGCCGCCGCAGTTGACGGCGACGAACGGTTTGTCCCTGGTGACGCCCGAATAGTGGACCGCGCGGGCGATGACCTCCTTGCCCGTTCCGCTTTCGCCGGAGATCAGGACGTTGCTCGTGGTGTTGGCTACACGCTGAACCTTGTCCTTGATCGCCATCATGGCCGGCGACTTGCCGACAACCTGCGAAGCGTCAAATGTCTGCCGTATCTGTTGTTTGAGGAGCTTGTTTTCCTTTTCCAGATCATCGTGCGCGAGCAGTCGTTTGAGCTTGAAGATGACCTCGTCGAGAATCAACGGTTTGCAGATATAGTCGTGAACGCCTTTTTTCATGGCCTCGACGGCGGTCTCGACTTCGCCGAACGCGGTGACGACGATGATGACCGCCTCCGGGGCGAGCTTGCGTGCGTGGTCGATGAGGTCCATGCCGGTCACGCCGGGCATTCGCAGGTCGGTGATGAGGGCATCGACCGGGTTCTGCCGCAACGCCTTGAGCGCCTGTGTTCCGTCTCGACAGGCAATCACCTGGAACCCTTCCTCGCGGAGCACCTGGGCGAGGTTTTCCCGCAGGGTCTCTTCGTCGTCGGCCAATAGTACGCTGATTTCGGACATCTCAGTGTTCCGGTGTTTGGGTGACGATGGGAATCTCGACGGAAAAGCGCGTCCCCTTTCCATCTTGCGAAACGAATTCAATCCGTCCGTTGTGCTTTTGGACGATTCCGTAGCTGACCGACAGTCCAAGCCCGGTCCCGCGTCCCTGCTCCTTCGTGGTAAAGAAGGGTTCGAAGACGCGCCGACCGATCGACTCGGGAATGCCGCAGCCGGTGTCGTCGAAGTAGAAGGCAAGGCGGGTCGTATGGGCGTCAATGCTGATCCTGAGCAAACCGCCGTTGGGCATCGCGTCCAGTGCGTTGAGCAGCAGGTTGATGAACACCTGTTGCAGTTGCGCCCGAAGGGCATACGTCTTCGGCAATGACGATGGTTTTTGGAAGTCGATCCGCACGTTTCGCGCGCGTCGATCGAACGACACCAGGGCGACGGCTTCCTCGAGCGTCGAAGCCAAATCGACGAGCTCCCACCGATCCGCAACCGGTCGCGCGAGGCTTCCAAGTTGCCGCACCGTTTCGGATATTCGTTGAATGTGCCTCTGGATCAGGTCCAGTTGTTCCACCTCCGTCTGCGGGAGAGGTTTTCGCTTGAGCATCTGAACGATGGACGAAATGCTGGAAAGCGGATTGCTGATCTCATGCGCGATGCCCGACGCCATCTGTCCGATGGCGACCATTTTCTCCTTTTCCACAAACTGCGAGTGCATCCTGCGAACCTGCTCGGCTTCCTCGTCGAGCATGAACATTAAGCTGTTGAAACTCTCACCCAGCCGGGACAAACCGTCCGGACAGGACCGTCGATACACCTCGCAGTCGTGGCACTGCTGGATCGCGACGACGGGCGCGTCCCGCACCTCCCCGCTGCGCGACGCCTTCGAAAGCGCCATGACCTGCCAGCAGGGTTGCTCGTGCGAATCAAACATCGGACACTCGGTTCGTGCGCAGTTAATAACGTCGCGACAGTGGATGAGGTTGGGGTTGGCGAAGCGGGTCCGCCGTCCGCCGCTGGATCGGTACGCTTCCAGTTGGCGGCTGAGTTCTTCCGCAGTCGCCTCGATGCGCCTTTGCTGATGGCGCATGACGAGGTAGACGAGTTCGCAGCCGATACCGGTCATCAGGGCCGAGCGAATCGTGAGCAGGAAGTGACGCCACCCCGTCGGCATATTCGGGAAGTAGTAGTGTTCGACGACGTCTGAGCCCACAAACAGGGACGCACCCGCACAGAGAATGGCAATGGGTCCGAGCACGCGCCAGCCCCTCCACGGTGAACGGGGCGGGACGATTCGCTCTCGCGGGTCTTCCGGAGGACGACCCTGGGGCGCTGCGCCGGGGCCCGGCGAACGCGGGGTGCTGGAAGTCAGCGACTTTCCGTTGCCGATCGCGGCCTCGTCCGCCGGATGAAAACTGGTCTCTTTCACCGCTGCCGTCATTTCTGCTCGCAGGCATTCCGGCCCGGGGCAATCCGGCCCCGCGCCGACACCGCGTTTTGCGCAAGGGTGCGCGGGCCGTCACCCTGGACCACCGGCAAGCTACGTGCCCATTTCGGTTGAGGGACTACTTTCCGCCAGTGGATTGCCTTCCACGAGGGAAGCTCGGAGCGCGAACGGACAGCGTCCGGAAACGAAGATTGCGGCGCGGCGCGTGACTTGCTACGCTTTTGTTGCATTATTGTGGGTAATGTGATGATACTGGGCAGGTGCAGGAAGGGACATGAGATCCATCATGATGAAGCGACGGACACTTCGCATCCTCGGCGTTTTTTCCCTGCTTTTCGCCACCCCGCTACTGATGGGCGGTTGTCCGGAGTTTCAGAATCAAACGGTTGAAGCCTTTGAAACGGCGTTTCGATCCGTCGTCGATTCCGCCTTGACGCTGTTTTTCGATCAATTTCGATCAATCTGACAGGCCGGCGTTGCGTTGGGCACTTTTTGCGACCTCGGCGGGATCGGTTGCCGCTGTCGCGTCCCGCGTAGCCGGGAAGCGCAAAATCCAAATACGGACGCAGATCACGCCTTCATGCTTGCGGGATTGTTCTCAAAAGTGGGAAAAAAGCCGCAACGGTCGGTTTCCGTCCACGCACTTATTTACAGAGAAGGTTTAATCCATTTGGTGGCACGTCATACAAAGACGCGAGCCTTCGATCGGAACGGTCAAGTGTTTCGGATCGGTGGCATAGAGGTTGTGGCATGAAAGGCAACTGACCATGCCGCCCGGAAGCCGAACCGTCTCGGGCAGCATAGCGGCGGGACGAAGCGGGGCGTCCCGGTGTCGCGCTCCGGCATGAGGATAACGCACGCCGATCGGATGGTTCCGTCCCATGTCGCCGAGATATCCGCTGCCGCGATTCCAACTCGTTTCGTAGGCCGCGTCCGGCGCGGTGACGCCGTCATGACACTCGAGGCATGCGGCGGAGCCTCGATCGATCGATCCGCCGGCCGACGATCCGACGTCGTCCGAATCGGGCATGACGTGAGCGCGTGACATGGCCAACCAGTGCATGCCCGCGCCGGTGCGGCTCGCCTGTTCGTGATGACAGTTCATGCAGAAGGCGCGCGAATCGCGGTCGGATTCCGTCGCGCCGCGCAGACGCGGACCATCGCGACCGTCGAGTGAAGGCAACGCCGCATGACAGGTTTTACAGGTAATCGAACCGTCGGCGGCGAGAGGCCAATCCCCTGGGATGGTCATGCCCGACGACGGCACGACGCCGACGGGATGGTTGGCGACGCCCGGGCCCGTCCGCAGCCGTGAAGCGAGGTCGCGCGAGCCGACCGATCGAGCGGCGAAAGCCGCCATCGGCAGGGCTGTGATGATCAGCAGGCAGGCAAGAATGTAGAGCGGCCTGCGCGCAAGCGCCAGGTAGATGGGTGGCGGTGTCCGCAAGATTCTTCCCCCTCGGAATCAGGTGGGACCGGGCGCCGCCATGAAAGGCGGATTCGGACGCGAGCCTCCGAGGGCGCGATAACCTCAACGGTCCTGATCTGACCGTCACCGATTCAATGTCGAGAATGCGCTTACAGTCCCTTTCTTTCTTATGATATCTTCGCGATGGGTCTCCAAAGGAAGCATCTGAACCGAAAGACACTTGACCGGGATTCCGCTTATTATGCGAACCGGCGCAACGGATTCGACAGGGCGATTTGCACGCTGATTGTGTTCCGTTCGCGGACGCAGTGAGATATGGAGAGTCCGGCTGTTCTTATGGGAGCCGCCGATCGCAAGGCCAATAAGGCGGGGGTCCGTGACACTTCCGGCGGCGTGAGAATCCGAACCCCAAGCGCAAGCGCGGGGCGGTCCCTGCTGGCCGCATGACCTGCAATCAGAACCCCGACCGGAAGGGAGGGGCCATGCTACGGCATATTTGTTGCCGTCGCGGCGTTGGCAACTTGGCCCGTCGCTGGCGCTTCCATGAGCGTGTCCGTGTCAAGGGCGGGACGTTCTGT
>ERZ1292633.527-Hain-H41-02um-R1-527-length-44062-cov-7_pt3 | contig 24964 bp, 24 predicted proteins | sample MGYA00564406_ERZ1292633 | MGnify/ENA primary metagenome ERZ1292633 (study PRJEB36523, sample SAMEA6512639) | groundwater metagenome | collected 2019-01-08 | study: AquaDiva: Metagenomics assemblies of 32 groundwater samples | reverse complement strand
CAATTGGATATACAACCACCGCAGGGCCAACCTTCGAATTACTTTACACTCGATATCGTAACTCAATACGATACATTGGATGAATACGTCTCAGCTAGAAATTTCACGAAAGCTGATTTCACGATCGACGGAAAAGAAATCTACACGAACGACAAGCCTAGTCTCTCCGATTCGGAAATGCTTTACTTCGCCTTCTCTCACGACAGCGCTGTATACGACATTCACCTTTGGAAGAGCTCCTATAACATGTCCGAAGTTCAAGCAATCTTTGACAGCCTCGATCTGAACTAATTTGACCCGGCGGACTCTCGCAGGATTAATATTCTAATCTCGCTCGTCAGCCCCTGCCACGTAGAGCGTTCCCAGAGGGGGGGGAGTTTTGCGATCATGGAAAACAGCAGCTTATACGAAATTTTGGGCATGCACCAAAAGCTTGATAAAAGTCCAAAATCAGGGTATAATTCAATCACTAAATAAAGTGTGGAAGTGGTCGAGTGGATGGATTGCCAAAACTCCTCATTTTCACGGTTTCTTTAATAGCATTAGCCGAGAATCGGGATTTTCAAGGTCGACCTCTACCATGGTAAGGATGAGGTCATCGGTTCAATCCCGATCTGTGGCTCCAGAAAGACGATCTCTTAACGAGGTCGTTTTTCTTTTGACAAAGATCCGGAGTTTTTTATTAAAGAAATTTCATTTTTTTATTATCTCCATCCCGTATACTGTCGGGCGGTTTTTAACCTTCTTTCAGACAGGAAGTGCCATGCGTTTGTGCATCGTCGCTGGCGTGGTGTTCTCGGGCGCTTGTTCGGAACACCGCTTCACTGACAGGGGTAAGAATTGTGAGTACAACGAGGCTGCTACGGCTGATAGGTTGCCGCTCAGCAGCGCCGAGACGACTGACGAGTTCCTCGACATCGACCATACTCCGGACTGTTGGTTCCGGGAGTACAACGGCGAATGGCAGGATCCCGACGGCGACGGCCACAGCGAGCCGGTCTACGTCGGCGTGTCCACTTTGCCGGTGTTCACTTTGCTGAGTCCGTCGGCGGTGACCGTTCGTCCCGGCCAGGACGTGCCGCTCGAGTTCTCGGTGGCCTCTTACAAGGATTGTGGCGATCTTGACTTCAATCACTTCTTTTTCCTGGTCTACGACAGTACCGAGGGCTCGGACGAGTGGTTGAAGCCGCTGTATGACGAGGCCGTGCCGTCCGACTTCGAGGCGTTGGATAGTCAGATCGTTTTCCCGCCCTATGCTGCCGAGAACATGGCCGCTACGCCCGCGGGCAATGAGCTGTTCTACGTGTGGAAGGACGCGTACTCGACCCAGTCCTACGGCGTGTCCATTATCACGCAGCGCCTGGGGGCTTGGGGAGAACGGGTCTTTCGTTTTACTTGGACCGCTTCCGAATATGCGCCCCTCGGCCGGACTTTCAATATCCACCTCATGGAAGTGGGTTGGAAGGACGTGACGACCGGTACTCAGATTTACTCCGATTCTTCTCCCTACTTTCAGGGCGTTGCTATCGAGGTTACGGTTACCGAGTAACCCTGCGCACCCGCACAGCAGAAGCCATCTGGCCCATTGCTGTCGGGTGCGTCTTCTGTCATTTTTCTTTTTTGCTGAAAATAGGCCCGGTTAGCCTTGTCAGAGTCTCGCGAAAATGCTACACTTCCCCGGCTTTAAGAGCGCCGACATAGCTCAGCTGGTAGAGCAACGGTTTTGTAAACCGTAGGTCGTCGGTTCAATCCCGACTGTCGGCTCCACAAAAAATACCATGCTTGCATGGGATTTTTTGTTTATTTCAGGTCAGGGAGAGCTTTAACAATCGGACCTATGAACGCATACCAATCTCCATACCCATCGGCACTCGGGTGGAAGAAGTCGGGGGAGTAGTACTTTTTAGGATTTTGGGCGTAAGGATCGTTGGCTTTATCGCGGAAGAGATCGACGTAGTGAGTGCCTTGTTCGGCATTGATGTGCATGAACAGCTCACGAACTTTCTTAGTTCGAATCGTAAAGTACCAACGAGTTCCAAAGGGTAGGAGTTTCGAGGTGCCAACATTGCCGCTTGTGAGTTGCACGACATTGTTTGAATGTTGTTTGGCGAGCTCGATTAAACGCGGAAAATCTTTTTCAAGCCCAGCGTACGATGTTCCGCGCACGATATCGTTCCCCCCAATCTGGATGAGAATCAAGTCGTAGCGTTCATTTTTCGACAAGCTCTCAAGTTGGTCGATGGCGTCTTTGACCTTACTCCCGCTTACCGCGATGTTCTGAATATCGGCAGTGGGGAAGTCGGCAGCCAAGCGACCGGCCACTGAACCTTCCAGAGGTTCTGCTCCCACTCCCACGGCAGAACTGTCGCCGACAACCAAGAAGTGGAACTCAGGGTTTTCCAGTCTACGCTCGAAAGCCCTAGTTCGTACTGTCTGTTCGACCCCGATTGCTATTAGGCGAGAGGTTTGGACGACATCAAAAATGACAATAAGGGTGATTATGGCCAAAATTAGCAAAATTATCTTAATCTCGAGGCTCATAAGCTTTTTTTCATCTAATATTGGACATTTTACTCGATAACATGTTACCTTATCTGCAACTAATCCACCCGAAATCATTTGCATCGGCTAATATAGAGTATGAGTTCCTCGATCTTCCGTATGTTATCCGTAAACGTAAATATGTTGCGTAGAATTATCGCTTCAGTGAGTGTTCTCGCTTTGATCTGGCCGGCGTTCATGGTGCCACGGATGGCTGAGGCCGCTACCGCTTCGATCATGGGTCAGGATTTCGAATCCGCTACGACCAACGCTTTTTCAAGCCTTACCTTAGGGATGGGTACCGAAGATGGTTCAACCTGGGTAGGCGGTAGTGATTGGATGATTGGAAGTGGCCCCTCTGGTAATACCGCCAGAGTCCAAGGCATTACCAGTGGAGCCAATGGCACCTTAACTTTCGTGGTTGATAATTTGTTCCAAGACCAGACGTTATCATTTATTTATCGCGCCCCGAGCAATGCCAATTTTACTGCCTCGGACAGTCTTTTGGTCGAGTGGTCGAATGACGACGGTAGCACCTGGAACCCTGCCGGCGGCTTAACGGCGGCAGATCTCCAGGCCTTGGCGACCTTGCCAAATCCTGCTCCAAAACAAATCCTGTTGCCTAGCGATGTTGATTACCGCTCGAGTATCGGTATCCGCTTTGTTGCCGCCCTTGGTCTTTCACAGGGTCAAATTCGCATTGATAACGTAATCCTGAACGGTACGCGCTATCCGATGCTTCAGGGAATCGTTTATCAGGATCTAGATAACAGCGGTACGGGTCAAGAAGGAGTGGATGAGCCCGTCAGCGATCAGTTGATTAGCCTTTATTCTTACAACAGCACCTCTTCAGCGGCGTCGACGCCTCTTGATGCTATGTTGTCCGGCCGTGAGAATAGCCACACTGGTCCAACCGTTTACGAATCACACCACTTAAACAACCTTGGCCAGTATCGTTTCCGTGGCGAGGGAGTCGAGGAGCTTCCTGATGATACGTACATGTTGTGTATGACTATCGACCAGAGTACGGCCCCGGTCGGCTCTGATTGGGTTCAGATTAACCCCAATGGTACCGTGCTCGAACCAGACCTGGTCGAAGACCTTCAGACCGACGTAGCCATGGTTGCTGATCCATTTGTGCCAGGTCAGTTCTGTTATACCGTCGTGATTGATGAGACGATTGGCGAATTCCAGCAAACTACTTTGTATTTTGGTCTCGATGCCGTGGCCGAGCCTGAGACCGCGGATTTGACGATCACTAAGGAGCTCGTGAACGCTCCACAGGGTGTCACGCCAGCTAACTTCACTTACACCGTCATGATCGACGGCGACATTCAGCCAACCGTAGCCTTTGAGGTTGACGGTGAGATTGTTATTCCTGACGTTGCGGTGGGTGATGTCATTAGCGTGACCGAGTCTTATGCTGGCCCAGATTGGGATACTGCGTACAGTGATTGTATCGTCGCCATGGATGCTGACGGTGTGCATTGTGTTATTACCAATACTTACGACCGCACCACTGGCTCGATTACTATCAACAAAGTTTTGGTAAACGATAACGGGGGTACAGAGACCGTAGATAACTTCGATTTCTTCATCGATGCTTCTCCGGTGGTCGAGGGCGAGACGGAAGGCGGGCTTTCCCAGGACAATTACCGCGTCAACGAAGCTTGGAATGCTAACCACCTTGCGGAGTTTCCAGACGCAACTGCTACTGCCGTTACAGATTGGTATAACGTTTCCGTTGAATGCGTAGCAACGAATTCAAATAGCGGACTCGTAACCGTATTACCCGTAACGTCACTTGACCAAAATTTTGCGTTGACCCCTGGCGACGACATCGTCTGTACAATTACCAATGATGACAAGCAGGCCAGCCTGGAGGTTATCAAGTTAGTTGGCGGTATCATCGGTGTTAACTCAGATATCTTCAATATTACAATCACCGATGACAACGATAACGTAATTAACTTCCCTGGCAGCGCCGACGGAGAGATTAAGTTGCTTGATGCCGGAAGCTATGTTGTCAATGAGTCCGTTAACCGTGACTACGTGCCCTATATCACTGGTGACTGCGCCGAGGCCGGGGAAATTACGCTGGTTCCTGGTCAGGTAGCGACTTGTACAATCTCCAATGAATATATCGTGCTCCCAGAGGAGGATGGTCGCATCATTTTGAATAAAGTTATCGTTGGTAACGATGCAGCCCTTCCAGAGAGCTTCCAGTACATCTTGTCTACCGGCGTGCCGTTGGTAGCAAATGCGCCGGATCACTTTGATTACAGCGGTACCTCGAGTATTGATCTTCCGGCCGGGACTACGTATTCAATTACGGAACCAGTTCCTCTAGACTACACTGTTCAATTGTCTGACGGCTGCTCCGGTACGCTTGCGGCCGGCGAGGTTGTGACCTGTACGGTGACGAATACCTTCATCGAACCATTGCCTCCCATGTGTGTTCCGGGTAACTTGGTAGCTAATGCTGGTTTTGAGGCTCCGGTAGTGGTTGGCCACGGCGGTGACTGGGAGATTGTTCCTAATCTGACCCCAGGCTTAGCTTGGAACGTGACTTTGGTAGGTGGCGGTGCTTCAACCGGGATGGAAATCCAGGCTGGTTATAGCAACTGGACTCCAGCCGAAGGTGATCAGTTCGCCGAACTTGACGCTGATGCCTCTAACGCTATTTCTCAGACGCTCGTAACTGTGCCGGGTATTGTGTACAACGTGTCACTGCAGTTCTCCGGCCGCCCGGGAACCTCGGCTGCCGATAACGGTTTCACGCTCAAGGCCGATGGTGTCACCTTAGACACCTACTCGCCGATCAGCGTGTCTAGTTCTGACACTAGCTGGGAGACTTTCAATTACGTCTTTACTGCTACGGATACCGCTACCTTGTTAGAGATTATCGACGCTGGTAACACCTCCAATTCTCTCGGTTCTTTTGTGGACAATGTTAGCGTGTCGTGTGACGACGCTGTTGTACAGCCACAAATGACCACCCTGACCGTCATTAAGGAAATTGTGAATTCCGATGCTGACTTCGGTGAATTTACTTTTTTCGTGACGCTTGATGACGGCGTGCCTACGCACCAGACCTTCGATAACGATGGCATCATCGAATACGACCTGCCAGTTGGTACTACCTTCTTGGTGGTTGAAGAGGATCACGGCATGAGCTGGGACGCTAGCTACGAAGATTGTTCAGGTGAGCTAACTATCGACGGCGCTACTTGTACGATCACGAACACCTTCAACGAGCCGGATGTTGATCCAGATCCAACCTCCCAAATTCTCTTGCTCGATCCGTGTATCGGTCTTGGGGATGATGGTCGCTTGATCGCAAGCTTTGGCTACACCAGCACGAATGCTGGTACGGTTGTCATTCCTGCCGGCACCAATAACCGCTTCCAGGGTGATTCCAGCATGGTCTTCGTGAGTCCGAGCATTCAGACCACCAGTTTCTTGCCAGGATCTCATCCAAACGCCTTCACCATTGATTTTGACGCAGCTCTGACCTTGACTTGGCTCCTTGACTGGGACATGGACGGCGCTAGCCCAGCAGCGGTCTCGGCTTCTGCGTCGTCTCCATCGTGTAGCCAGGATCCAGGTGACCGAACCGATGGTAGTCTCACGATTAACGTGGTTATCAACGGTGGCGCCGGAACTGCGGAGCATTTCGTAGTTGCCTTAAACGCTACTCCGGTCGCTCACGGCTCAACCACGGTTCTGCCGGTTGGTGACTACGCGGTGTCTGAAGACATGGCCTTGTCTGGTTACGAAGCAACTTTCTCGGGCGACTGTTCCAGTACCTCGGCAACTAGCGCCTCTGGCAATATCGCCGCTGGCGAAGACGCAGTCTGTACTATTACCAACAACTACGTAGGCCTCCCAAGCGGCGGCGGTTCAAGTAGCAGCAGTGGCGGTTCGAGCGGCGGTTCAGGTCAACCTCCAGCAGTCATCCTTGGAGATACTGACGAGGAAGAGGCTGACCCAGAGGCGGACGACGAGGTTGAAGTTATCGACGAGGTTGATGTGGCCGAGGAAGAAGTCGTAGAGGTAACTCCGATTGTGGCTGGTGCTGCCGATGAGTTGCCACGTACCGGTTTGCCGGTAGCCGGCTTGCTCGCCTTCGGTTCTGTCTTGACCTTCATGGCTCGCCGTAACAAGCAAGCTTAACCAGAACTTTTAACTGAAAATACCGGCGTGATACGCCGGTATTTTCAATACGCTTATGACGCAAAAGCAAGGTTATCTTTTAGCCGCCGGACTGTTTGTCGGTGCGCTCATGATCATGGGCTTCCCTTATTTTCAGGCGCGTTTTCTCTCGACCGGGACCTTGCCGCTAGCCGAAGGCGCAGACAGTGTCGCGGATGAATCTGGCACTGTGGTCGAAACCGCGGAGCCAAACACGTTGAAGATTGCTAGCTTGGCTATTGAGACGCCCGTGATCTATGTGGAGGATAAGACGGAGAGCGTCTATCAGGAGGCTTTACGAGACGGCGTAGTGCATTACCCGGGTACAGCCCTGCCCGGCGAGCATGGCAATGTCTACATTTTCGGCCACTCCAGCGATTACGTCTGGTCACCCGGGGAGTACAAAACGGTCTTTGCTCGTTTGCCAACCATTGAGCTTGGGGCTGTGATCGAAATTACTGATGCGGAGGGAAAACTCTTTCATTACATCGTGACCGAAACAAAAGTGGTTGGGCCTCGAGATTTGACCGTGCTTGATCAACTCAATTACGCCAAGCAAATACTGACGCTCCAGACGTCGTATCCACTTGGGACCGCCTTACAACGCTATATTGTGGTAGCGGAGCTTAAAGTTGATTAGATGACCGTGAGCAGGAGGGCTAGAGCCAGGACCATCAGGCAGTGAGCGATCATGGTTGGTTTTTGGACTTCGATCTTTACAAAGACCGCGACGAGCAGCGCTGCTCCCAGGAATAGGAGCGTGAACAGATAGATTTTGTGAACGTTGTCATCAAGGTTAGCTACGTCCATAACGCCAAGGAGCCTTGGAGCGTCTACGCCTTTGAAGGCGTAAACCTCGGGAGCCGTGGAACCGGGCATGATCCAGGCCAAGTCGACGATCTGCTGTTCGCCAAAAGGACTGCCAGCCACAAGATACAGGCGTTCTCCCTCGGCACTGATGACGTCTGGGTTATATAGAACTACGCTCTGCCACGTATTCGCTGCGTCTCCGGGAACGAAGGGGACTCGATTGCTGCCCATGTAGAGAACCGCCTCGTTAACATTCTCCATGTAGATCTTGGCCGCGTACCCGTCTTTAATAGGCGTCAGCACTAGGCTTGAGGCGTCAATAAATAGAGCCTTGGGATCCCGGGTGTTTTCGGAGAGGACGGTTTCTTCGGGCGAGCTGGAGGTTGATGGGGAGACGGGTTCAGTTACCGGTTCGCTAACAGCTTCAGTGACTGGCTCTGAGGCTACGGTTTCAGTCTCTTGTACGGCCGGTGCTTGATCAAGTTCGTAGCCGAACATTTGGACTACAAAGGTGGTCTGATAATCTTCAAAGACGCCTTGGGCTACGCCTACGCCGATTTCGTTGTAGCGGCCGCTGACGATATTGTCGCGGTGGGTAGGGCTGGCCATCCAGCCGGCTTCGATGTCTTCAGCCTGTACAAAGTGGGCCGCCAGGTTTTCTCCAGCTGAACGATAGTTGTACCCGAAGGTTTTAAACCAATACCAAGGAGTGATGCCGGCCGGGCTGGTGTGGGCAAAATAACCGTTCAAGAACATGTCCTCGGCTTTGGCTTGAGCCGCCTGCATGAGTTTAGGGTCGCTCGTGAGTTCCGGTAGATCCAGATTACGCCTGGTTTCATTGGTGAGTGAAATAATGTTGCTCGGCGTAATGGCGCTTGAAAACAAACTGACGGCGGGGAAGCTTATGCCGACCACTAACACCAGAGTCTTTAAAAGTACCAAAATAACGCTATAACCAAATAAGGCTCGGTGATGCAGGACATGCGGAACATGATTGTTGCCGGCATGAGGAATGAAGTGATCTTTGGCTGTTTTACGGATTCGAGTCCAGACCCGACTCGCTATCCCAGGGCGCTTTTTAGTTTTGCGTGGCATACAGTAGACCCTAGTATATCGCAGCTGGCTGGCTAAAAACAAAAAGCCTGCGCACAGGGTGCAGGCTTTTGGTACTGTTTAGCGAGAAACGGAAATTGTGGTGGCGGCCTCAGGGTCGCATGAGCCAACCTCTACGCTACCAGCGGCGTTACGCAGGGCGTAGTAATCGGTTTCGGCGGCCGTACCCGTGGAAGGATCCATCGGAACAGCGCCAAGGTAACCTTCGGTTACAAGGGCTGTCAGGTCAACACAGGCGGCGGCGGTGGTTTGGGCAGTACAACCTGAGTCACAACCAACGGCTGCGGTACCAATTTGGTAATACGTTCCGGCGGTCATAGCGGCTACGGCAGCGACGTAGCTGCCACCGTTGTCGACCTGGTCAACCTTGATGGCGTTCAGAGTGTTCTCTGCGTCGCTCCAGCGTTTGGCATCACGCGACTCTTCGAAACGCTGGACAGGGTCCAGGGCTACGAACACAGCAGCTGCCAAAATGGCGATAACTGCGATAACAATGAGCAGTTCGATGAGGGTAAAACCTCGCTGGTCTCGCATAGAACAAAGAAAAATAATCAGTGGTTGCCACTAGCATAGCAAAGTTGTGACAGGACTTACCTATTTCGTCCTCCAACTGTGGATAGCCAAATCTTTGTGGTCATGGAGTATAATTGCTCAAGATATGGTGACCAAACGTAAATCGTCTGCTACTCCAACCGAAAAGAAGGTTGAAGTGAAGGCTAAACTTCCGGATATTCCTTCTGTTGATCGTAAACAGGTGGAGGCTTTGCTTGAGAAGGCTTTGAAGTACCAGGGCGGTGACGTGGTCACTGAGTTGTTTGAAGCTGTCATGCGTTACGCGCACGAGGTTCGGGCCTCGGACGTCCACATGGAGCCGGAGGACGAGCACGCCACCGTACGCATTCGCGTCGACGGCATTCTTCATGATGATTTTAAAGTCAGTGACGCTTTACACCGTCAGATGATTGCGGTTTTGAAGATTTTGACGCGTATGCGTACTGATGAGCATCGCGCTCCTCAAGATGGTCGATACGCCTTCGTTTCCGCTTTAGGTGAGGTTGATGTCCGTGCCTCGATCATTCCGGTCACCGGTGGAGAGAAAGCTGTTCTGCGTTTGTTGTCGAGTCAGTCGCATAAGCTGAACCTCGAACAGCTTGGTTTTTCTGAGCCAGATCTTGAACGCATTAAGCGAGCCATACATAAACCTTGGGGCATGATTTTGACCACGGGTCCGACGGGTAGCGGAAAAACTACCACCATTTACGCAATTCTCGAGATTTTGAATACTCGTGAGGTGAATATTGCTACTATCGAGGATCCGGTGGAATTTGATATTGAAGGCGTGAACCAGAGTCAGGTTGATAATGCAGCTAAGCTCACCTTTGCCGGAGGTTTACGCGCTATTTTGCGTCAAGACCCTGACATTATTGGCGTGGGAGAAATTCGTGATGAGGAGACCGCAAAAATTGCTGTTAACGCCGCACTGACGGGGCATAAGTTATTGTCGACACTCCACACGAACAATTCGGCTTCCACGATTCCGCGTTTGATCGATATGCAGGTTGAGCCGTTTTTAATCTCCTCAACCCTCATCTGTGCTGTAGCTCAACGTTTGATGCGCCGTGTGTGTGATAAGTGCGTGGGAAAAAAGACCCTGGCCAAAGCTGAAATCGAAGGTAAGATCAACCCAGCTTTACTTGAGTTATTGTTCGAGAAGGGAACCTCGATTGAAGTCGCGGAGGCCAAGGGTTGTGAGAAGTGTGGTAACACGGGCTATCGTGGTCGTGTAGGCATTTACGAGGTGCTCGAGAACTCAAAGGCCATCCAGGAAATGATCGTCAAACGGGCGGATAGCGACACTATTCAGGCTCAGGCCATTAAAGAGGGCATGACGACTATCTTGCAGGACGGCGTGCGTAAGGTTTTGACTCTGCAAACCACGCTCGACGAATTGCTGCGTGCCCTTCAAGAATAATATGGCCGTTAAGAAAGCAGCTCCAGCTGTCAACATTAACCTCTCGCGTTCCGAGCGTTTTAAATTGTGGGCTACCGTGCGCATGTCGCACACGGAAAAATTGTCTTTCAGTAAATATCTCTCGGTCCTGTTGCAATCGGGCTTAGCGATTGACGAAGTGTTGAAAATTCTCCTCGAGCAATCCAAGGGCGCCTTGAAGCATATCGTGACGACACTCAAAGAATCGGTGGAGAATGGCAAGACTTTAGCTGAAGGCTTTGCTCGTTACCCGCATTTATTTAGCCCGGTGTTTATTAACCTCGTCGCGGCTGGCGAGGCTTCGGGCACACTTGTTACCAACCTCGGCCATCTGATGGAGCAAATGCAGAAGGATCACGATTTACGCCAAAAGATTCGTGGCGCGGTTATGTATCCCAGTATTATTTTACTCTTCGCCATCATTTTGTGTGTAGGCATCGTGGTCTTCATCTTGCCGAATATTACGGACGTGTTTAAAAGCCTCGATGTTGAACTGCCAATCACGACTAGGTTATTGCTGTGGACAGCTGACCTGGTGCGATATCACGGCCCAGTCCTGGCTCTCAGCATCGTTGGCGTTATCGTTGCGCTCTTGGTGGCTCGTAAGTTGCCGTTTATCAAGCCCGTCTGGCATGCGGTTTTTTTGCGCATTCCTATCCTCGGACCCTTGGCGCGTAAGACAAGTTTGGCTCGACTCACCCGCCTTATGGGCACCATGTTGAAGAGCGGTGTCACCATTGATGATGTTATTCCGATTGCAAAAAATGTTCTCTCGAATGTGCGCTACGTGTCGGCCATGACGCAGATTCAGTTAGAGATCAGTCAAGGAAAAACCTTGTCGGAGTCGTTTGGCAAATATCACGTACTATTTCCGGCCTTGTTTGTGCGCATGACTCGCGTTGGTGAAGAGAGCGGCTCTTTGGGAGATACTTTCTTGTACCTGGCTACCTTTTACGAGGAAGATATTAGTGATGCTACAAAAAATCTCTCAACCTTGCTCGAGCCATTGTTACTTGTAGGCATTGGTCTCATGGTAGGCACGGTGGCGCTGTCAATTATTTCGCCAATTTATGCGGTGGTGGGAGAAATCTAAACACGCGGCCGGTTTTACCCTGATCGAAGTGGTGACGAGTATTGGTATTCTCGTGATCATTTTTGGCCTCAGTTTTACCTCACTGAACGCCATGTACAAGACATCGCTTGTACGGGGGAGCGGCGATACGGTGGCTTCGGCGGTTTCGACCGCTGCACTCCGAGCTCGAGCCGGAGCTCAGGGGACACCTTGGGGAGTATATTTCGACTATGACGATGTGACGCGAATCCCAGTTAAAGTTGTGGTTTTTTCTGGCGCGACGTATGCCACCAGAAATACCGCGTATGATATCGAGTATCCGGTGGGGACTTCGCCGGTACTGACGACGGTATCGTTGCAGGGAGCGGGCGTCTCTGGCGGCAGCGACCATGAGCTCGTGTTCGCGGTTTTAAGCGGGGCCACTGCCCAATACGGCACGATCGTACTCACGACTCAAGATCGGATCAGCACTGTAACTATCTCTTCAATCGGCGTGCCTACCCGCCAGTAATATGCGTGATCAACGCGGCTCGCTTTTACTTGAAGCTATCATCGCAACCGGTATTTCGGCTACGTTCGGCGTAGCTATTTTGCAGTTGGCACTGTTGTCGACCGAATCTTCCGTCCGGATTGAACAACGGGGTGACGCCAATTTCGCAGCTCAACAGGGAATTGAGGCCTTGCAGACCATAAGTTTTGCGGATCTTACGAACGTCACGAATGGCAAGGTGACGTTTACGAGTACTGGGCCGGGCGCCGAGCGTTGGAGTATCGCCGCCGGCTCCGAAACACTCTGGAATGGTATGACACGGACCGTGAGTGTCGAGGACGTTTATCGTGATGCCAGCTGCGAGGTAGTAACTTCTGGAGGCACGATCGACCCTGATAGTAAGGAACTCGTTAGCATAGTGGCGTGGCTTGATAGTGCTGGTCGTAGCCAAACGGTGGCGTATCGTCGCCACCGTACGCGTTACGAAGATCCCCAAGGTGATTGTTTTGCCCCTTCAGCTGCGGGACAGGTAAGTTTTGCTGTAGATGAATCCGAGTTTTATGGCGGCAAGCAATTACGAGATTTGTATTTCACGAATACTGGCAGTACTTCGGTGACGATCGCTACCATTATGTTTACCTGGGACAACAGTGCTACGCTTGATCAGATTTTCATCGATAACGGCAAGGTTTGGTCAGACGCCGGACCGGGTACTCCATCCGGAGTACAACCGTCCGGCGTCACACTGGATATCCAGGACTTCACTATGACACCAGGCCAGACCTCGCAATTGAACAAGGGTCAGTTCAGTTCCGCCATGGGCGGCGCTACACTGACGATGACGGTTACTTTTACGGACGGTTCAGTGTTCACTTCTGATCCGTTTATGCCGGAGTAATATGTTCATGCGCTCTACCTCACCTCGCGGCGTGACCTTGGTTGAGACCATTCTTTACGTTGGTCTTTTAGCTCTACTTGTCAGTGCTTTCGTGGCCTTGTTGTCTCAGCTTACGATTATTCAAGCCCGAACTTCGACGGGTGGACGTTTGGCGGAGAACGCGGCCATGGCCCTGCATTTCGCCACCGCCTCGCTGCCGAGCGCTCAGTCAGTAGACGTTAGTAGTTCGACACTCGGTACAGCTACCAGCGTCTTGCACTACACGAATGCCGCCGGGACCAGTGTTATCCTCGATACCGTGATTGTGCCGATTACTTTTTCCGGCGTTACGCAAAATGTTCGTCGTCTACGCTATCAGGCCGGGGGAGTGACATCGTATCTGACCGACGCAGAGGTAAATGTGGTTACTTGGCAAGTTGATGACGTCCGCACGACCGCTAATAATTTGAGCGGCCTGAATATCACCCTTGAACTCGAAATCTTGAATGAAGAGGCCACGGGCTATCGTCAGGGTACGGTGCATCACCGGACCACGATTAGTCTGACCCCGCTAACCACCGAGCTTTAGTATGCAACATCTCGTAAGACCAGCTCGGGGAGCGATTTTGCTCATGACCGTCATGATCATGGGTACAGCCGCCTTGGTGGGCTTTTTAGGGCTATCACGCACGACCATTGGACGGATTGTGGATTCCAATCAACAGGTGCTTGCTTCGGCGGTTAGGATGAAAACATACGGCTGTCTTGACGAAGCCCTGATTCAACTTCAAGCAGATGCAAACTTTGCTGACCCCGATGTTACGACTGGTGACGCCACTTGCACGCTTACCGTTACTACCCCCGTAGCTGGTCAGCGATTGGTGCAAGTTCGTTACACTGAAAATAACTTAAGCTATGGACTTGACGTTGTAGTAACTGATGACAATGTTGATATTTTGAGTATTACGCCCGCGTTACCGTAAACCTGAGTCTGATTCTTTTAAAAATAACCGGACGAATATTGAATCCGCCGATTCACCTTTCATCACATAAATTGGTCAGTTCCTAAACGCGACATCGTCGCATCGAGACAATAAATGTTCAAAAATGTTAAGGTTTATGAACGATATTTCAGTATGACGCGACCGTGTCGCGTTTGTAAAATTGGGTGTCTACCAGGAGGATGTCCGACCTCACCCGGCCGATTTATTTTAAAAGAATCAGGTCAGGCTAAGAGCCACCACACGAGCATGGAGCTCAGAATGGCTGTACTCGTTTCGGAAATAAAATACAGTGGTGACAGCCGTTGCTGACAGCAGCGGCTTTTACCTTTTTGGGCAACGTAGCTCAAGATCGGTAAGTTTTCGTACCAAGTGAGCTGGTGGCCACAGTTATCACAGGTTGATCGACCCGAAACCCAGGAACGGCCTTGGAGTGATCGAGTAATGACACACTGCCCAAAACTGGCTACGACTGCTCCGAGTAAACCTGCAAAGATCACGAACGGCCAGACGGGCATATTACTTTTTGATGACGATCATCGAATCAGGGAGTGTCGGGATGGCGACTTGTTCTCCAGAGGCCTAGTCGCGCCAAGCGGTCTGAAGTGCCGGGATCATGGACGGCTAATGCGATTACACATATGGGTTACTATAACAGCTCAAGATTTGCTAGTATAGGCTTATATGAAACCTTCGCGCTTGTTTACTTTTGTTGTCGCCCTCACTCTTGCAGGTTCCGTGACGAATGTCCAGCCTGCCCAGGCTGGTGATTGTTTCAGTGATCCAATTTATGATCACGACTGGACCGGTACAGTGACTACGGGAGCTTTTGTGCGCGCTGTTGCCTGCATGGAGGGTTCGACGGTTATTTCGACACTTGCTCTTGGGTCAACGATTGCTGTTACCGGCGAGACCGACGGTTGGTGGAGAGTAGAGTTAAGCGACGGCACAACGGGCTGGGTAGGTGATTGGTTGTTGTCGGTGACCGAATCTCCCGTTACGAATCCGACGCCGACCGTGGTCCAGACTTCGCTTTCGGCTACTGCCGCCGCAGGGATCAGGTCTAGAGCCACGGGTTACATTTTATTGCAGGTTGAGGATCACGGGGAAGCCTGGTATGTGGATCCGTTGACGGGCAATCGTTACTACATGAAAGATGGCCCAACGGCTTACGAGATGATGCGGACTTTTGGCCTTGGCATGACTGAAGCTGATTATTTGCAATTAGCCGCAGGTGATAACGCGCTGACCGATCGTTTACTCGGGCGCATCGTCTTACGTGTGCAGGCTCATGGTGAAGCCTATTATGTTCACCCTGACGGTTCGGTGTATTACTTAGCAGACGGCCCAGCTGCGTACGCGCTTATGCGTGAGCACAGCCTAGGGATTACTAACCTCGATTTGACCGCTATTACGGAGGCTGAGCTCGAGCTCATTCCGTACGACGATGAAGCGCCGGCTACGGAAGTTTTGGGAGTCGCAGATGAAGCTATCACGGTCAGTCAGTATCAGGCGGGGGAGTTGCCAGAAGCTTTTGAGATCGCTGCTTTAAGCGATACATGGTTGGCAATGGTAAACGCTGAACGGACTGAACGGGGCGCTCAGCCGCTCGAACTTGATCAAGTCCTGACTGACACTACGGCTAATTGGGCGGCTTATATGGGGGCTACTGGTAACTTTACCCATACCCGTCCTTATGGAGAGAGTTTACTGGCGTGGGTTCAGGGTTTTAATTACCCGAGTTATGATTTTGGAGAAAATCTTGCTCTGGTGTTCGCCGACAATAGTTCGGACGGTCTAGAGCAGGTCTTGATCGATGCCATGGCCATGTTTATGTCCGAAGAATCGTACAACGGCATGCATTACCAGAATGTTATTGATCCCGATTGGGAGACCACCGGAGTAGGCTTATTTTTTGACGCCATTGATAATGAGAGCTATCGAGTTTACGCCGTTTTTCACTTTGCCAGCCTCGAATAGTGGGCTAGGGCTGTTGGTCGGTGAAGGTAGCTAGGAACGCGAGCGACCGTTCGCGTTCAACAAGCGCTTTTTCAGCTGAGGCTGCCAATGGTTCGATAAGTTTTGTGAAAAAACTAGGCTTTTCAATTGCGCCAAAACTACGCACCGCTTCACGAGCTTTGACGATGTGATCATTGATATCTCTGCACACATCAACGATGACTTCGTGCCAAAAGATTTTTTGCAGTTTTTGCAAGTCGCTTGGGTTGTAGGCTTGGCCGTAGCTGGCCAGAATTTTTGTGACTACTGAGGTGGCATGGCCGTTCGTCAGATCTTTTTGCCAATCGTGCGCATCGTCGTTGAGCTGTTTGGCGGCTAAGTAATGTTCAAAGAAAGTTGTTACCCCAGCAATTTCTGGAGCAGTTTGGGGGTAGCCGGCTAGACGCAGTACGGCCACTGAACTCAACATAACGCCGCCTGATCGGCCGTACAACGATTTATTGTCGCTGTAATCAGGGAGTCGTTCAAGCGGAAAGCGAGCATGCAGGAGTTCGGTAGCATTGGCTTCGTCCATGCCATCGAGCCTGGCGTGGAAGAAGCGCTGGAAATCGTCATCTAGGTTGAGGTCGCGAAATAGCCGATACATCTGACGGGCAGCGATATTTGCTATCGATGATAACGCCGGCGTACCGTCATCATCGATGATGTCGTCATACAGAGTGTAGGCTACCCAACCGAGGAGGTGGCCAACACTGAGGTTTTGCAGGACTTCTGCAGACAGTTGTTGGGTTTGGTTATTCCAGGCCTGAGCAAAATCGAGAGGCAGCGTAGTAAGTTCACGAACCTGAGGAATATTTGTGAGCTTTGCCAAAAATCCGTCTGTTAACGTTTGTAAGACAGGGTCTTCAGTAGTACTGAGGAGCATTTTGGCTGTGGCTATTACTGAGTGCGTTGGTTCGAGCTGATTGATAGAGGGGGTTGGCGTTTCAACCGTAGTTTCAAGCAGTCTGAGGGCTTCGATACATAGAGCAGCCGTTACCTCACTGCAGACTGCAAAGAACTTTTCACCCCCACTAATGGTGTCGACACAGATGGGCAGGGCAGCCAAACCTTGACCGACGTCAAGCGCTTGGATGAGCCCAGGCATGAGCGCGCGCGCGGGTTTAATGGCATTGCAGCGTAAGAGCGAAGTAATGAGTAGCGCTCTTTCCAGGATATTGTCCGGCTGACATTCGAGCAGTGTGGCTTCCAGTTGTCGGGTGTGGGGAGTGCCTTCAAGGGCCCGAGTCAAGAAGTACAAAACATGCAGCGGTGATGGATAGTACGGTGAGGCGGGTAGCGAGATCTGACTCGCAAGGTAGGCGTCAAGTTTAGGCAAACGAATGCCATTCAATTTCAAAAAATAGGCTACGTTAGCATTCACTGCCGGATCAATATCTCGCCAGATTGGAGCAGCATCAGGTTGAACAAGCCAAGTTCGGTAAGGGCCTCCGGGTTCAACTTCCGTGGCGGTTAAGGCCATGGTCGCTTTGGCGAGCTGGTCGCCGTCCAGACGCTGCTTATCATGCAAAAAGATGGCACTCAGAGCACAAAAGGTGTCATCAAGATCGTTGGGGTAAGGACTCGGTTGGGCACCGGGAACAGAACGCATGCGGTAATTGGCGGTGCCAACGGGCGCCAGTTCTTGTTCCAGACGCCGGCACAGGCGTTCGCGTAAAGCAAAAGCTTCACCGTCGCTGGCCAGGGCAGACAGAATGAGGGCGTTCGTGAAGGTTAAACAGTGAAACCTACCCTCCACTTGGGTTTCAAAATAATCTTTATCGAGCCCGCGCTCAAGTAGTTGTTGGCGAAGGCGTTTGAGGGATTCTGACGGTGAAGCTGGTACCAACCCCTGGGACGCTGGTGAAAGAGATAGTTCCATGGAAGTCTTTTTCAACGATGTTCTTAGTACTCGAGAGGCCGATGCCCATACCGGATTCGATGCCTTTCGTGGTGAAAAAAGGCTCGAAGATACGACTTTGTTGGTTTTCAGGGATGCCGCTGCCGGCATCAGCTACGGTAATCGAAATGAACCCGACTAGCTCGCTCAGGGTAATGGTAACACCGGCCCGAGCGGGTTGAGCATTCATCGGAGTGTAAGCATCAATCGCATTTGAGAGGAGGTTAGAGATAACCTGGTGAAACTTTAGCGAATTTCCAAAGCTTAGCCGAGCATCCGGCACTTGGCAGTCTACGGTTACGCCCATCTTTTTAGCCTTGTAGGCGAGCACTGTTACAACTTCTCTGATTTCTTTAGCTATGTCAAAAGCAACTTTGGTTTCTTGTGTTTGGAGTTGTTTTCGTGCCGCACCAATAAAGTTTTCTAGGCCCTTGGCGGCTCGTAAAGCTTGTTCGACGTGGAGACGGGCTTGGCCGGCTGTCGAAGATTGATCTTTGAGGGATTCAAGGTTCAGAGCAACTGCGGTCATGGGATTGGCGAGGTCGTGAAAGAGACCGGACGCTAGTCGACCAAACTCCACGAAGCGGTGAAGCTGCGTAAGTTTTTCGGCCTGCACACGACGTAATTCCGCTGTTCGTTCAATAACTTTGATTTCCAGCGAATCACGTTCCTGGGTAAGCTCTGCTTCCGAACGCCGGGCACGATTAAGAGACTTTTCGATTTCGCGATTCGATAACCATGATACGGCCGAGATAGCGGCAAAAGTGAGGATGTAGATAATCCCATCAAAGGCGGCAAAGGGCGTAGCCCGCCAGGAGCTGTCGGGGATCCAGATACCCGCCTGGTAGGCAATGGCGAGTCCGGAAAGATAAGACAGGAGCAGAGAGGTTACAATCAGGGAAAAGCGTGTGCTTATCAGCACGCTCGACATAATAATGATCAGAGCGTAGATCAGCAGTCCCTGAGGGAGATCGAGCCCCCAGGTAGCAGTCATGTAAACAACCGGAAGAGAATAGAGCAAGAGCAGGACGTAGGCGGAAAAGCGGAAAAAGCCTAAGCGCGAAGCTACCAGGAGTCCGGAAAAAACTAAACAGATCAGCGTTACGATCCACCACGGAATACCGTCATATGCAGCTCCGGCGCGGGCGACATCAATAAGGATAAGCACGGCACTGACAAAGGAAAGCAAGGTCGAACAAATGAGGAGAATGTTCAAAATGAACTCGTGACGACGATCGTCTTCGTTGCTGGAGAGCGGTTGGATAAATTGAACAAAAAGAAAACGGGCACTTGCTAGAAAAAGGTGCTTTATCCTGTGCATCCGGTCAGCCTGTTTTTTCATACCCGTGCCCGATTTTGCCTACGAGTCGCGCCACGGGGTGGCGACGCTCTCATTGCTGAGCAAGTAGGCGTGCATGGTGATGGTGTCACGGGTTTGTGCATCCGTTAACACTTTCTCCATCAATGCTGTCATATATTGAGCATGAGGATTTAAAGGTCTCATGTCCTCCGACCTCAGGACATGGACCTTATTGTAAGCTTCTGACATCAAGTAAACATGAAGCTGGGATAAAGGTCAAATTATCATTACTTTTGCGAGTCAATTTTGTAGCCGCGGCCAGAAATGGTGTGGATAAGTTGTTTTCGTCGCGAACCATTAAGTTTTTTCCGTAAGCTTACGATATGTGACTCGATCGTATTGGAAAAAATATCGACACTTGAATCCCAAACGTGTTCGAGCAGTTCAGAACGTGACACCACACTGCCCTTATTGCGCAGTAGATACTCGAGCAACATGAATTCTTTGCGGGTGAGCTTGATCTCATCTTGCTGGCGGTGAACAGTTTGCTTGCCAATATTCATCGTGAGGTCATCAACCATCAGTATTTCACTCACGGTTTGAGATGGACGACGTAGCACAGCGCGAAGACGAGCCAGTAATTCTTGGAAAGAGAAAGGTTTGGTCAGGTAGTCATCGGCTCCAAGTTCGAGTGCCTGGACTTTGTTGGCAACCTCAGAGCTTACCGTGAGAAAAATAATCGGCATGGTTTTGCCGCTAGCGCGAATTTCGGCGCACACTTCGGGACCGAGTTTGTTGGGGAGTACCCAATCCAAAATAACGGCATCATACACATTGGTACGCGCCATGTTTGAACCTTGTTCACCGTCACCCGCAACATCAACGGCAAAACATTCGGCCTCAAGTTGCATCTTCAATACTTGGCTAATGTTGAGATCGTCTTCAACGAGGAGTATCCGCATATGCGCTTCAGTGTGCTTTAACTTGGCTAAGATTACAAGTGCTCTAGGGGGGTATTTTATAAAGAAAATATGAAGATAAAGCAGAACGGGACCGCGCATGAAGATGCACGGTCCCGCGAAGGTTCAGATGAAGTCCCTATTTGTTCATTTCTAAGCCCGAGCCAAAGCGAGCGCCTCGGACAGGCTGAGACCGACCTTGGCGGGCCGACTCTCGGGCTGTTCGGGCAGGTACTCGAAGTTGATGGCGTCCTGGCAGGCCTGGTGGAAGCCCGTCGCGCCCACGTACGGCCTGCTGTTCTTGTCCATGTACACCGGCTGCTCGGGCAGCTCGGAGATGGACAGCTGGGCCGCCATGCTGGCGCTCGGGGTCGTGCCGGTGAAGCCCACTCCGATGACGGGCACGGACTTGCCGGCGGCCACGAGCAAAGCGTTCAGGACGCCCGGCAGCGCTGCGGCCTTGCCCGCGCCCGCGATCACCACCCGACCCTCGGGCTTGAGATCGCGGACATAGTTGGCCAGCTCCGCCGGGTTACGGTGGCAGCTGATGATGTTGACGCTGCCCTGGCAGCCGCTCTCACGCGCCCAGTTGGCGAGGACTTCAAGCCCGCGATCGACCTGGGGCAGGTCACTCTCGCTGCCCACGACCACGTCGATCGTGACCGGTGCGCGCTTGACCGCCACGCCCATCATGTCGCGCTGGAAGTCCTCGAGCTTGAAGCCCGTGAGCACCCAGAAGATGTAGCGGTAGATGGACTTGGTCTGGGCGATGGCTTCGCCAGGCAGGATGAAGGCGTGCGCTTGAGCCACGTGTTCGGGGAGCTTGGGGTCGAGCTTGTGGAGCCCGGCCAGCTTGCCGAGCTCACGCACGACCTGCTTGTCGAACGACGTCGGGGCCTTGCCCCGAGACATGGCCGCCAGCCACTGGCGGCGTTTCCAGAGGCGACTCGAGTCCGGCGTCGCGATCTCGTCGCCGACCATGAGCCGACGCTGTCCGTGCTTGTCACGGCCCCAGCCGAACTCGAGCTTGGTGTCGGCCAGGAGCACGCCGTGGGTCTCGGCGTAGGCACCGACCGCATCGCTGATGAGCCGAGCCAGCATGCCAAGTTCGTTGCCGTACTTCTTGTCCACGCTCTCGGCCGTGATGTGCTCGTCGTGGCCGATCTCCGCCTTGGTAGTGGGAGTGAAGAGCGACCTGTCGAGTCTGGAGCCATCCGTGAGGCCGCCCCGCAGCTTGTGGCCGCAGACCATGCCGGTGTCGCGGTAGGCCGTCAGGCCGGAGCCGGTCAGGTAGCGGCGCACGATGGCCTCGACCGGGATCATGTCGAGACGTTGCACGACCACGGCACGACACTGCAGTTCGAGGTTGCCGCGCAGGTGCGTGGGCAACCACTCATCGATGGCCGCGCCGTAGGCCGCCAGATCATGGGCAAAGTCGCTCAGGATCCGGATCCGCCAGAAGATGCTCAGGGCGTTCAGGATCTCACCCTTCTGAGGCACGAGTGCGTCCAGCACGAAGTCGAAGATGCTGATGCGATCCGTGGCGTACGGCAGCCGGTGGTCGGAGTGGTGGGGCAGGAGGTAGGTGTCGCGCACCTTGCCCTGATGCTGCCGATCCAGACCCTCGAAACCAGGCAGGAGAGCGAGACGAGCGGGAAGCGTGGCGGACATGATCCTCCTAGGCTAAACCGGATGGTTCAGCAACCGATTATTGCGGCGAGTATATAGTGAGGGAAAGCGGGGGATTTTACAAATGGCTCAAAAAACAAAAGACCGCCCGGAGGCGGAGTTTTGTGTTAGCCCATGTTCTTCATGATGAAGTAGGCCACAATGCCTAGAGCTATGAGTACAGGAATGAACCCGAGTGGGCTGATGCGACGTCGGCGACGGGCCATGGGGGCCATCATCACTGCGGGGCGCATGCCCATGCCTCGTCTACCAAAACGACCTCGCATAGGGAGTCGATTAAGAACGATGGCGACAGTATACAACCTCACGGACCAAAGCTTCATTTAGCAAGAGAAAATTCTTGACGTTAGCGGCTTTGTCACCTACTATGCTCGAGCCCCTTCGTGGAAAGGGCACCGTCTGATTCTTTAAACATATATATTATGTACGACGGCGAAGATACGACCATCACTCCACCGGCCACTGACGCTCCAGAGGTAGCGGAGACTGTCACTGAACCGCAGGAAGACACCGACGAAGCTGAGGTGGCTTCCGAGACCCCAGCACAGGCGTAAGAGTTTTGTGCTAGAAAAACCACCGTTTTGGTGGTTTTTCGTTTGTTTAGATGGTCGAGCCTACACGTTTGGTCTCGAGTTTATGATCGAGTGTCCAACGATCCGGAGTCGACAATGCCAGAGCGAGGCAAGCGATCGCGAGGCCAAAGTCTCGGACTCCGATAGCTCCGCCCATCTCGATGGCTAGGAACAGCATGTGGATGGCCAGGATAAAAGCTACGGGCCGCATCCAAAAACCAGCCAGAAGCAAGGCGGCACCTACAATTTCTACCCAGCCGTTCAGGAGGATGATCGTCTCAGCTGAGATCAGTGGGTTATTCGTAAAAGCTGGTATGTAGACTGTCCAGGAGCTTGGATCAATGAGTTGATGGGCGCCGAACCAGATAAAAACCACGGCCAGGCCGAGTCGGAGTACTACGGGAACAAGATGATCAAGTTTTTGCATAGATGGGGGGTTATTCAGCGAGGACACCAATTTGGTATTTGGCGAGTGTCATCCGAGCTACGGGCATGACTACGGTAGGCATGCTATTGAACGAGCCGGTACCTTCGCTACCACAGATCACGAGGACAGCTTTCGGACCACCAGGATGTTCTTCGATGAACTCGGTGAGATCGTAAACCTTTCCTTCGATAGCGGACCAGCAGCTGGTAGCATCGCCATGTTCAGCAATTTGGGCCATGGTGTAACCGTCTTCAGAGCTCGATGCGGCTACCAAGATATCACTCGATGTTTCCGGACGCGATTCGTTCCAGATGCCTAAGCCAAGCCCGCCGCCCACAAAGACTACCCCCACCAACGCGGTTAACCACAGTTTTGTGTTGACCATAACCCCTCCATTAAAACACAAAACAGCTGAGTTTATTCAGTCACCGTGAGTGTGCCCTTCATGCCCATTTCGCGGTGCTTGCCAACTGAGCAGTAGTATTCAAAGCTGCCTGCTTCGTCAGCTACGAACTCTACAGTTTCTTCAGCGTCAGCTCCAATTTGTTTGGTAGCGACATCGAATGCATCCAGTGTAAAATCGTGGAAGCCCTCGACGTTTTTGAACGTAATTCGTACCGTGTCGCCCTTTTTTACGGTCATCATAGCCGGCGTGAACTCGAAGTTACCGCCGGTTATGGTAAATTCCTTAACGTCGTCTACCTCTGCGCCAGCTACAGCATCTCCGCCGATCATGTCATTACTGATGTCGATATCGGCACCAGCCTCCACGGTTCCACCAGCCGCACTCTCGGCGGCGTTAATCTCCGAAGTTTCGCTGACAGCGCTATTGGTGTCGATTTGCGTATCAACAGTGCCTGTGGTCGCGCAACCGGCGCCAGCCAGTAAAACAAGGGCTAAGGCTCCAAAAATCTTCTTATCCATAGTTAAGTCAGGTTTGAGTTTATGAACCCGAGCATTGTAGCTTGAGGTTACGTTCTCGAGAAGAGCACTTTGTGATTGAAATAAAATTTCCAGCGATTTTTAGGAAACCAAATTCGTTCAACTCCGAAGTGGGTCTTGAAAAAAGAGTAACCATTTCCCGTTGACGGTAGTTTTGAGGCGGGGGGCTCCATGTGGCCGAAAGTCAGGGTCTTGTAGCCACGTTCAAGTGAACGTTTGTACCACCAGTCCACCAGGCCAACCATAGGATTTTCTTTTTTGTAGTCTGGATGAAAGGCACCGATAATGTATTCGCTTAGGCCAGCCTCATCGCAATTGCCGGCCACATGACAGGCAATGGCCCGACCGTTCTTCTCGGCCACAAGGATGTCGATCGTGTCCGGATGCACTGCGAGATGTTTATCGAGCGTCTTCAGCAGAGCGACCTGCAGTGACTTGGGGACTTGCGAGGTCGTATACAGGGTCGCGACATCAGCCTTGGTTCCTAGGCGCAACGTGCACCCAGATTTCTTGAAGATCTTGAGATGTCGTTGTGCATGACTACGCCAATCATCGAGGTAGTTTTCGTGCAGTTGGGCGTAGGCGCTTGTGTAATTGCTGCCAAAAATAAACCAGCCAGCTTGCGGCTTAGGTTCATAGCGGGGGAGCCATTCGTGGATGGTGATAAACGACGGCGAAATGACCGTGTGTGGGGAGGAAGGCTTGGGCGGAGCGACGGTGAACGAGCGGTACCAGCTCAAGAAGCGAGATTGTAGGACAATCGTCGTAAAACCGTCTGATCGCCATAGCCGTTTTTGCTCATCACTATGGGCTTCAGCGTACCAACGTGTGTGATGCAGCGAAGGGATGGGCGATCCCGGTAGCGGGCACTGGTCATTGGCCCAGCGTAAGCGTTCTTTGACTGAATCCTTTTTCATAAGTCGATATCGTTATACAATGTTTCTCGATATGCATCCATCTGAGCCTGCGGAAGAGCTGTTACAGTGTTATGACGAGCACGGAAATCCGGCCCTGGCTCGCCCGCGCTCGATTGTCAAAACCAAGCCTTATCGTTATTGGTACGGGGTCACGAAGATCTGGGTGGTGAAC
>ERZ1292633.1515-Hain-H41-02um-R1-1515-length-24966-cov-6_pt1 | contig 24966 bp, 27 predicted proteins | sample MGYA00564406_ERZ1292633 | MGnify/ENA primary metagenome ERZ1292633 (study PRJEB36523, sample SAMEA6512639) | groundwater metagenome | collected 2019-01-08 | study: AquaDiva: Metagenomics assemblies of 32 groundwater samples | reverse complement strand
GCTCGAACCCGCAACTTCCGCCGTGACAGGGCGGTGCTCTAACCAATTGAACTACCACCGCAAATGTGGTCAATGCCGGGCAAGAAATTTTTCAAAGACTTGCTTTTTCCGACTTAAAAAAAGGCCATTTGGTACCTTTTTGTACATCAAATGGTAGAGCAGTATAGAACTTTTCACCCCATACTGCAAGCGAAATGCTTGCTTGTTTAGACGCGGATATAAACTGCCAAATATGAGTCCGATCGCTAATCAGCAATCCACCGCCTTGGCGGTGGATTGCTTGGTTTAGTGGCTATACTTAGTGGTATGAGTCTTGAAGCCGAAGCGGAACAGCTCCTTAGAAAAAACCGACGGTGGTATAAGCAACATCAGTACACGGTTCCGTCGCCTGAAGTGTATCCCTACCAGTGGCTGTGGGATTCTTGTTTCCATGCCATTGCTCTTTGCTATTTTGACCCAATCGCGGCTCGCAATGAGCTGCGCTCGCTCTTGGCGATGCAGTACGAGGACGGCATGATCCCACACATGATTTTTTGGCGAAAAATCGCGCACCGACCCTACTTTCTTGCCTGGGAAAACCAAAGCAAAAGCTCGATCACTCAGCCGCCGATGATTGCCTATGCCGCCTGGGAGGTTCACCGCAAACATCCTGAAGACGCGTTTTTGGAGGAAATCTACGAACCACTGCTTAAGTACTACCGCTACCTGGTTGAACGTCGCGACCCAATCGACGAACACCTCATAGGGCTTATCAACCCCGACGAATCCGGTGAAGACAACTCGCCTCGTTTTGACGCCGCTATCGGTGCGGCGAGTGATATCTCTTTCTTTGGTCACATGTTCGAGCGAAACAAACTGGTGGAAAAAAATCGCTCATGTGGCTTCAATGAAGAGATTTGCATGCGAGAGAACTTTTGGGTGAGGGATGTACCATTCAACGTCATTACTATTCGTAACTTGCAAGCGCTCGGCCACATCGCCTCTTTTCTTGGGCACAAGCAGGGAGAGCATTTTGCTACCACCCACGCCAAGCTCATGCGCGACGCGATGCGCGCGACTATGTTTGAAGACGGCGTCTTTTGGTCAACAATGGGTCAAGACAATCAAAAAATCAAAATCCACAGCTGGAGCCACTTTATCCCGATGTTTGCCGACCTCTACACCAAAGCCGAAGCCGACGCGGTGATGAAAACACACTTTCGCAACGACCAGACATTTCGCTCGTCCTTTGGTATTCGTTCAGTGTCCAAACAAGAACCGTCGTACCGTTCGGATGGTTTTTGGCGCGGACCGATCTGGCTCGGGCCGCAATGGTTTATCTACAAAGGCCTGCGCGCGTACGGATACAAGGAAGACGCGATGTTTGTGCGCGACGCGATGTATCAGAACGTCGAGCAATCAAATTTTCGTGAGTATTTCAACCCAGAAACCGGCGAAGCTCTCGGCGCAAGGCGTTTTAGCTGGGGCACGCTTCTGCTTGATATGCGTGATTAATAAATATATCTGTGTTCCAACCCTGCACGCCATAAAAGCGGGTAAGACTTGGGCTAGCGCCCCAGAGCGCACGCTTTTATGGCGTGCAGGGTGTGGGAACAATTGTGCATTGGTGACAAGTTAAAGCCGTCACATTGCTATACTTGAGGTATGGATAAAGATCTTTTGCTGTATGTAAAAAACCAATTGGATATTGGTACCGATAGAGCAGTCATCGCCCGCACCCTACAAGAGCAAGGGGGCTGGTCGGAAGATGACATTGCAGCAGTATTTGCCGAGTTGCAAGCGTCAGCGCCGCCTTTGGTGAAAGAATCATACGTCTCGCCACATACATCAAATTCAAAAACGATGTCCAAACTGCTAGTGGCGCTGACGATTATCTTTCTCATAATCGCCCTTCTGCTCGGAGGCGCTGGCTACTTATATCTTAATCAGCTGGGGCCATTTGCTGAACGAGCCCCGTACGATGAATCAAATCTGGCAAGCGGACTGCTGGCGTCTTTTGCCAACATCAAAACAGCAAAATACAATGTGGCCGGAAAGCTCGAAATGACCGACCGCGACCAAGACGCGAGGCCGTTTGTCTTGCCCCCGAGCACTGATATAGAAAAACTCCAGCAACAGTACACCAACGACAGCAACCGTCTCAACGACGTCAGCACGATGCTCAACCACGTCAACTATTATTCGATCAGTAGTCCGTTGCCTAAGACCATTTCTGAATTCGAGTCTGTCGTCTTTGACCCCGCTTCACCTTTCTATCGCTACGACGTTGACCAACGGTTTATCGACCCAGAGTCGCGCACCCCCTATCAATACACCCTGTCGGAAGACGGGCAAAGCTTCACACTCATTGTGACCTTTGAGACCCATGCCGCCGTCAAGGCTGTCCGTACCAGCAATCCCCAGACTGCTATCAACGACAAAACTGTTACTTTTACCAAGGAAAGCGCCAGCTGGTTTAATTTTTCTCCCACTCCACCAAAGCCGTACTTCGAAACTTTCAACGAAATGGCTGATTTCCTGCCGCCGGAACTCATATTTGAAGCCAGTCTCGCGGCGGCCACCGACTTTTCCGGCGAGAATCCAAACTGGACGACCGCGCTTGATATGGCTGGCGACTTTGGCGACCTGACCTACAAAATCGGCGGCGACTTGGAAAGACACGAAGAAAACTACTACCTGCGCGTGCGCCATATACCAGGCCCTTTTGCGGGCGCCTTGTCTCAATATAAAAATACTTGGATACGAGTTACACCATCGTTTTTAGAAAGCCAAAACACCAATCAGACACTACCGATCAACGTGAGCGGACTTCCTGAAGCCGAAGAAACATATAAAGAAAACCGCGCAAAAATAGCATCGTACCTCAAACGAGTGCTGGAGATAGCCGACGAACAAAAAATTATTCTTTTGGAAAAACCACCTCAGCTGGTGAAGCAGAACGACGAACGCCTGTACCGCTACGACCTCACGGTCAACAAAGCGAACTTTTTGACGTTCGTTCAGCAAACGACTGCCGAGGCAGAAAAAAGTAACATCTCAAGCGACTTTCCGTTCTTAAACGACACGGGACTCTTGGAGTACCTACAAACCGATGAGTTTGATGCGGTGTTTGACTACTTCATCAACAACCTCACTTTTAGCGTGTTTGTGACCACCGATGGCACAGTGAAGGAAATCGGCTACACCTTTAGAATGGTGCCACCAGATAGCGCCGAGGCACTGCAGAAAAAACAACTACTGTTGTCACTGCAACTGACGCTTGACGACGTAAATGAACCACTTTCCATCAGCGCACCAGATACCTTCCGCGACGCAACCGAGATCATGGCCGAGCTACAGCCCCCGCAAGAGCCAGCGCTCGACACTTCTACAGAAGAAATAAGTAGCACAACCACGCCGCCGCAAGAGGACCTTTAGCGCCGATCGTTCCCTCACGAAAGTAGAATTATCTACTTTCTCCATCGTCACGCAAAAACCGCCTTGGGGCGGTTTTATGGTGCCGATGGGAGGGAACGATCCTCCGACCTTAGCTTTATGAGTGCTACGCTCTAACCAACTGAGCTACATCGGCGTATCTATAGAGTGCGAATTAGGGTACTACATTTTGCCTACCCTATCAACCGCTCCATACTCATTTGATTAAAATTGAATACCTTCCGATGTAATCTTTTGCGGAAACCGAACCGAGCGAAGAATATTTGAAAAACCCCAAGCTTTCGCTTGGGGTTTTGAAGAACAGAAGAAGAACTTGTACAGAAAGGTTACGAGCCGCTGACTCGTTCGGTAAAAACGACTTTGTCGTCGGGACCGATATGACGTTTGTCGTCGGCCGGCTCTCCGTTGACGGTTGCCTGCATCCGCCCGTCGATCTTAGCTTTCTTGCGAAGTTCTTTGAGCGAGCATCCGGTCGCTGCGACCTTGACGGTCTTGTCAATCTTATCGCCGGAAGCAGGGGCGATTTTAATCCTGATATCCATGCTTTTTCCTTTCTTGGATTTTAGTCGACTCGCCCGAGCGTATCACAACGCTCGCGCCAACACCACTCTTTCTTACCGGTCTGCCAAAACGATGTTAGGTTAGCAACAACCGTACTTGCAGTCCGCATGGTCGCAAAAGCGATGCCATGTCGGCCGCATACTTGTCTCACCGCCTCCTTGTCTGGAAAGAGGAGATGGTCGTACCGCTTGATGTCGGTAACGTCGTTTCCATTGATAGCGTATGCTTCAGCGTACATCTCTGATGTCCGTGTGTCACAGAAGATATCAACGGATAGGTTCCCGCGCACGTTCTTCCAAATGAGCTCACGCGTCTTCATACTGTCGACACAAGCAATGACGCTCACATTTCTGAACAATTCTTTGCCGGTGAAACGCTCATGGCGTCCGATGATTTCAACGCCAGTGAGTTCACGGATACGCTCCTTAAGAACATCGACCTTAGAGCGGCCGATATCCTCTGGAGAGTAGAGTGACATGGGCACGTTGTGGGATTCAACCACATCGTAATCCCAGACTTCAATATCTTTCACTCCCACTTTGGCTAGGAGATACGCCAGATAACTTCCGACTGATCCGGCTCCGATTTGGCAGACTGGACGGGCGTTCTCTGGATTAAAAAGTTGATGCTGATGGGAGAAGTTCGCTTTTTTACTCATTTGTCACCTCCGGCCATTCTTCCACCTTGGTGTCAGCGAGTGTTGGTTCATACCCATCCCTAAGCCAGCGGCAGATAAGTGAGAACAGATCTTCGATGCGCGCTTCGGCGGCAGCCTGCTCAATTGCGAACGTCGCATTCCCAAAGCACACAGCACCGTTAGGTGATATATGCGGGTGAGCAATCAGCCGGGGATGGGCGGCTTCGATCGCCCAAATACCGGGCTGTCCGCCGAACTTATACCTGATAACGAAACGTCCGATTTTCCTTCGCGTTCCTTTATAGTCGATGATAATTGGTTTGGTTTCCAAAAAAATCGCCTCCTCGTGCTCGTGGAGCTTATGAAGAAGTGGATTCCGCATAATTTGCGGCCACGAGGTAATCAGTTCTTTTTCATCTACAGCAACTGCACTCTCAAGACCGGCTTTCATTCGAAGTAACTGACGCTTAAGATTAAGTTTACTCTGCAATTCCGCGGTCAGACGCTCAATTGACTCATTAGTTTCTTTAATTTCTGACGCGAAATGCTCAAAAAGACGCTTCTTTCGTTCCTTGGCGAACGAAGCAAATGAATCCTTTGTCATCGGTGGCAAAACCGCCCGCTTCAAGTTTTTTGGGACGTAGCCATTCCAAGCTATCTTCATAGCGGCACGGAAAAGATCCGGCCGCGCCGTTGGTTTATACATCAAGGCATACTGGTCGCTATCTCTAAACGGCAACAGCAAATAGATGGTTGAATCAACATATTGCGCGATAATGGCTCCTTCGCTGTCCTTTACGTACGTTCCGCGACCCGGTGTGAACGACCGCGGAAACGATCGATCACCGTCAGGGTCTAACCAAATACCGCAGAGTTTATTCACGTATTCGTCTTGCAAGGGACCGTCAGGTGCGGCCCCGAGCACAACGTGTATGACGCCAATCTCTTTTTTTCGAGGTGTAAAGGCCGGGCCAGACACCAGGTGAAGTTTGAAATTGTAACCAGAAAAACTGGCTAGCATCTTAAGAACAAACTTCATTGAGTGTCGCTGAAGCGGCCAACTTTTCACGAAGGGCGCACCCTCCGTATCTATAATCACGGAGGGTGCATTCTCGGCAACTCCCAACACCGGGTACACCCCGCCTTTGTTCAAAACGGAGTAGCTTTTCAAGGAAATCAATCGATTTTTCTTTTTGAAAATAGCGATAGACTTCCCCGATCCCGTGACGGTATAACCTCGCAGTTTGAATCCACAGAGATCGTTGCTCGCAACTACAGTGCGTTTCAGGGTAACGTCCGTCGTAATTGTTTCTTTCTTCAGGCAACGATAAAGTAACGCCGGAATAAAGCAGGTTTGTTGTGACATTTACCACCTCCTTTGGGGCATTCTGTACATGTCAAAGGTCATGCTGCGACATGTATAATACAAAAAACTGTTTATGTCAATAATTTAGGTAATAGCGACGTATCTACGGCGGCGCCAGAACGACACGCGGTCGGTCTTTCTTTTGCTAGTTGCGGGGCCTGGAATCGAACCAGGGTCTGGAGGTTATGAGCCTCCCGAGGTACCTCTCCTCTACCCCGCTGTGTGATTATTTAACTATGAACTTCTACCGCAATAGCCAGTTCTTATTAGAGGTCATGAGGCAGTTTGATTGCTTCGCCCAGTACCTCTCCTCTACTTCGCTATACTCTTCAGTACGTCACAACTTACACCATTTTACAAGCTTGTGCAACTTATGTGACACCAAATTCGGTAAAGACACGGCGGTAGCGGTTGATGGTTTCTTCGGCGAGGCGCTTGGTGAGTACAAAGTCAGCGCCTCCGTGGGCAATCTGGTTACGAACTTTGTGAGCTTCCCAGGCGTCATCGAGCGATGCGAGCTGGTGAGGAGAAATGCTCCGCAGTCGTTCACCGAGCGAAGTACCGGCGTATCCGCGCTGTTTGAGAATGTCGTCGAGAATAATATCTGCTTCGATAATGGCCAGTCGCCAGTCGTTGGGATTTTCGGATGCACTGTGCGTGAACACATCATTAAGGCGACTGTTTTTTCTCACGCCTCGAAAGTGCTCATCGTATAACTTTTCGCTGTCCCTCAGCATTTGTGACTGAAGCGCTTGATATTGATTCCACTGTACCGAGGCGTACACATACAAGATCAAGAGAATGAGCGAAACCACGTAGGCAATGACGACGTAGGTAGACCAGATGAAACTTATGGTCGTAAAGAGAACAGGTGTGGCGACGATAGCCGCCGTGACTTCATTATTTAAGAAGCCAGACAAGATAACGCTGAAAATATCCGTGCCGGCCGGTGCCTGCGCGGTCGGGATGTGCTCGGCTAAGTTGTTAGAGTCTTGGATGAAAAACATGATCGTCACACGCGACCTTTATCGTAGATAGATTTTCCAGCCGCAAAGAGCAGTGAGTCACCACCATGAGGTGCAATATATTGTACCCCAACTGGCAAATCGACGCGCTCACGCTTGACCACACCCATCGGGAAGGTGATGGCGGGTACGCCGGTTAGATTGACCGGCACCGTGAAGATGTCTTGTCGATACATAGAAAGCGGATCTCCCTGCTCACCGATTTTAAAAGCGGGAGTTGGAGTGGTAGGAGTCAAAATAAAATCAACGTCTTTAAAAGTGGCAGTGAGCTCGCGGCGCATTTTGCGGCGGACAAGCTCGGCTTTTCCGTAGTAGGCGTCGTAATACCCCGACGAGAGCACATGCGTGCCAAGCAAAATGCGCCGCTTCGCCTCGGCGCCAAAACCGACGGCGCGGGATTTTTCATAGACATCAAGCAGGTTGTCGCCGGGAACTGACAAGCCGTACCGGATGCCATCAAAGCGGGCCAGGTTCGATGATACTTCGGCAGGCATGACAATGTAGTAGGCGGCTAGTCCTTTCTCAAACAGCGGAAGGGTCACATCAGTCACCTTGTGCCCTAAGCTAGTCAACAGCTTGATATGCGATTCAAATAATGCGAGCACGTCGTCGTCAACGCCATCTTTTAGAAAATGTCGGGGGACGCCGAAGGTGTAGGTTTTTTTGGATGGAAATGAAGGGTAAGTGTCCGGCGCGATGGTGGTCGCGTCTTTTGTATCGAGACCAGCCATAGTTGTATGGAGCAGTTCCGCATCAGCCACGGTGTGCGTGAGCGGCCCGGCCTGGTCAAGCGACGAACCCATGGCAATGAGCCCATAACGAGACACCGCGCCGTAGGTGGGCTTAAAACCAACGAGACCGCAGTAGCTCGCTGGTTGGCGAAGGGAGCCGCCGGTGTCGGTCCCGATAGCCGCGGGTACCACACCCATAGTGACCGCTGCGGCAGAACCACCGGAAGAACCGCCCGGTACTCGAGTGGTATCGAAGGGATTTTTTGTCACTCCGTAAGCCGAGTTTTCGGTTGAACTTCCCATTGCAAACTCGTCGAGGTTGGTTGCACCAATAATGATGGCCCCGGCGGCGCGCAGGCGATCTACAATAGTCGCACTATAGACCGCTTTGTAATTCTCGAGAATTTTTGACGCCGCCGTCGCTCGTTTCCCTTTCACCAGAATGTTGTTTTTAACCGCGAGTGGAATACCAAGAAGCGGCGGCGCGTCTTTGCCTTCCGTCTTAAAGCGTGCCGCCGCTTCTTTTGCTTCTTCGGCCGCGTCTTCATACACTTCAAGAAAGGCGTGGATGTCGGCGTCTTTTTCTTTAATCACCGCCAACGCACCCTTGAGCGCATCAACGGGCGTGTAGTTTCCTTCAATAAACTTTGTTCGCAGAGCGGCAATCGTATCCATACTACTCGTCGATAGTGAGAATTTTTTTAACCTTCATGTAGCGGCCGTCGGTGTCGGGCATTTCCGCCAAAATATCCTTAGTGTATTGATCTGGCTGGTTGGTCACTTTGTCTTTACGAAAGACGTTGTACCGTAGGCCCAATTCGGGCGCTTCGTCTCCTTGCTCGCCCGCAATCTCGGTCACCACCCCGACGTAATCAACAATTGAAGAGAGCTCATTTTCTAAACTGACCAACTCGTTTTCCTCTAAACGAATGCGTGCCAGCTTGGCAAGATGGATGATATCGTCTCGTTTCATGCAGCGCATGATACCACCCTGATTAGGACTTGGCTATGAACGCCAAAAATTCCTTTTCACTAAGAGTCGGCACGCCGAGCGTCGTCGCATCGGTGGCCTTAGAGCCTGGATCAGCTCCCACAATCACGTAGTCAGTTTTTTTAGAAACACTCGAACTGATTTTCCCGCCGCGCTTACGAATGAGCTCCTTGGCTTCATCGCGGCTGTAGGCTTGGAGTGTACCAGTCAGCACAAAGGTCTTGCTTAGGAAGTCGGTGTCTGCTTCCACTCTATCCGGGTTTTTGATAGTGAGGTGCGGCAGTAAGTCGGCAATGATGCGCTGATGCGACTTTTCGGCAAACCAGTTGACCACCGACTCTGCGACCACTTCTCCAACCCCGTGAATGTCGGCGATATCGGCCACTGTCGCTTTTTGTATCGCCTCTAGCGACCCAAAGCGTTCGGCAATCAACTGGGTGGTTTCCTCACCCACATTGCGGATGGAGAGGCCGACCAGAAGTCGATGGAGTGGAACGGTCTTCGCGGCCTCAATTGCCTTTATCACATTTTCGGCCGCCTTGTCTTTAAAGCCAGGCAACGCGCGTATGTCACCAAACGTCAGTGTAAAAAGGTCTGCGTATGAGGAAATGAGTCCTTGATCAAGCAGTACATCAATAATGCGCGGCCCGACACCATCAATGTTGAGCGCGCTTTTTGATACAAAATAGTACAGCCGCTCCCGATGCAGTGTGCCGGAATCTTTGGATACACAACGATACGCCGCCTCGCCGGGCACGCGTTCAATGCGTCCATCGCCACCGCACTCGGGCACGGTCTTTGGAAATATGTACGGCTTTGCTTTCTTTGGCCGCAGTGACAGCACCACGGATAGAATTTCTGGAATAATATCGCCCGCCTTACGAATCACGATAGTGTCTCCCACGCGCACATCAAGGCGTTTGATGTTGTCCTCGTTGTGGAGGGTGGCGCGAGACACGGTGGAGCCGTCTATGTAGACCGGTCGTAAGTGCGCGACTGGTGTAATGACGCCAGTGCGGCCGACCTGAAGCGCAATAGCTTCAACCACCGTCGTCGCCTCGATAGCCGGAAATTTATAGGCGACACCGAAACGAGGCGCTTTGGCGGTGTACCCAAGTAATTTTTGGAGTGGGACATTATTTACCTTGAGCACGACACCGTCGACACCGTAAGGCAGGGTGTGGTGTTTTTTCTGCCAGGTATCGTAAAAACCCTGCACTTCTTTAACCGAATGACAGAGTGCGGAGTGTGTGTTTGTGGGTAAGCCGAGCTTTTTTAGTACGTTGAGTTCTTCCTGCTGGGTAATCGGTCTCGCTAGGCCAGAGTGGAGCGGGTTGAAGTAATCAATATCATAGACCGTGAGAGAGAGATTCCGTCGCTTCGCGGCGGCCGAGTCAAGCTGACGCAGTGACCCGGCCGCCGCGTTACGCGGATTCGCAAACAGCGGTTCACTGCTCTTTTCTCGCTCTTTGTTGATGCGGATAAATTCTTTTTCCGAAAGCCACACCTCTCCGATACAGATAAGATCAACTGCTTCTTCGAGTTTGGCGGGCAGAGTCGCGATCGTACGCGCGGTGTGCGTCACATCTTCTCCAATGACTCCATCACCGCGCGTCGCCGCGCGCATCAACTTCCCTGCCTTATATTCAATCACCAGCTTGAGCCCGTCGATCTTGTGCTCAACCATGTAGGAGAGTTCTCCGTCATCCCGATCTGCTTCTTTGAGCTGTTTACGCACCCGCGCGTCCCACGCCACTAACTCGTCCCGATTAAAAATATTATCAAATGACCACTGCGGCACTTGGTGGGTGACTTTGGCAAAGGCGTTGGAAGCTCGGCCGCCAACGGCCGTTGCCACCTGACTTACCTTGCCTTCAACCATGAGCTCAAGTGCTTGAAGCTCGGAAATAAGCGCATCGTACGCTTCGTCGCTTATTTCCGGCGCGTCATCTTCGTGGTACTTGCGCCGGTGGTAGGCGACGGTGTCTCGGAGTTTTTTGAGTCGTGCCGCGTCTTTTTTTGCCATGCCTAGAATTCTAGCAGGACTTCTCGTTCAACGGTACCGTAGGAGGTCGTGAGGCTGCAGGCGCGGTTGTAGCCGCGAATAGACATAATGGTACAGCGCCCGCCGGCTTGGCAGACGTAGGGGTCGGTGACTTTGTTATAACCCGGCATGACTGTCTTGATGGTGGCGACCGGGATGGAGATGCCCGCGCCGTTGTAGCTTGATGAAGCCACCAAAATTGTGGCGCGGCTACAATGCTGGTCGGTTTGGCCCCAGGTGTGTTCAAAGTCGTATTGGAATACATTCCCGTCGACCGGATCAGAAAAAAAGGTGGCATCGCTATACGCATTCGCCATGGCACCAAAGCATGTCGGAGCAATAGTTTGCCCGTTTTCCATGGCAGTAGCGGCGGCGCGACGCCAGTACCGTGCACACTCGAGGCCGGCGTTGGCGGCGTGAAAAGCGATTTCGGAGTTGCGGGAGTTAGTGGAAAGTTCAACTTGTTTTATAGATACATCGAGCAGTGTCAAGCCGACCGACAACACTACTCCGACGACCACGAGCGTGATGAGGAGCGCAAAACCTCCTGCGTTCCTATTATATTTTGTGCGTTTAATTTCCATAAATATTAAATAGATAGGTCTCTACCTCCACGCTCTGCTCCGTCCTGATCGAGCCGGTATACCAGGTGACCCTAGATCGAACCCGTACTTCATTTGGGAAAATGGTATTCAGAATGAGAAACACCTGCCTGGTGTAGATCGTTGGCTGTGAGCCGACAACATTGCTGTGCGTGTAGCGGGCGCGCAGACTGGGGTTGGTATTAAGCCGAAGCTGGCAATTGGCAATTGTCGCACAATCGACCGCCTGTACACCTGGGAACGACCCGGCCGCATTTGTCAGTTGTTCCAAACCACACGACGCGGCCGGAACAGGACTCTGCACACCGTTTGTCACAGTGGTCACACACGGCTCAAAGTAGCTGCCGGCTTGGGTACTTAGGAAGCTTGTCCAAGTGTTTACTTGGCCGTTAAATCCATTTAAGACCGCTTCGTCGCGAGCTTTCTGCGCCAGCTCGGCTCCTTCCTGGGCGAGGAAGTAGGCGATGGCTTGCTCGCTCGCAAAACTCGTGCTCTTGGCGGTTGACGTACTGATAGTCATTGGACCAATAATCACGAGGAGCAGAATGGTAATCGCCACCAGTGTTTCGACGAGACTAAAACCTTGTTGAGTAGAAATGTATCTCATATGTCTAGCGTGCGTTGGGTTATGGTGGTTTCGACCGTGTATGTTTTGGCGAGCGGATCGCTTGATTCAGCCGCCACCATGTAGATGGTAATGGTTGGCTGAATGAGGTCACCACCCGGCGCCGTGTCCGGAGTACTGCCGGTTAAAAAGAACTCTGCTTCCCTGATATCAATATCTGAAGACACGAGTGAGAGCGCATCACCGCTACTCACCCGTCGAAAGAGTTTCTTTTGATTTTGGTCATAAAAATACACGACGCGCGAACGCGCGCCAGAAATACTGTCGCCGCTCTCGATGAATGAGACGCCCTGGACTTTATTCGTGCTCGGATTAGTGTTGCCATTCGCACAATCCTGCGTCTGCGTGCCGAGCTGGGTGTCCATGTTGTTGCCGTCATTGAAAATATTGGTGTTGCCGTTGGAGTCGGGATGCACTTCACAGTAGTAGTGTGTGCCGGTGCGCAACTCGCGGGTCATACTGTCGAGCGCAAAGGAAAGGTTGGTGAGGACTATCTGCTCCTCCTGCAGTTGTTCGTTTGAGGCGATGAGTGCCAAGAGCGCTCCCACCGATATGGTGACCGCGACCGAAAATAGACCGAGCGAAACGATCATTTCGACGAGGGTGAAGCCGGTGTATTGGTGGAAGGTTTTCATACTTTATAAGACCGAAATTTGTCCGGCCGGTGTTATCTCGATGGTGCGGAGTACAGTATTGCCGGTACCGGTGATGCCGCGACGTGCGATGTCTATTTGCACTTTTTCCACATTCGCGAGCGGCGTGCCGGTCGTGGTGTAAAAGTAGGCGTCGAAGTTTGGCCGCTCGAAATCAATGGAAATTGCGTTGGGATTTTGTACCGCGCCGTTCGTATCAGTGACCCTGATGGCGCGAATTTCAAAGCGTGAGTCAAGCACACCGGGCGCATTCACCTCGGTGTCCGAGGTGGTATCATAGCCGTCTTTATCGACGTCGTTAAAAATACGATAGAGGCCGTTGCTGTTGGCGCTCGTGTCCATGTAGATGCCGTACCGCACGCGAAAACTACCAGCTGTGTAATCAACGCTCGCGCTCACGGCGGTGGTCTGAATGTCTCGTATACGGAGTGCCACCTCATACGCCTGACTGCGGAGCAAGACGGCACCGTCAAATGAACTTTGCTGTACCAAGACCACGCCCAAGACCAAAATCATGATGCTGATGCTGACCATGAGCTCGATCAATCCAAAACCGCCACGTGCCGCGAGCGACCGTCTCTCTGCGAATTTAGAAGTAAAAGATGGTAAGAACATCAAAGTGAGTAAATAAGACCGTAAGGCAACCGGCAATCAAAAAGGGCGCAAACGGAACGGCACTCTTCATTGTAAGGTGTGTAGAACGTAATTGTAAGAGCGCTTGTCCACGTTTCAACTGCTGGTACAAAATGATGCCAAGGCTCATAGCTGCCCCGATCCAAAACGACAGCACAATAAAGGAAAATACCGACCCGTAGCCGACCAGTACCCCGAGCGGGAACGCTAGTTTTACATCACCAAACCCGAGCCACTTACCTCTTGAAACTGCAAAGAGAAAAAGGAAGAACCCTGCCCCCAAGAGCGCGGCCAAGAGGTCAAAACCAATCGTTTCGAAAGAGCTCCCCTGCGTTATTTCGTAGCCTTTTTCCAGCAATGCCAAGAGGAGGACACTCTGAGTGAGCGCATCGGGAATAATAAAGTGATTGATGTCGTACACCAGAATGACAACGAGCACCGAAAGGATGGCAAACCATACTAGTACCTCCCACAGATCAGTAGAGAGCGTGAGGGTAGCGACAAACAAAAGGCCGGTCAGGAGCTCCACAGCAAAATAGCGCGCCGGAATCCGACAACCGCAGACGCGACAGCGGCTCCGCAATAGCAGAAATGAGAGAAGCGGAAACAGATCAAACCACCGGAGCGGCATGCCGCAGGAAAGACAGTGCGAGCGGCCAGCGAGAGACTTACCGGTGTTGAAGCGGTAAATGTAGACGTTGAGGAAACTGCCGATAATGAGGCCAAAAACAAACGCCACAATCTGTAGCCACCACAGCGGTAATCCAAGCGCCAGTAAATCCATACCTAGTAGTATACGGCACCTGCGCTACGGACAGGCGAGCTCAGCCGGAGAAGTGGCGAGAGCAACAGGGATAGTTTTTCTTGTACCGAGACTATCCACGCACCAGTGCGCCGTCCCAAGCGGTACCGAAACCGCAAACTCATCCGTGTCGCTGTTACAGGTAAGGGTGCTCGAAGCTAGCCCGTTGATCGAAGTCACCAGAGTGGCAACGTCAGGTGATTGGGTAAAACCATTTGATCCGCAAACTGCATCGTAGGTCAGCGTGGCAGTGTTTTCAATGGCCGCCCGCTTCACAATGCTGTCCATCTCTGTCTTTATGCGAGCATCAATGCCCTGCTGTCTGGCATCGTTCAACGATGCTAGTACGGTCGCGGCGAGTACGCCGATAATGGCGATGACGGTAAGGAGTTCGACGAGAGTAAAGCCCACGCTCACTGGTTTCATGTGTACATATTATACACAAACACTGTAAATGAGACGCAAAAACTTCACAACGAACAACACAAAAAGCGCCCGTGGGCGCTTTTTGCAATAATCAATTCGCGACTAGAGACTATAGACAAGTGGTATCGCTGGCTGGCAGAGCAGCGGCAGTCACCCCGGCGTAACCGGTACTATCAACGCAGTAGTAAGTCTGACCAGAGCCGGTGTCAATAAGGGCAGCCGATGCTGCGTAGGCAGCTCCAGCCGCATCAGCGTGACAGGTAATAGTAGTAGCACTACCGGCGGTAGCAAGAGTGGTATTCAACCCAGTAATCTGCGTTGAAGCAGTGTCTACCGCAGTCATGAGAGTCGCTACATCAGCGGAAGTACACACCCCAGTGTAACTGTTTGGTACCAGAGAGTTGTAGAAAATTTCGGCCTGTGAACGGATGTTGTTGGTGGTTTGCTTGACCGACGCGTTGGTGGCGCTGTCACGAGCGTCATTGAGCGATGCCAACACGACTGCCGCCAAAATACCGATAATCGCGATCACGACGAGGAGTTCGATCAATGTGAAACCTCGTTGTAGTTTGTTAATCATAAATAAAAATGGTTTTTAATCGTTAAGGCACCATTCAGATATCAGCTGTGTATCTGAATGATACAGCCCTCGTTGTACGTGGCTCTTTCTATTATACGACCCTTTTACAGGGTGAATTTTGAAACTGGGGACAAGTTGTCATCTATCCTTCGTTACATATTTTTCACACGCTCCCCGCTTGTGTCACCACCATAAGCACTCTGTCCCCGCGGACGCTCAAAATATGTAGCGAGGGAATGCACTCGAACAAGTTAGAACGAGCTCGTGAGGTTGTAGATCGGCATCAAGACCGATGCCAAGAGCACGCCAACGCCAAGACCCAAAGCGACGATCATCGCCGGTTCGATGAGGCCGATGAGCGTATCAACGGCGTTGTTGACTTCGCGGCGGTAGAAGTTGGCGAGGGTTTCGAGAATTTGCGAGAGACTGCCGGTCTCCTCGCCGACTTTGGCCATCTGCGATAGGACGCCCGGGATTTCTCGATACTCGGAAATCGAGTCGGCAAACGAACGACCTCCCTTAACCTCAACGAGCGCCGCCTCGATGATTTCTTTGTAGACCATGTTGTCGACGACATCGGCCGTTACCTCAAGTGCCTGCACGATAGAGATGCCGCTACTAAGCATTGTCGACATGTTGTCACAAATGCGTGTGAGGAGAAGCTTTTTTTGTAGGTCGCCTAAATAAGGGAGGGAGATGATGAATTCGTCGATGGTGCGCTGGCCGACGGTGGTCTTGGAGAAACGCCAGAGCGCCACCCCGCCCGCCGCGATAAGAATGAGAATGAAGCCGATGTAGTCGACCATAAAGTCAGACAGCCCGATGACGATTTTGGTATAGATGGGAAGCTCCTGGCCAGAGTCGGTCAGGATCTTGGCGATACTCGGTATCACCAAGGTGAGCATGAGCGCCATCACCACGATGAATATGGAAATGACGAAAGCCGGATACACGAGGGCGTTCCGGGCTTTGGAGATGACTTCGTACTGTCGGTCGAGGTAGTCGGCCAGATAAGCGAAAGACTTTTCGAGTGATCCCGATTCCTCGCCGGCGCGCACTAAGTTGACGTAAAAGGTGGAGAACACCGTCGGGTGCGCGGCGAGCGCCCGAGAAATAGAATTGCCCGCTTGCAAATCCTCAACGATTTTATTCATGGTGATGCGTAGCTGTTCGTTTGGCACTTCGGCTGACAGCAGGCGAAAGATGCGGAGCGGTGATACCTGCGCCTGAAAGAGCGTGGAGATCTGCCGAGACAGAATGACCACGTCTTTGTGAGACACAGATTGGAAAAAGTTGAACTCGAAGTTTAAGAGGTCTTTCTTCTCTTTCACCTCGTCAATCGCGATGAGCGTGTACCCGCGCTTTTGCACCGCGCTAATGGCCGCGTCGACGGTCGGCGCCTCGACGGTACCTTCCCGCTTTATGTTTGAGCTATCGATGGCGCTGTAGGTGAAGAGCATAGACAAATATTAGATGAGCCGTTCGAGTCCCTTTGGATTGACTGCGTACGTAAACGCATTTTCAACCGTAATGTCTCCGTTTTGCACCAAACGCGCCAGTGAACGATTCATATCAATCATACCTTGTTCCAACCCAGTTTCAATCACCGAGGGGATCTCGTGGATGCGGTTTTCGCGGATGAGGTTGGCGACGGCGTTGTTATTGATGAGGAGTTCGTAGGCCGGCACCATGCCACCCGCAATATGCGGAATGAGGCGTTGCGAGAAGATGGCGATGAGTGAGCCCGCCAGCTGGACGCGTATCTGATCCTGCTGGGTGCCGGGGAACGAGTCGACGATACGGTTGATGGTCTGAGCGGCGTCGTTGGTGTGCAAAGTCGAGTAGACCAAGTGGCCGGTTTCGGCCGCAGTTACCGCCGCGCCGATGGTTTCGGGATTGCGCATTTCTCCCACCATGATGACATCGACATCCTGGCGGAAGGCGGCGTTGAGGGCAGTTTCAAAACTCTTGGTGTCAATGCCGACTTCCCGCTGGTCGATGAGAGATTTTTCTTCCTGATACACGTATTCGATCGGATCTTCAATGGTGACGATGTGTTCCGAGCGAGTTTTGTTGATGGTGTTGACCATGGCCGCGAGGGTGGTTGTCTTGCCTTGTCCGACCGGACCGACGCAGAGGAAAAATCCTTGAGCGCGCTGGGTGAAGCTTTCTAGAATCGGCGGCAGGTTGAGCTCTTTGAAGTCGCGGATGACGTTGGGAATAAGGCGAAGCGCCACGCCCATGCGGCCGCGTTGAAAAAAGGCGTTCCCGCGGAAACGGATAGCGGCTGTATTTTCAAACGAGAAGTCAATTTCAATGAAGTTGAGGTAGGTCTTGTACTGGTCTTCGCGCAAGAGCACTTTGGCAAACGCGTTCACGTCGCCTTCGGTCAGGACAGGCTTTTTGACGAGCGGAATAAGCGTTCCCGAGACTCGGATAAGCGGATGCGACCCGACCGAAAAGTGAAGGTCGGAGGCTTTTTCCTCCACCACGATGTCGATGAGGGCGTTTAATTCTCTTTTATAATCAACTGCCATACTATTTTTGTACTAGATGAACTACTTGAGTAACAACATCGCTCGGAACTGTTTCGGCTTTGATAATGTACCCTACCGCACCGGCTTTGGTCGCCTGTTCTATGTCGTCATCCTGGCCTTGGTTTGAGAGCACAATGTACTTTGTGCCGGCGACCGGAAATTTTTCTTTCAAGGCCGCAATGAGCTCGACACCCGACATACCCGGCATGATCATATCGAGCAACACCACATCGAATGACTGGTCATGCTCAAATTTACGCAAGGCCATCGCGGCACTATCAGCCGCGTCTACTTGGTGGCCGTTCTCGGTAAACTTTATCGCGTACATATCACGCAAAAAAGCATCATCATCAACCAGTAGGATTTTCATTACCTTTTATTATAGCGTCATGTTCCAAGATCTCGGTGAGGTTATCGACAGCCGGCACTTCGGCCGGAGTAAACGACGATTCCTCGGTCGCAATCTTACTGCTAAATACATTCATTTCTTCGTAGGAAATTTCATGATTGAGAGCTTTGATGATGGCGTCTTCCTGAATGGTCACAAAACCATTCTTGCGTGCCGACATAAAGAACTGTTCTTCTGACGCGTTTTGCAAAATAAGCTCCTGAATTTCTTCAGTCACCTCAAGCACCTCCGACACGGCCGTGCGCCCCTTCATACCGGTTGATGACTGCGGGCTCGGGAGCGGGTGAAGAATCGTACGGCTCTCGGGGATGCGATAATGCTGTTTCTTGGGAAGAGTTTTAAATGTTTCTTCAATCATAATGCGAGTGCTCGAGTTGATAGGTTCTTCCTGTCCCTTGCCTTCAAACAAACGTCGCGCCAAGCGTTGGGCAATCGCCAGCTTTAGGGTCGGCGCTATGAGGTACGGATCAACTCCCATATCAATGAGGCGCGGGATGACACCGATGGCGTTGTTGGTGTGAATAGTCGAGAGCACCAAGTGTCCGGTCAGCGCCGCTTGAATTGCTAGTTGGGCGGTCTCTTTGTCGCGGATTTCCCCCACCATGATGATGTCTGGGTCCTGGCGGAGCGCAGCGCGCAGTCCCTGCGCGAAGGTGTAGCCGATTTCCGGCTTGACCTGTGACTGGCTTACCCCTTCGATGTTGTATTCGATGGGATCCTCAAGCGAAAGCACATTTTGTGTCAGCCGGTCTAATTCGGCCAACATGCCGTAGAGCGTCGTTGACTTACCAGAACCAGTCGGGCCGGAGATTAAAATAATTCCGTACGGCTCCTGAATCACGCGTCTGATGATGTCGAGATGTTCCTTCGCAATACCGGTAGCTTCAAGGGTGACGACGCCCTTTTCGTTATCCAAAATACGCATGACCACCTTTTCTCCGTGATTGGTCGGCAAGACCGACACACGGAAGTCGATCTTTCTGTTATCAAAGGTCGCCGAAAAACGTCCGTCTTGCGGCCGGCGGCGTTCGTCAAGCCGCATGGAAGAGAGAATCTTCACCCGCGCTACCACCGCCATGTGGACGTTTTTCGGCAATTCGAGACTCTTCTGCAGTTCACCGTCAACGCGGAAACGTACTCCGACTTTCGTGCGGCTTGGTTCTATGTGAATGTCTGATGCGTTCCCTTCGACGGCGTACCGAATGATGGTCGCGACGATTTTTGTCACGGGCGCATCTTCTTCAATGTGTTCGACGTCTTCTTTATCTTTTTCTGATGACTCTTCCAGGCTGGCGGCGATCTCGGCGTCGAGCTCGCTCTCGAGCGTCTCAAGCGCGTGCCCGACATCACCCTCAAGGTTGGAATAAAAGGCGTGTATCTTGGTGATATCCTGATCCAGCATGTACATGAGCCGGAACGGAAGGTTGTTCTTGGTGCTGATGAAGTTGAGTGCTTCCCGCATCTGCATGTCATCGGGATTGTTGACGCCAACCACCAGCACGTCGTCTTCAACCTTAAGCGGCACCATGCGGTAGTGCATGGCGGCATCTTCGGGAATGTACGCGAGCACTTCCTGCTTGATGGTAAAAGGTTCGGGAGCGATAAACGCCGGCACCTGATAGTACTCAGCAAAAAACGTCCGTACATCGGCCGGACTCATGCCGAGTTCGATAAAAATAGATTCAAACGAACGGCCAGTTTCAGCCGCGAGACGCTCGGCTTGCCGGATGAAGTCCTCACTTACTCCACCACGTTCTTGTAGCACTTGCAGTGGATACATAACAAACTAACTGCCGGTTTCTGGTGCTGCAAACGGATCCGCTCGACCAGTTTTGATGTCTGATACTGGTTCAAAATAGGAGTGGAGAGTAGTAAATCGTGTATCTTTTAACAAATCAATATTGAATTCAACCTGTTCGAGTTCTTGTTTGCGTTCCAGAAAAAGTTGTGAATTCCTCTGCATGTTTTGGAGTACCTGATCGTCGCTCGCGAACGAGAGCGTTGTCGCCGACTGACGGTTGATGATGAACGTGGCGGCGACAACGACCGTGAGGAGACCAAGGATGATTATGATGTTGATGGCGTTTTTGCTCATAGTGGATTATCGATTAACTTGTACCGGCGCTTCTTCCGGCTCCAGATGCGAGTAGGTCACGATCGAAAGATCAGCACTCAAAAACCCTCCTTCAACCACCGCCACGTCAAGATTGTGGATTTCAAGCGGGTAGTCATTTTGTTCCAAGAGACGCATAAATTGTTTGATCTGTGAGTACGTGCCTTGGATGGTGACTAAAAATGTATGAGGAAAAGGGGCTTTCTCATCGACCGGCACGGACGTGTTGGAAACCGCGGCTTCAGACGAGACTGCCAGAAACAGCACACCCGCTTGCTCTGCGATGGTGTGGAGGTCACGTGGAACGGCAATAGTATCAACCTGATCTGGCATGTAGGTAGAGAGTTTGCGTTTATCGATCTCATCGAGCGTGTTGATGTTGCCGACAAGCGCGGCCAGCTGCTTGTTCACGTCTTCCACTTTTGCCCGTTCTTCTTGATAAAGGTTAATTTGGTTCTGTTTTTCGCCGATGTCGGTAAAGGCCGGCTTGATGTACGAAAGCACAATTCCAATTGAGACAATCAATATACCTATTTGATAGAAAAGTCCTTTGGGTATCATACGCCTGGTTGGTTAACTTGATCAGTTTCGACTTCGGACTCGACTGATTCTGGTGGTTCGATGACCGGCAGTGATGGTGGGACGACGACCGCGGTGCTGGCGCCCGGCACATACGGGATGGCGCCGAGCGGCACCTCAAGGAGAGCTCTAAATGTCACCCCCGGCTCGATGCTGGATGATTCGTCGCTTGACGCAATACTGGGATCGGCAATTTGGAGCTCTTCAACAAACACCTCGTCGATGGCATCGTTGCGCTCAAATACTCCGCGCTGGAAGAGCGATGAGTCAAAGTTGTTGGTTTCGATGCTGGCTTCAAGCACGTAATTTTCATCGGCGTTCCGCATAATAGACAAACTCGCGATGCGCACCGTGCCGACCACCGATGCTTCAAGGGCGTCAAAAATTGAGACGAACGACACCGTGTTGTTGACGCGACTGGTTGCCTGCTGTAAACGCAAGTCGAAGGCTTTCACCTTCTCGAGGTCCGCTTGGTTAAAATTTCGTGTCGTGTCGTTAAAAGCCGTCACCTCCGCCTCAAGCTGCTTTTGCACGTACTGGCCGTAGAGAAAGACGGCTGCCGTCGCGAGCAAGGTGGCAAACAATACGATATAGCTCAGAAGCGAAAACACGTAGACGCGTCCCTTGACGGTCGTACGCGGATGTTTGACCGCACCTCGCTTTGGAATAAAAGAACCACTGGAAGAAAGATCACTCATGCGATTATTATACGTCGTTTAGTGTCATCGTGATGCTCCTCGCTGTGGAAAGAAATTACTCAAACATGCGCATGGCCGCGCCAAGCGCCACAGTGAAAGAAGGGCCGATGTCGCGAATGGTGTCCTCCATAAAGGCCGGGTAGGCGACTTTTCCAAACGGATTGGCGCGCACCACGTCACGGTTGAGGGTATTTCGGAGCAGACTGTCGGTACCTGGGAACATCGCTCCGCCGCCAGAAAGGTAGACAAAGCCAAAGGTCACGCCGTTTTTTTCTTCGTACTCGCGGAGCACCTGACTAAACTCATGAAACCCACGCTCGTAGGTACTGTGGTGCGCTTTCTGGAGTTCGACAAAATCCGGTGCGCTCCTTTCGGCGGCGTGCTTCTTGAGTTCGGCGGCTTCAAAATCAATCTTCAGCACGTCTGCTATCTGGCGAGTGGCGATGGCGCCGCCCGCGCGCACGCGGTGCATGCGCATCAAAAGACCCTCGCGGGCAATGTACAATTTTGTCGACACTGCCCCAATGTCTATGACGACGATATCTTTTTCTTGGCTGTTGTAGAGGCCGCGAATCGCACTGAAACATTCAATCTCTGTTGGCGGTTCTTTGAGTCCCGCAAACTGCATTAAAATTTTGAAGCGTTCCAGAGCGACATTTTGGATGGCGGCGATAAGTACGTCACGGCGCGCCGCGGTTACCTTTTTTTGATCTTCACTGCTGACTTCCACTTCGGCCCAATCAAGCGCGACTTCGCTCAAGGACGCCGGAATGACCTTGCGCGCCTCCACCCGCACCATCGGCGCCAAATCCGCTTCCGGGTCGGCGTTGATGCTGACGTTGGTTACAAAACTAGAAGACAACGGCATGGCAAACACCGCGTTGCGCACCGTGACCGCCGATTCGCGTATGACATCAACAAGCGCTTCTTGCTCTTCCTTGGCGTCGAGTGCGACCGATTCCCCCAAATCTTTGGCGGCGTAAGGGCCGAGTTGCAACTCACCGTAAGTGGTGAGGGTAAGTACGCCTTTCCGCTCTTGGAGCTCGACCACCTTGATAGAAGAAGAGCCAATGTCGATACCAACAACACCAGTCGTGGCTTGTTCTGGTGCAAGGGTGGTAAAGATCTCTTTGAGGCTTTTCATAGAAACTCACCAACAGTTTACCACGACTTATTAGGTATACTGATAGCAGTGTTGAAAATAATTCATCAATGTCTCGATCTGATATTTCCACCACGAACAACCGAGCGAACACTGCGGGCAGTGCCGACTGATTATTGTAGAGAGGCGGTGTCGGTCTCTTCCTACAACGGAGTGAAGTACATTCTCAACTACCAAGACAGGGTGGTGCACGCGGCTATTATCGAAAATAAATACCATCGAAATGCGACCGCGTGCACCATGCTGGCGCGCGCGTTGGCGCGTTACCTTGGAACATTGTCAGAAGAAATCATTCTTGTCCCTATTTCACAGAGCCGCCCGCGGCGGCGCGAGCGCGGCTACAACCAAGTCTGCGATATCTTGACCGCCTTGCCCACTACGACATCGTACAAGATACAACCACTGCTATTGGTGCGGACAAAGTACACTGAATCACAGACGCATTTAACAAAACACGACCGCCGAAAAAATCTACAAGGTTCTTTTGCCTGCGGTGCCACGCCGTACGTCACCACTCTGAAAAATGTAACGATTGTGATCGTGGACGACGTGGTGACAACCGGCGCCACCATGGAAGCGGCGCGAGCTGCGCTCGCGCCGCACCTTCCTCCCTCGGTCACGCTCATCTGCTTGGCGCTCGCGCACTAATAAATCCCAAAAGAAAAGCCCCACCAGCAAGCTGGCGGGGCTAAAACAACGTCACCGAATCCCCAAGATCAGGAGACGTTGTTGAAGAAGAGATGGCTGCCGATTTGTGCCGAAGGCACTTTGCCCCAGGCCCACCGAGGATTCGCCTTGCGCGCATTGTAGTAATGAAGCGCACCTAAGGTGATATCGTCGTAGGCCTCTTGAAGCAAAAGTTCTTCTGCTAAAACCTGCATCTCTCGGAACAGTGTTTCATCTCCGTAGTCAATAGCGTCGGACAATCCGTCGCAGTACCACGAAAACTGGCAGCCACGCGCATTCTGCTGCGTAACCACTGCCGCCACTGTGTCAGGATAACGGTCGCTCTTCACCCGATTAAGGGTGACGAGCCCGACCGCCAACCAGCCGTCCCAATCTTCACCACGAGCTTCGTGGTACATGTTGAGGGCGAGCCAGTAGACTTCATTCTGACGTTCCCAAGTAGAGAGCTTGCGCATTCTGTCAACAAGCTCCTCGCGCTCCACAGGCGCCGAGTCGTCTTCTTCAGTGTAGTAGATAAAACGTACTCTTTCCTCGGCTTCTGTCGGCCGAGCTGGTGAACAACCCACCGCACCCCACATAAGAAACGGAACCAAAAAAAGCGCTCGCGCGATTTCTCTGTCCGACCTTCTCGTATGGGATGTGTTACGCATTAGTCATACTCCTTCTGTGTTTGGCTGTTTTTCTTGTTAACGAACACGTAGCAACAGGCTACTCCCTAATAATAGCATACTATAGACCAAATGTCAACTATTTGGATATAATGAGGGTCTTTACTTTAGGCTTACTTTTGGGCTTGCGGGGCAGGCGAATGTAGGCTTTTATCGGCCACAAAAGGAGCGAGCCGAGGACGGACATGATCACGACCATAATAATGAGTGTCTCAAACCCTTGCGTCGCCGCTACGTAGCCTCCGACGGCCGCAAAGGCGGCGCTCGTGAGGTCGGTCAAGGTGAAGTAGACGCCCCACTCGGTACCCTCTTTGTCGTGGTCGATGTGCCGAGTGAAGAGCGCCATAAAGGTCGGGAAGGTGAACGCAATGAAGAGGCCCATGACAAACTGCACGAGGTACAGTTGCGTCGGGGTGCTAATAAACAAATATGCCAAAGGTAGCAAGCTAGTTAGGACAGAACAAGAGAACAACAGCCAGAAGTCGTCTTTCTCACCGACGATTCTATCGATGTAGTGCGCAATCGGAATCTGCAGTAAACTTTTGGTAAAGAGGTAGATACCGGCGGCTAGTCCGGCCGTCGCTTCGTTGCCTCCGACGATGAAGTCTTCAATGAAGAGCGCGAAGACCGGGCCAAGGAGGCCAGCCGCACCAAGTACCACCGTGTCCGAAATGATAAGAAAGCGAACGACCGGACTAATGTCCTGCAAAAAGTAGTGCGAAAGTTTAGTGGAACGCTTCGGCATACGTTATAAGCATACCGCCAGCCTTAATAAGTTGCATTATGTATGAGTCGGATAAGGGCGCGAGAAGCGTTTTTTATTGTGCTGTTTTGTGGTATTCTGTCGAGCACTAAACGGAGACGTGGCTGAGCTGGTCGAAAGCGCCACACTGCTAACGTGGTAGGGTCTAAAAGCCCTCGGAGGTTCGAATCCTCTCGTCTCCGCCAAAATTCGGAATCAGAAGAAACAGACAAAGCGGGGTCGCGCCGAAGGCGCGCCAC
>ERZ1292633.1514-Hain-H41-02um-R1-1514-length-24966-cov-6_pt1 | contig 24966 bp, 36 predicted proteins | sample MGYA00564406_ERZ1292633 | MGnify/ENA primary metagenome ERZ1292633 (study PRJEB36523, sample SAMEA6512639) | groundwater metagenome | collected 2019-01-08 | study: AquaDiva: Metagenomics assemblies of 32 groundwater samples | reverse complement strand
CGAGATGCGAAAAGGATGGACCGCTCAAATTCAACTACAGTCGGGACAACCTCTCTATGGTGCATTTGACGTCGATTTCAGATCGACAGCCGCTACCTCCGAACTCTTTGACGAGAACATCGTTGGAATAAAGCAACATGAGGCTACATTTATTGATCGAGACGCCCACTATTGGGAAGTCCTTGCCTCTAAATCCTCGGGCGTACAAGACATTTGGTCCGAATTCTACTCTCCCAAAGATCGCCTTTCCCTTGGTTGGGTTCGCGCATACCGTATCGCTCTGAAAGTTGCGGAGGAAGCGCTAAACTCGGTTCCACGAGTGATTCCTGATGCGACTTCTCTTCCCCCGATTCTTAAACAAGTTTTCCAAACGATGGCAAGTAGCGATTTTTGCCTCCAGACCGCAATAAACGAAATCGAGCGGTGCATCCAAGAATCACCTACTTATGTCAGCGACGTGGCTCAGTCCGTACTACACGAGTACCCCACGGCTCTAGAATGGAGCCCGTTTCAGCATTTGCCGGGGCGTCTCTTGGTTACGACGTTGAAGTCTTCCACGATGACCAAGTGCGGATTAACACTCCCTTGGGTAGATAGCTCAACGGGAATTGTTGAGCACTTGCAGCTTGACGCGAGCAATTTACAAAATGACATCGACCTGAAAGAGTATTGGTTTAGAATTCCGGACTCGTTCTGCGTCGATTGGGGCCGACTGCTATCAGCCGACGACGTTCCCATTTCGTTTCTGACGCTCGCTGGCTCCTGGAAAAAGTTTCGTTTGGCCGAAGAACCGGCTCAGGTTGTCGCAGCGGCCACCGCGCTTCTTGAGGAAGCGTCGGCCAACAAAATCGGAACGATTCCCCCTGGCGCGGTCGTCGACCTGTCTTTTGGTCCATTTTCATATATCGAGTTTTACGAAGCGCCTCGCGAAGTCTTCGCCGTTTGTCGCACAAAAAGCGAGGAATTCTTCATCGTGAGCGTGGAGCCCTCCAATGTCACATGGGCGCTGAACCTTCCCAGCGGCGGTATCTTCGGAACAACCGAAAAGGAGATTGACGCTGTTGTTGCTGGGATCAAGCTGCTACTCGCAGCAGTTATCCGCGATTTCTGGATTGTGGAGCAGCGAGAACGGGTATTCGGAACTGCGCGAAGAACCCACTATAGGTCCAGGAGCAAATCCTCAGAGCCAAGAATCATATATTTGCCCCGGATTCGCTACCGAGAAGAGGAGCCGCCGAATGTTGACAAATGTGTCGGCAACCTTGGCTTGCGAGAACGGCGGGCGCATTTCGTGACAGCCCATTTCCGACGCGCAGAGCAGGCGTCGCAAGTTCAATTGGTAATGGCGGAACGATATGGCTTTCGAGTGCCAGAAGGTTATACATTTGTCCGTCCCCATGAACGCGGCAAGCAAAAGAGGGAAGTATTCTATCGGAGCCGATCGGCACTTGCGTCATTGTACGATGAAGAGCTTATAATCTCGAAAAGTGCTGGCTCCACCCATTGGTTCCAATTTGAACGGGATGTTCACGCAGCGATGGAGAAGCTTGGTTTCGTTGTCCAACATATCGCCGCGGCGCGACGCGGCGACGGTGGCGTGGATTTGTACGCAACGAAGGGAAGCGACTTGGATTTGGTAAATTGGATCGTTTCGTGCAAATGTTGGGGTCCTAAACACGCCGTTGGCCCGTCGGTCGTACGAGATTTGATTGGCGCGTTGAAAGCGTATCCGCCAGGAACTCGCGGCATGGTCGTGACGACGAGTCGGTATACGTCGGGAGCACAGAACTTGGCCGAGCAAGAAGCGATCAGATTGATGGACGGGGTAGAATTCCTGAAGATTCTAGGCCGAAACGATCCCGCCTGCGGACAACCAGAAACATGACCTCCGCCGGGTAGGGCGGGCTCGGCCCGGCGCAACTCGTCGTTCGATCGTGTTCGCTATTCTGGATTCAGGCGGATGAAACGCGCCGTATGCGGCTTCGTGACCTTCGTGGTAAACCCCCTCGTCGCCTTCTTTGAACTTTGAACTTTAGTGTGGGCATCAGACGTCACCCCACAGCATTTCGCCACGCTGCGCCTTGTTTGGATCGTAGTTTACCCAAAGCACTTCCGTACGGGTGTCTTTCGTCGAATGATTCGTCTTGGTGGGCCCGACGATTTTCCGCCAGCGCTTCGGCGGATAGAGTCTGTTGACGAGATCGCAGTCGTAGTTCGAAAACGCGACCATACCCTTTGCGGCATTAAGGGCTTCAGCCAGCTCGCCGTGCTGTTCGTCGCTCATCTCATGGACGTATGCTTTGGAATCGCCGCGCGTATCATGCACATAGGGCGGATCGCAGTAAAAGAGCGTGTCGGCAGAGTCGTAGAGCCTGATTACATCCACTGCGGGGCGGTTCTCGATCTGCACGCGGATGAGGCGTTCGCCAATCTTAGGCAATAGTTCAACGCCACCGAGCCATCGACTCACGACCCCGCTCATTCCGGCGCGGCTGGTGTCCATGCAGTTCGCCCAACGCCCGACGCTTGCCGTTTGCGCAAGGCCGGTACGCACCTGTCTGGCCCGGACGTAGAAGCGGCGAGCGCGTTCTAGTCGCGACTGCTTGCCATCGATCTCACATGCAATTGAGAATTCTTCGCGAGAGAACGGCGTAAGCCCGATCGCCTTGGCTAGCTTCTCCCTCTGGTTTCGGAGAACGCGGAAGAAGTTGCAGACTTCGCCGTCAAGATCATTGTACGTCTCGATCGGCGATGGATCGCGGTTGAGGAGAACGGCTGCGGAACCCGCAAAAGGTTCGCAGTAATGGCGGCAGGTCGGCAGGAGCGGGAGAAGCCAGTCGAGGTGCGAGAACTTGCCGCCGTACCACCCGAAGGCGATCAGCTTGCGGCTTCCATTTAGCCGAGAAACGGGCGGTGGCATACCTCGACGGGGCTTCAGACCGTTGTTCAGCGTGACCTGCTTGTTGGTGCTCGTCTTCCTCGCCATATCCTGAGCCTAATCCGCTAGGTCGCATCGGGCAACAGCCGGGTAGGACGGGCTCGGCCCGCCGCAACTCGTCGTTCGATCGTGTTCGCGATGCTGGATTTAGGCGGGTGACTCGCGCCCTTCACGGCTTCGTGTACTTCGTGGTCGGCGCTCGATTCGTCGTCATTCGCAATCGGCGCGGCAGGCATTGCCGACCCCCCTTGGCAAAGGGGAGGCCGCGAGTCCGCGCTTTCTACCGACGAGGGTGACGCTTGCTCCGGCGAATTCCGACAATGGAAAACCTTGCATGACGCGGACTTTCCGTTATCCTTAGCCCTCGGCTGGCACCTTGGTGGCTTGAGCACTTACGAGAGAATGCGATGTCCCGAACCTTGACCGTTTTGATCGAGCAGGATGAGGACGGCTACTACGTGGCCACGGTTCCCGCCCTGCGGAGTTGCTATACGCAGGCGAAATCGCTTGTGACGTTACGCAAGAGAGTGATGGAGGTCATCAAGCTCTGCCTTGCCCACGAGCCCCCGGCGAAACAAGAGTTCATCGCCGTCGAACGGGTCGAGATTCCCGCGTGACTCGGCTGATGCGCCAAAGCCGCGGGTGGTCCGATAGCCGGGTTGAGTATGATGCACGTTGACGGGAGACGATCATGACCAAGTTGCTCAAACAGGCCTTTGATGAAGTGTCGAAATTGGACGGCACCGAACAGGACTCGGTGGCCCGGTGGCTGCTGGAGGAGTTGGCCTCCGAGCGTCGTTGGGACGAGTCCTTCCAGCAATCGCCCGATCAACTCGGCAAGCTCGCAGGCGAAGCGCTGGGCGAGCATCGCGCCGGGCGCACCCGCCCGCTCGACCCCGACGCGACATGAACTCGTGCACCACCGAACGCTTCCGATCCTGCTTCGCATGCCTGCCGCAGGAGATTCAGCGCCAAGCTCGTGAAGCGTATAAGCAGTTTGCGGACAACCCTTCGCACCCCAGCTTGCGGTTCAAGAAGGTACATACCGACCAACCCGTCTTTTCCGTGCGCATCAGTTTGGACTACCGCGCCTTGGGCGTGCGCGACGGCGACACTTTGATCTGGTTTTGGATCGGCCCGCACTCCGATTACGAGCGGCTGCTGGCTTCTCTATGACCCTGGAATTGGAACGATCGGCGGACCTTTCTTGCGTGCGTAGGATTGGTGTTCCCCTATAATCCCCGCCCATGAGTCTTGACCTCCATTCCGTCCGCAACATCGGCATCGCCGCGCACATCGACGCGGGCAAGACCACGACCACGGAGCGCGTGCTCTTTTACGCGGGTCGGACGCATCGCATGGGTGAGGTGGACGACGGCACGACCACCACGGACTTTGACGAGGAAGAGCAAAAGCGCGGCATCACGATTTACTCCGCAGCGGTGACATGCCCGTGGAAGAATCACACCATCAACCTCATCGACACCCCCGGTCACGTGGACTTCACCGCCGAAGTCGAGCGGTCGCTGCGTGTCCTCGACGGACTGATCGTCGTCTTTGACGCCCGCGAGGGGGTCGAGGCCCAGTCGGAGACGGTCTGGCGGCAGGCCGACAAATACAAAATCCCCCGCATCTGCTTCATCAACAAAATGGACCGCATCGGCGCGGACTTCGAGCACAGCGTCTCCTCCATCCGCAAGCGGTTAAGCATTGCCCCGGTTCCGGTGCAGTTTCCGATCGGCGCGAGCGGCACCTTCGAGGGGTTAGTCGATCTGATTGCGATGCGGGCGGTCTACTACAACGTCCAGGCGCTGGGCAGCACGCAGGAGGAACGCGAGATTCCCGAATCGCTCCGCGCCCAGGCCGAACAGATGCGGCACGATCTTCTGGAAGCCGCCTCCGAATACTCTGACGCGCTGATGGACAAGTACCTGGCGGATAAGCCGGTCGCGCCCGAGGAAATCCGCAAGGCGCTTCGGACCGCGACGCTGCGGCGTGAACTCACGCCCGTGCTCTGCGGCAGTTCGCTGCGCTACATCGGCGTGCAGCGTATGCTGGACGCGGTCTGCGATTTTCTTCCCAGCCCGCTGGACGCGCCGCCGGTTCCGGCCAAAGACGCAAAGCGTCCCGAGGTCGAGCACGAATTCGCCTCCGATCCGAACGGTCCGCTGGTAACGCTCGTTTTCAAAGTTGTCGCCGAAAAACCGATGGACCTTTATTACCTGCGGGTCTATTCGGGCACGCTCAAGCCGAACTCGCGCCTGCTGAACACGGCCACGGGCGAAAAGGAAAATGTCAGCCGCATTTATCGCATGTTCGCCAAACGCCGCGACCAACTCGACCTCGCAACCGCCGGCGATATTGTCACCGTCGTCGGCCCGCGAAATTCGCTCACCGGCCACACGCTGTGCGATCAACACAAGCCCGTGATTCTCGAATCGATCGAATTCCCGGACACGGTGATCAGCGTTTCGGTCGAGCCGCGTTCGTCGCGCGACCGCGACAAGCTGATGGAGTCGCTTGTCGCGTTGCAGCGGCAGGACCCGACGCTGCGCGTCACCGCCAACGAAGAGACGGGCCAAACGTTGATCTCCGGGATGGGCGAGTTGCATCTGGAAATCATGGTTCACCGTCTGCGCGACGACATGAACGTCGACGTGATCGTCGGCAAACCGCGCGTATCGTATCGTGAAGCCGTCAGCGGCGTCGGCGAGGGCGAAGGCCAATTCGTGCGGCAAATCGGCGGTAAGATGCACAGTGCCGTTGTGCGCTTGCGCATGGAGCCGCGCCAGCATGTCGCTGGCCGCACGAATTTTGAAATCGTCAACAAGCTACCATCCGAGACCGTGCTGCCCGAGTTCGTTCGCGCGATCGAGGTGGGGATCGTCGAAGCAGCCCAGAGCGGCGTGCTCGGCGGGTATCCCGTCATTAACTGGAAGGCGACGATCGTCGGCGCGGTCCAACACGAATCCGAAAGCTCTGAGCTTGCGTTCGAGAATGCGGCGCGCATCGCGTTCTATGAGGCGATGAAAGCAGGCGGACCGGCCCTGCTCCAGCCCATCATGGAAGTGGAAGTGGTGACCTCCGACGAGTATTTCGGGGCGATCATGGGCGACCTGAACGCCCGTAAGGCCGTGGTGCGAAAAACGTCGATTCGGGGCGCGGACCGGATTATCGACGCCGATGTGCCGCTTTCGCAGATGTTTGGGTATGTAACGACACTCCGAAGCCTTTCGCAGGGTCGAGCGACTTCCAGCATGGCTCCTTCGCATTACGCGGCCGTTTCGGCGGCGGAAGCGAAGGTTTTGGTAGGATAGGTAATCCTGCGGTCTGGGAATCGGCGTTCAGCCCGCCTGAACACCGGCTTCGGACCCGTTCCGGTCCCGGTTTCGAGTCTATTTGAAAAAGTCGAACATTACCCCGTTGACAGGTTGTGAATGGCGTATATCCTTACCGGTCTGTCGCTTTTTTGAGCGCAGCCAAGGGTAACGAAGTCGAAGGTAAGGGTTCAGCGACGCGTGAGCACTAAAAACCGAATCAGGATACGGATGGAGGCGTACGATTTCCGTGCGCTGGACGCCTCGGCCAAGGAAATCGTCGAGCAGGCGAAGAGGACCAGCGCCAAGGTGCACGGTCCGATTCCGCTTCCCACCCGCATCGAGCGCTACACCGTCCTGCGAAGCCCGCACATCGACAAGAAATCGCGTGAGCAGTTTGAGATGCGGACGCACAAGCGGATCATCGACATCAGTGAGCCGACTTCGCGCACGGTGGAGGCGATCAACCGCATTCAAGTTCCCGCGGGTGTGTTTGTAAAGATCAAAACATAGTCGGTTGCCTGATTGGCGCCGCGGTGCCGCCTGATGCTTCGGGCCGGTGCCGTGTTCACTCTTTTACGAACGACAATCAAGCGTGTGAGCTTCATCGCACGCACGAAAGGGAGTAGACCTCGCCGGCGAGTATATCCGACGAGGAGGGAATTATCCTATGAATCCGGGCTTGCTGGCAACCAAAGTCGGAATGACGCGAATCCTGTCGGAGAACGGAACCGCCGAACCGGCGACCGTGCTCAAGGCCGGACCGTGCGTGGTTCTGCAGGTGCGAACCCGCGACAGGGACGGGTACGATGCGATCCAGCTCGGATTCGAGGATGTCAAGCCGCATCGGTCGACCATGCCTTTGATCGGACATTGCGGAAAAGCGGGAACGGGTCCCAAGAAGGCGATCCGTGAAATCCGCCTGACCGAGCCGGCTGAGGTTTCCCAGGGCGACGTGCTGACGGTCCAAGTTTTCGCCGAGGGCACCGGCCACGTGGATGTTACGGGCATCACGAAGGGCAAGGGCTTCCAGGGCGTGATGAAGCGGCACGGATTCGGCGGCCTGCCGGGATCGCACGGGACGGAGCGAAAGCACCGATCGGCGGGCGGCATCGGTGCGAGTGCGCCGCGAGGAACCGGCCGCTCCGTGAAGAAGGGCAAGCGGATGGCGGGCCACATGGGCTGCGTCGGGCAGACATCGAGCAATCTGCGATTGCTCAAGGTTGATGCGGAGAATCACGTGCTGGTCATCCGCGGCAGTGTTCCAGGGGCGATCGGATCGGTCGTGATGGTCAAGCGATCGAAGAAGAAGGGATAATCGGGCGATGTTGTCGGTGCCTGTTTTCAATATGAAGGGCGAGCGCGCGGGCGAGGTCGAGATCGACCCCGAAGTGCTTGGCGGGCGAGTGCGAACGCGCCTGCTTAAGCAGGCGATCGTGGCCTTTCTGGACCATCAGCGGCAGGACAGCGCTCGGACGAAGGGCAAGGCGCAGGTCGCAGGCTCGACGCGAAAGCTCTATCGGCAAAAGGGAACGGGCAACGCGCGCATGGGACAGATTCGCCAGCCGGTTCGCCGCGGCGGCGGTCGGGCGTTTGCCAAGCGGGGTCCGCGTTCGACGCGCGAACTGCCCAAGAAAATGCGTCGGCTGGCCAGGGACAGCGCGATCCTCGCGAAGATCAAGGCGCAGGAAGTGATGGTCGTTGACGGATTCCATTGCGAGGCGCCCAAAACCAAGACTTTCGCGTCGATGCTTTCGGCGCTGTCGGCGAGACGCGGTTGCGTATTCGCGGTGCATGCCTACGACTCCAAGGCCTACCTTTCCGCCCGCAATATTCCGAATACTGAAATCAAAGTGGTTGATGAGTTGGGTGCCTACGAGATCCTGCGCCGGCGGACGCTGATTCTCACCAGGCCGGCGTTCGAACGCGTCGCGGGCGGGTTCGCGGCGGTCGCAAAGGCGAGTGCGTAGGAGCGGATTGCGGCGATGGATATTTACCACGTAATCAAGCGGCCCATCGTGACGGAGAAGGGCACGCACCAGGCGCAGAAGTCGCACGACGCGACGCAGCATATGCGGGCGCGCGGCGGGGCGTTCGCCTTTGAGGTGCACCGCGACGCGACCAAGGCCGCGGTCAAGCAGGCCGTCGAAAAGATTTACAACGTCAAGGTACAGTCGGTGCGCACGGCGAATCGCAAGGGAAAGATGCGTCGCGTGCGATACAAGATGGGTCGTACGTCGGATTGGAAGAAAGCGGTGGTGGTTCTTCAGGCGAATCACCATATCGATTTATTCTAGGAGCGATTGCCCGAATTCCGCCGGGAATCGGCGCGGGCGACGGGCTGAGCAGCGATGGGCATCAAAATCTACAATCCGACGTCGCCGGGACGACGCGAGTCGACGGTCAACGACTTTGCGGAGTTGACGGACAAGAAGCGTCGACCGGAGAAGTCGCTGTGCGAGCGCATCCGCAAGACCGGCGGGCGGAACCATCACGGGTTCATCACCTCGCGGCACATGGGCGGCGGGGCGAGGCGGATTTACCGCCGCATCGACTTCAAGCGGAACAAGGACGGGGTCGTCGGCACGGTTCAGTCGGTCGAGTACGACCCGAATCGCTCGTGCCACATCGCGCTGGTTCAGTATGCCGACGGGGAGAAGCGGTACATTCTCGCCCCGGTGGGGATTTCGGTCGGCGACACGGTGGAAAGCGGTTCGACGGTTGAACCGAAAACGGGCAACGCGATGCCGCTGCGGAACATTCCGCCCGGTCTCGCCGTGCACAATGTCGAGATGAACCCCGGACAGGGGGGCAAGCTGGTCCGCAGCGCGGGCGGCGCGGCGCGGTTGATGTCGCGTAACGAGGCGTGGGCTGTGCTCATGATGCCGTCGGGCGAGATGCGCGAGGTCCGCGTGGAGTGCCGGGCGACGATCGGACAGATCGGCAACGTCGACCACCAGAATATCCGGTGGGGCAAGGCGGGTCGGACGCGGCATCGCGGGATCAGGCCGTACGTGCGGGGCACCGCGCAAAACCCGGTGTCGCACCCGCTGGGCGGGGGCGAGGGTCGCAGCGGCGGCGGACGGCACCCATGCAGCAAGTGGGGCAAGCTGGCCAAGGGCGGGCGCACGAGGAATCCGCGAAATATCTCAAACGCGAGGATTCTGCGGCGGCGTCGCAGCGTGCGTTACGGTCAGTTGCCTTTGCCGAAGCGTTAGGATTTTGGATGGTTTTCGCGCCGCCTGGATTGGGGCGCTGGATTTTCGGTGGGTCAGCCAGATGTCGCGATCTCAGAAAAAAGGTCCGTTCGTCGATGAAAAGCTCTTCCGGAAGGTCATGCAGTTCAAGAACACCGGGGGGAGCACGCTGATCCGAACGTGGGCGCGGCGGTGTACGATCGTTCCGGAGTTCATCGGACAGCGTTTCGAGGTCCACAACGGGAAGATGTTTCACCAGGTGTATGTCACCGAAGACATGGTCGGGCATAAGCTGGGCGAGTTCAGCCCGACGCGTCAGTTTCGCGGTCACAGCGGCGTGAAAAAGGCAGCGGCCGGCCCGGGCAAGACGTAATTGCGTGGCGTCGAGCGGATTTCCGTTCGGCGTGAACAGGTGTGTCGATGGCAGATGCGGTCCAAGAGCAGCGCGTTTGGGTGGCGAAGCATCGCTTCGCGCGGATTGCTCCGCGCAAGGCGAGGTTGGTGATCGGCTTGATTCGCGGGCGGGGATGCAGCGAGGCCTTGGAGCAGTTGCGTTTCGATCACCATCGCGCGGCGAGATTCATTCAGGTCGTGCTCAAGTCCGCGATGGTCAGTGCGGACGAGCAGGAAGCCGATATGCGACGGCTGGTTGTGAAGGAGGCGCGGGTGGACGGCGGTCCGTATTACCGCCGATGGCGCCCGAAGGATCGCGGACGTGCGCACGCGATCGCCAAGCGCACGAGTCACATTGTGGTGACGGTGGGGGAGGCTTGATCGCGGAGTCGATGACTGAGGGAATTTGTTCGAGCCGGCCTTGAAGCGTGCCGGTGAGTCGTGGGTGGAGCAGGACGTGGGTCAAAAGGTAAATCCAATCGGGTTTCGCGTGGGAATCACCGAGGATTGGCGCTCGCGCTGGTTTGCGCCGAAGGCCGCGTTCGCGGAGTTTCTGATCGAGGATCATAAAATTCGCAACTACGTTGAGGAAAAGATGAACCAGCAGCCGCCGTATGCGGCGGTCGCCAAGGTCGAGATCGAGCGGACGCGCAACGAAGTGAAGGTGATGCTGCACACGGCCCGTCCCGGTCTGGTGATCGGTCCCAAAGGGGCCGAAGTGGACAAGCTCAAGGAAGCGATTGAGAACCTGATCGATCGCAATGTGAATCTGAACATCGTCGAGATCAAGAACCCGGACGGCAATGCGAAGCTTTTGGCTGAGTCGGTTTCGGAACAGCTCAAGAAGCGAGCCGGTTTCCGCCGGGTGATGAAGCAGCGTATCGACGCGGCGATGTCGGCGGGCGCCAAGGGCGTGAAGGTCATGCTTTCGGGGCGACTGGGCGGGTCCGAGATGGCCCGTTGCGAAAAGCAGATTCGCGGATCGATTCCGCTGCACACGCTGCAGGCGAACGTGGACTACGGTACGGCGACGTGCCGGACGAAATACGGGGCGATCGGCATAAAGGTGTGGTTGTACAAGGGGCGGTACGGCGAAGAGGCTATGGTGGAAGAGGCGCCGCCGTCGCATCGTGGTCGCGAGGGGGGTCGTCGAGGGAAGCGCGGTTAGCCGCCGTTTGTCGCGGGAGATGTTTCGATGGCGTTGATGCCGAAACGAGTCAAGTGGCGCAAGAGCCAGCGCGGCAAAGTTCGCGGCGTCGCCAACAAGGGAAACACGGTGGCGTTCGGCGAATACGGGATACAGTGCCTTGGAACGGGCTGGATCACGGCGCGTCAGATTGAGGCGGGCCGCGTGGCGGCGACGCACTATCTGCACCGCGAGGGCAAGGTTTACGTGCGGATTTTTCCGCACAAGCCGGTTTCGTCCAAGCCGCTCGAAACGCGAATGGGCAAGGGCAAGGGCGATCCGGAATTCTGGGTTGCGTGCGTTCGGCCGGGCAACGTGCTGTTTGAGGTTGCGGGCGTGGAAGAGACCGTGGCGCGCGACGCGCTGTCGCGTGTGGCGCATAAGATGCCGTTTCGTTGTCGGTTCGTCCGGCGAAGGCACGGCCTGTAGCGGGCGCCGGTTGGTGGAGCATGATGAAGATCGGCGACATTCGTGAGATGAAGACGGCGGAGCTGCACGGGGAGCTGGACCGGATGCGGCGGCATCTGTTTGATCTGCGGGCGCAGGCGGTGACGGAAAAGCTGGAGAATCCGCATCAGCTCAAGGCGATTCGCAAGGAGATCGCGCGGGTGCTCACGGTGCTGGGTGAGCGAGGCGAGACGGGCATTGAAGAAAAACAACTTCACCTCGAAACGGTCGCGCGGAAGCGGGCGAAGGTTTCGTAGGTGCGTGTTCGCGGGGCGAGAGTGACGAGGTGATGTGGCGGATATGATGACGGCGTCGGAACAGCAGACGGAAGTTCGCGGTCGCGGCAAGCGCGACATGCGGATGGGCACCGTCGTGTCGGACAAGGGCGACAAGACGATCCGGGTGCGCTTTGACTTTATGGTCAAGCACGCCAAGTACGGAAAGTATTTCCGTCGCTCGACGATCCTCGCCACGCACGACGAGAAGAACGAGGCGAAAACGGGCGATCTCGTGGAAGTGGTCGCCTGCCGGCGGATGTCCAAGACGAAATGCTGGCGTCTGATGCGGGTGATCGAGCGACGCGGGATGGAAGAGTCGACCGCGGGATAATCGACTGGGAAGGTTCGGGCTAGCGCCATGATTCAGATGTTTACAATGGTCGACGTCGCCGACAACACCGGCGCCAAGCAGGCGATGGTGTTCAACGTGTACAAGGGGAGCACGGCCCGGCCTGGAAAATACCGTCTGAAGAACGCGACCATCGGCGACATCGTGATGGTGACCGTCAAGAAGGCGCTGCCGAACAGTGATTTTTCGGGCGGGGTGGACCGCAAGGATCGCTCGAAGCGTCGAAAAGCGAAAGCGGTGGTGGTTCGGATGCGCCGGCCTTTTCGGCGTGCGGACGGGAGCTACGTGCGGTTTGACAGCAACGCGGTGGTGTTGCTGGATGAGAAGAACGAGCCTCGCGGCACGCGAATTTTCGGGGCGGTGGCGCGCGAGCTTCGCGAGAAGAATTTCATGAAGATCGTTTCGCTGGCGGAGGAGGTCGTCTGAGTCTATGAGCCGCGGGCTTGAGCCCGCGCGGAGGGTCCGCGCGACCTGTATGTCGCGGCTAGCCGGTTGGGATCAAACGATGGCGATGCACGTGCGAAAAAACGATCTGGTCGAGGTGATCAGCGGGGATCATCGAGGTGCGCGGGGGAAGATACTGCGTGTGGACCGCCGGAAGGGGAAGGTGGTGGTCGAGGGAGTGAACCTCGTGTACCGCCACGTTCGGCCTACGCGGCGAAACCCGCAGGGCGGGCGAGTCCAGAAGGAAGCGCCGATTGCGATTTCGAACATTCTGCCCTTTGACGCGGCTTCGGGAAAGAGCACGCGGGTGCGATTTCCGGTGGAGACGGATCGAGCGGGGCGGATCGTCACCAAGAAGCGCGTGAGCGTGAAGGGTACGGCGTTTCACACGCTGTCGCGGGCGGAGCGATCGGCGAAGAAGTAGGTTGCGTTGCGCATTCGGCGCGGCGGAGTGACACGAGATGGCACGATTGTTGGAGCGTTACCGGAAGGAGATTCACCCCGCGCTCAAGGAGGCGCTGGGGATCGAGAATCCGATGGCGGTTCCGCGTCTGAAAAAAGTGGTGGTGTCGATGGGCACCGGGTCGCCGCAGGTGGACAAGAATCGGCTGCCCGCAGCGGTCGAGGACCTTGCCAGGATCACCGGACAAAAGCCGCAGATTCGCCGGGCGAAAACGTCGGTTTCAAACTTCAAGGTTCGCGAGGACATGGAGATCGGCTGCCGCGTGACGTTGCGGGGCAAGCGGATGTACGAGTTTGTCGATCGGCTGGTTAACGCGGCGATTCCGCGTTTGCGGGACTTTCGCGGGCTGAACCCGAAGAGCTTTGACGGGCGCGGGAACTATTCGATGGGCATAGCGGACCAGTCGATTTTTTCCGAGATCGATCTGGCAAAGATCACGTTCAGCCAGGGAATGAACATTACGTTTGTGACGGACGCCCGTAATGATGAGCAGGCGCGGGCGCTCCTGATGAAGCTTGGGCTTCCGCTGCGGCGGACCGAAGAACAGGAAAACTGATGGCGACGAAGGCGTGGGTCAACAAGGCGCGGCAGACGCCGAAGTTTTCGACGCGGCGGGTGCGGCGTTGTCAGGTATGCGGCCGATCCCGCGCCGTGTATCAGAAGTTTCAGGTTTGTCGGATATGTTTCCGGAATCTGGCGCACGAAGGGCTGATTCCGGGGGTGCGCAAGGCGAGTTGGTAGGTCTTTTGTCCCGCGCGACGGCGGCGGAACGCCGAAGAGGTTGCAACGATGTGGTCTGATCCGATTGCGGACATGCTGACTCGAATTCGAAACGCGGCGACGGTTCGGCGTCGGCAGGTGAGTATGCCCTCGTCGAAGCTCAAGGTCGGCATCGCCAAGGTTTTGCTGGACGAGGGATACATCGTCGGATACGACGTGATCGACGACAAGAAGCAGGGCGTCCTGCGGATCGACCTGAAGTACGGTCCGCGCGGCGAGGAAATCATCCACTGGATCAAGCGGGAATCGCACTCCGGGTGCCGGGTGTACCGGAAGGTGGAGAATCTTCCGCGGGTTTTGGACGGACTGGGCATTGCGATTGTTTCGACGTCGCGAGGCGTCATGAGCGACCGCGTTTGTCGGGAACAAAACGTCAGCGGCGAGTTGCTCTGCACGGTTTACTAGGTTTCGCGGGCGGATGGATGCGCCGAAGCGGCGTCGTTGTTCCCGTAGGAAGCGGTTGAGGTTGGTTCGATGTCACGAGTTGGGAAAAAACCGGTTCCGATTCCGTCCGGCGTGACCGTGAAGGTCGCGGGGCGCGAGGTCCTCGCCAACGGGCCGAAAGGAAGCCTGTCGGTGAAGACGCCGTCGGGCGCGCAGGTTGTGCACGACGATTCCGCCAAGTGTATCCGTGTGAACCGGCTGGACGACAGCAAGCAGAGTCGGGCCAATCACGGTCTGACGCGGGCGCTGTTGGCGAACATGGTTCACGGGGTATCGGCCGGGTTCGAGAAGAGATTGCAGATTTACGGGACAGGATACAACTGTTCGTTGAAGGGCAAGACGCTGCACCTGAACGTCGGTTTTTCGGGTCGCAATCGCGGAAAGGGATCGCAGTTCGAGCTGGCGGTTCCCTCGGGGATCGAGGTCGTCGTGGAGCGTGACGCGGCCCGCGGGGACAACGAGCCGGCTCAATTCGTGATCCGCGGAGTGGATCGGCAGAAGGTGGGGCAGTTTGCGGCGGAGATTCATTCGCTACGACGGACCGAGCCGTACAAGGGCAAGGGTATTCGATACGAAGGCGAAGTGATCAAGCGGAAGCAGGGTAAGGCGCTGACGGCGGGCGGCTAGTCGGATTGAAGCCGCGGTTGGGCGGTGGTTGTGATGAAAGACATAGAAGTAAAAATCGCCCGGCGCGTTCGCCGCAAGGAAGGTTTGCGAAAGCGGATCCGCGGGACGAGCGAGCGTCCGCGGCTGACGGTGTTTCGCAGCCTGAAGAACATTTATGCGCAGATCGTCGACGACTCCGCCGGCGTGACGCTCTGTGCGGCGAGCACGAAGGACAAGGAACTACGCGAGCGCATGAAGGCGGGCGGAAATCGTGAGGCGGCCAAGATCGTCGGAGGCCTGCTTGCGGAGCGCGCCAAAGGGAAGAACATCGTTGCGGTTTGTTTCGATCGAAACGGATTCAAGTATCACGGTCGCCTGAAGGCGCTGGCTGACGCCGCGCGCGAGGCCGGATTGCAGTTTTAGGGCGTTAACGAATGGCGAAAGCGGAACGGCAGACGGAACGTGGACCGACTCCGGCGGCGCCGGATGCTCCGGTCTCCAGGGCGTCGGCGGACGAGGGCGGTATCGAGGAAAACGTGGTGCGAATTTCCCGTTGCGCGACCGTGGTAAAGGGCGGGCGGCGGTTCAGTTTCGGGGCGCTCGTTGTTGTCGGCGACAAGCGCGGGCGCGTCGGCATCGGATATGGAAAGTCGATCGAGGTGCCGTCGGCCGTGGAGAAAGCGAAGAAGATCGCGCAGCGAAACATGGTTCGCGTGAAGCTCGCCGGCGGGACGCTTCCACACCGGGTGGTGGGCACGTGCGGCGCGAGCCGCGTGGTGATGGTGCCCGCAAGCCCCGGAACGGGCGTGATTGCGGGGACGAGCGTGCGGGCGGTGCTGGAGCTTGCGGGCGTGCATGATGTGCTTACGAAGAGCAATGGATCAAACGGGCCCAAGAATCTCGTGCAGGCCACGTTGAATGGTTTGATGTCCTTGATGAGCCGGGAGGACATTGAGCGACTTCGCGGGGTGAAGCTGGCCGGATAGGTGCGGCATGCAAATAGCAGACATTACGAGCAAGGCCGGCGCCGATCGGCGGCGCAAGCGATTGGGGCGCGGCGAATCGTCGGGTAGCGGCAAGACGAGCGGCCGGGGTCACAAGGGTTGCGGGTCGCGCTCCGGTTGGAAGCAGCGTGGTCTGCAGGAGGGCGGACAGATGCCGCTCTTCCGACAGATTCCGAAGCGCGGTTTTTCGAATGCGAATTTTACGAAGCGGTTTGCGGTGGTGAACCTGGCGGAGATCGATGCGAAGTTTCAGGCCAATGCGCACGTGACCCCCGAGGCGTTGCGTGAGGCGGGTCTCATCCGAAATCTGAAACAACCGGTGAAGATACTCGGCGGCGGGTCGCTCACGAAGAAGTTGAAGATCGACGCCGCTTGTTTCAGCGAGTCGGCGATGGAAAAGATCAAGGCGGCCGGGGGCGAAGCGCGGGTGCTGCAGACGGCATGACCGTCGGGCGGGTGGAAGCGCGATAACAATGTTTTCGACGTTCCTGAATATCTTTCGGATTCCCGAGCTGCGGAACAAGCTTGTGTTCACGTTCGGCATGCTGGCGATTTACCGGATCGGATACTACGTCCCGATGCCGGGGGTTGACCAGGGTGCGATGTTGCAGGGGCAACCGCAGCGCGGCGGCGGTCTGGACAGCCTGATCAACACGTTTGAGTTGTTTACGGGCGGCAATCTTTCGCAGAGCACGATTTTCGGGCTGGGGATCATGCCGTATATTTCGGCGTCGATCATCTTCCAGATTTTGGTGACGGTCATTCCGTCGCTCGAAAAACTTCAGCACGAAGGCGAGAGCGGACGGCGCAAGATTCAGGAATATACGCGATACGCCACGGTGGGGTTGTGTCTCATCAACGCGATGGTGTGGATGCGGTATCTGGGGAGCCAGAACTTCATCTATCCGGTGTTCACCGGGCCGTGGATCGGTCTTTCGTTCAATTACATGTTGATGACGCTTCTGATGCTCACGACGGGGACGATGTTCCTGATGTGGCTGGGGGAGCAGATTGACGAATACGGAATCGGCAACGGGGTGTCGCTGATCATTATGGCGGGCATCGTGGCGCGAATTCCCAACGCGGTGTTTTACGTGATCAACAACCTGAACATTCGCGGTTCCGCGGCGCAGGGGCAAATGGATGTGCCCAAGATTTTGTTCCTGGTCGTGATGTTCGTGGCGGTGATCGCAGGGGCGATTCTGATCACGCAGGGCCAGCGGCGGATTCCGATTCAGCAAGCCAAGCAAACGCGTGGTCGGCGGGTGTACGGGGGGCAGAGGCACTACCTGCCTCTTCGCGTGAATCACGGCGGCGTGATGCCGATCATCTTCGCGAGTTCGATGTTGATCTTTCCGGGCGTGGTTTTCGGCGCGATCCGCAATGTGTGGGACAACTCCTTCTGGCGCTTTATGCAGGAGTCGTTCAACAGCGGGAACTATCTGTATACGGTGACGGAGATCGCGGCGATCTATTTCTTCGCGTATTTCTGGACGACGGTGCAGTTCCGACCCAAGGAAATGGCGAACAACCTGCGGGATTACGGCAGTTTTATTCCCGGTCTTCGTCCCGGAAAGCGCACGGCGGATTATCTTGAAAAGGTGATGGGGCGAATTACGTACGTGGGCGCCGGGTTTCTGGCGCTGATCGCGATCATCCCGACGCTGGTGGCGACTTCGCTGCAGATTCCGTTCATCGTATCGGCGTTTCTGGGCGGGACGGGGCTTCTGATCACCGTAAGCGTGACGCTGGACATGGTGCAGCGGATCGAGGCGAACCTGATCATGCGGAACTACAAGGGCTTCCTCGGCGGCGAGGGGGCGATCAAGGGTGCGTACGCCTAAGGGGGCTTGTCCGGGTGCTTGCGGTTTGCACTGCGCAACAGAGGGGCTGGACGCAGCAACTGTGAGTGACGAGTGTATCGGTTGGCGAACCGGCGCGGGATCATATTGAAGAGCGATCGAGAGATCGAACTGATTCGCCAGGCGGGTCGTGTTGTTTACCGCGTACTTTCACGGATGCGGGAGATGGCGGCGCCGGGCGTGGCAACGGCGGATTTGAACAAAGTTGCCGAGGACATGATCGAAGCCTCGGGCGGAACGGCGCTGTTCAAGGGTGTTGAGAATCCGCAGGCCAGGTTCCCGTTTCCCGCGGCGCTTTGCACCAGTGTGAACGAGGAGTTGGTGCACGGGATTCCGAGCGAACGGGCGTTGAAGGAAGGGGACATCGTCAGCGTGGACTGCGGTGTGCGGCTGGCCGGATACTGCGGCGACTCCGCGACGACGATTCCGATCGGGAAGGTTTCGCGGGAGGTACAGCGTCTTCTCGACGTTACGCGGGGAGCGCTGGACGTGGCGATCAAGGAGATTCGACCGAGCCGAATGTGGAGCGAGGTCGCCGCCGAGATTCAGGCGTACGTCGAAGGGAACGGTCTTTCGGTGGTTCGTGAGTTTGTCGGTCACGGGATCGGCCGGGAAATGCACGAAGAGCCCAAGGTTCCCAACTACTGGGACGAAGGCCAGCGGCGATTGGATTTTCAGTTGGCGCCGCGGATGGTTCTCGCGGTTGAGCCTATGGTGAATCTCGGAACGCACCGCGTTGTGTACGGCGGCGAGGACCGTTGGGTGGTTGTGACGAAGGACCGCAAGTACGCGGCGCACTTCGAGCACACGCTGGCGGTGACGGAAAGCGGCGTGGATGTGTTGACGGATGGTCGATGATCGACCGCCGTCGCAGCGTGCGCAGTCGGAGGTGGTGAGCGATGAAAGTGCGATCGAGCATCCGACGGATTTGTGAAAACTGCAAGATCGTGAAGCGTAAGGGTATTGTTCGCGTGATTTGCACGAATCCGCGGCACAAGCAGCGACAGGGCTAAGGAGACAGCGCGTTGCCACGTATAGCGGGTGTTGATATTCCGGCGAACAAGCGGATCGAGTATTCGCTACCCTACATTTACGGGATTGGTCCCGCCAACGCGATGGACGTCCTCAAGGAGGCGGGCATCGCGCCGGGGGTGAAGGCGAAGGACCTGACCGAAGAAGAGGTTGCGCGGATCGGAACGGTGATCGAGCGGAACTACCAGGTCGAAGGTCAGCTCCGTCGAATCATTCAATCGAATGTCGCGCGGCTCAAGGACATCCGCTGCTATCGGGGCATGCGCCATCGAGCGCACCTACCCGTGCGGGGGCAGCGGACACGGACGAACGCGCGGACGCGGAAGGGCCCTCGAAAGACGGTCGCCGGCAAGAAGGGCGTGAAGGAGTTGACGCGTGGCTAAGCGATCAGGCAAAAAAGCGGTTCGTCGCAACGTCGCCCGTGCGATCGCCAACATCAAGGCGACGTTCAACAATACGCTGGTGACCATCACCGACATGAACGGCGACGTGCTTACGCGGGCGTCGGCCGGCACGGTGGGGTTCAAGGGGACGCGGAAGAGCACGCCGTTTGCGGCGCAGCGTGCGGTCGAGCAGGCGGCCCACGCGGCGCGGCGTTTCGGCGTTCAAGAGGTGGAAGTTCGAGTGAAGGGTCCGGGCAGCGGTCGCGACGCCGCGATCACGGCTTTGCAGGGATCCGGTCTCCGGATTCACTCGATCGAGGATGTGACGCCGCTGCCGCACAATGGTTGTCGGCCGGCGAAACGACGGCGCGTTTGATTTATTGGTGACGGATCGGACCGGGTGCGCGAATGGCCGTGCACGGCGGAGCCGGTCGTCGGGTTTCTCAATACCGGGCGGACAGGATTCATGGGACGTTACATCGGACCGGTTTGTCGGCTTTGCCGCCGCGAGGGGCTGAAGCTGATGCTCAAGGGCTCGCGGTGCGAGAGCGCCAAGTGCGCTATGGAGCGTCAGTGGCGTAGTCAGCCGCCGGGCATGCACGCGTGGCGTCGCCGAAAGTCCGGCGACTACGGCGTTCGTCTGCGCGAGAAGCAGAAGGTAAAGCGCTATTACGGCGTGTTTGAGCGGCAGTTCATGATCTACTTCCGAATGGCCGAGCGCGGCACCGGAAATACCGGTGAGACGCTGCTAAGCCTTCTGGAACGTCGGCTGGACAACGTCGTGCGGAAACTTGGATTTGCGTCGTCGCACAAGGCCGCCCGGGTCGCGATTGCTCACGGGCACGTCCATGTCAACGGGCGGCGTTTGAACCGTCCGAGCTATCTGGTTCATCAAGGTGATCGCATTACCATCAAGCCCTCGGAGCGGAGTCAGAAATTCGTCCGTGGGGTAGTAGGCGACGGCGGCCCGCCGGTGCAGTCGTGGCTGCAACTGGACGCTCAACGTCTGGAGGGAGTGGTAGCCGCTCTTCCGACGCGAGAAGACGTACAAATTCCAGTGGAAGAGCAGAAGATCATCGAAATGTGCAGCCGCTAGCGCTTTGTCGCCTGCGGTTTTTCCCGGGCCGCGCGGCGGCGGCGCCGGTGGCGGATCAAGCTGGTTGGAGGTCTCCCCGATGCGGATGAGGTGGCGAGGATTGGAATTGCCCGCCCGCGTGGTACTTGACGGCGCGGTCAGTACGGACTCGTACGGGCGGTTCGTCATTGAGCCCTTCGAACAAGGTTACGGAACGACGATCGGCAACTCGCTCCGTCGAGTTTTGTTGTCGAGCCTCGAGGGCGCCGCGGTCACCAGCGTGAAGATCGCCAAGGTGTCCCACGAGTTCACGAGTATCGACGGGGTTCTTGAGGATGTGACCGACATCCTGCTGAACATCAAGGGCATTGTGCTCAAGCTCACGGGCGCCGAGCAGAAGACGATGTCCCTCAAGCGGAGCAAGGCGGGCGTGGTTCGGGCGGGAGATATTGTGACTGATCCGGCGGTGACGATCGTCAACCCGAATCATCACATTTGCACGCTGACCGTCGATGTGCCGTTTCATGCCGAGATGACGGTGAAGAAGGGTCGCGGCTATGCGACGGTGAACGACAACCGCGAAGCCGAACAGGAATTGGGCGTGATCGCGATCGACTCGGTCTATTCGCCGGTGCTGCGGGTGCGATATCGAACGGAGGACATGCGGGTCGGGCAGCGAACGAACTACGATCGGCTGATCCTCGAGGTGTGGACGAAGGGGACGGTGGCGCCGGAAGACGCACTGGTGGAGGCGGCGTTGATCCTTCGCAAGCACCTCAACCCGTTTGTGATGTATCACGAACTCGGGCAGGACGTTGTGACGAGTCCCGGTCCCGGCGTTGATGTGCCGACGCCGAAGGACGCGGCGCTGACGGAGCTTCTGGATCGGCCGGTGAGCATGCTCAATCTTTCGGTTCGAGCGAGCAATTGTCTCGAGGCGGCGCGGGTGACGACGCTTCGTGACCTGGCGGTCAAATCGGAAGGCGACTTGCTGCGCTTCCGCAGTTTCGGAAAAACCTCTTTGCACGAAGTGCAACGCAAGCTGGCCGACGTGGGGCTGGCACTGGGCATGAAGATTCTGGACGATGGATCGGTGGTGTTCCCGAGCGGGAATGCATCGTCGGATTCGAGCGCCCCTTGGGGCCACGAAGGCGATTCCGGCTCGCCTTCGGATTCACCGATTCGTAACGACAGCGGACCCATGGAAGTATTCACCATGGGCGAATGAGCGTTCGTCCGACGGGCTGACGCGATCGCAGGCAGGTAATCGTCATGAGACATCGAGTACATCATCGCAAGTTGAATCGCACGTCGGAGCACCGTCTGGCCCTGTGCCGCAACATGGCACAGAGCTTGTTTGAGCACGGACAGATCACGACGACGCTTCCCAAGGCCAAGAATCTGCGTCCGTTCGCTGAAAAGCTGGTGACGCTCGCGGTCCGCGCCCGCAAGGCGCGCGAGATCAAGAACCCGACGGCGGAACTGGCGGCGCGGCGCTCGATGAACAAGATCCTCGGTGATCGAGTGATTGTTCCCACGGAGCATCAGGCGACCTACGACTCGATGTCGGACGCGGCGAGGGAAAAGTCGTTGCGCATGGCGTCGGGTCGACGCTATCGGACCGGGGAACCGAAGGGCCGTCTGGCGTTTACGGCGGATTCGGTCATGCACCGTTTGATCGAGAAGATCGCGCCGCGCTATGTGGATCGTCCGGGGGGGTATACTCGGATTATTCGTCTGGCGAAGCGAAGGATCGGTGACGCGTCGTGGCTGGCGATCGTACAACTCGTCGGCGATGAATCGGCACCGGGCTCTCTGACGAAGCCTGAAAAGAGTGCGCGGCGGCGTCGCGCCGATGCGAGATATGCTCTGGTCGTCAAGATGACGAAAAAACGGGCGGAGACCACCAAGGCCGGCGCGTCCGCGTCGGGTGATGCCGAATAGTTCGCCCGCCGTTGTGGGGAATGTCATCCCCCGACGGTCCGAAATAATGCCGACGCCGTCGGCCCGCGGCGATTGGTAAATCGTTCCGATCGGGTTTTCAAGGCCGTCGAGGCGAATGCGATGCGCCGCGATCCGAATTGTATTTTCTGCAAAATTCTCTCCGCGGAGATCCCCGCGTCCGTGGTCTATGAAAACCAGGCGGTCATCGCCTTTATGGACAACGGTCCCCTGGCGGACGGTCATCTGCTCGTGGTCCCGAAAGATCATTTCGCCAGGCTGACCAACCTGCCGGGGGTCAAGTTTGCTCAAGTTGCCGAGGCCATTCCATACCTGGGCCGAGCGCTCCTTCGTGTAACCGGGGCCGAGGGGTTCAACCTGCTGTGCAACGAAGGTCAGGCGGCCGGTCAGGCGGTGGGGCACGTTCATTTTCATCTGATTCCGCGAAGAAGCGGCGATGGGCTTGGCTACCGTTGGAACGCCGGAAAATATCCGCCGGGTCGAGACGCGGAGCTTGCAGCCGCTTATCAGAAAGCGCTCGCCGAGCACGCGCCCTGAAGTCATCGGGACGCGCGTCTCGCTTCGTGCGCCGTCACGTCGTTGAGTGTGAATCAATCTCCGACCACTTGGACGATGATCCGTCGAATGCGCGGGCGGGTATCGAAGTCGATCAACACGATCTGTTGCCATGTGCCGAGCTGCAGACGGCGGCCGACAAAGGGGATCGTCAGGCTCGGACCGAGCAATGACGCGCGGACGTGGGCGTGTCCGTTGTCGTCGTTCCATGTGGCTTCGTGCCGATATTCGGCGTCTTCCGGGGCGAGTTTTTCGAACGCGGCCTTGAGGTCGTGTGTGACCAGACCAGGCTCGAACTCCGTGGTCGTGATGCCCGCGGTTGAACCGACGACAAAGATGGTGGCGACGCCGTCGGCGATGCGGCCTTGTTGAATGCAACCCGCGATGCGATCGGTCAGGTCGAGGACTTCGCTGCCGCCGCGGGTTTCGACGTTGAATTCGTGCGTTTGAACGGGCATGGGGCGAGTGTATCACGCGGCCATACGGGGGTCTAAATCGCGAGGAGGCGGGGGTCGAGCGTTTCACGAAAAGCTTGGGGTTTGGCAAGTGCGGCGGGCGATCCTACGATATCGAAGGTATGGCCGGGTTGGACTATCGAACGGCGGGGGAGTCGCACGGCGCGGCGCTGATTGCGCTGGTCGAAGGGATGCCTGCTGGGGTCACGGTCGATGTGGACCTTATCAACGCGGAGCTGACCCGTCGGCAGGGGGGCTATGGCCGCGGCGGGCGGATGAAGATCGAACGCGACTCGGTGACGGTTCTGTCGGGCGTGCGACGGGGCGTGACGATCGGTTCGCCGATCGCGATGCAGATTATCAATCGCGATTCACGAATCGACGACGCGCCGCCGATCCATCGTCCGCGACCCGGACATGCAGATTTCGCCGGAAGTCTGAAGTGGCTGACGACGGATTGCCGCGAGGTATTGGAGCGGGCGTCGGCGCGGGAGACGGCCGCGCGCGTAGCCGCAGGGGCTCTGTCGCGCTGCCTGCTTCGTGAGTTTGGCATTGACGTGTGCGGATACGTGGTTCAGATCGGCGCGGTTGTTACCGCCTCCGAAGTGTCAATCAGAACCCCGACCGGAAGGGAGGGGCCAGGTTTGGACGACCTTGGAACGCTGCGCGCTGCTCGTGATGCCAACGAGGCCTACTGTCCCGATGCGGCGGCTGCGGAGAAAATGATCGCGGCGATCCGCAAGGCCAAGGAGGACAAGGATACACTGGGCGGAGTCGTTGAGGTACGGGTGGAGGGTCATCCACCGGGACTCGGAAGCTGCATGCGCTGGCAGGACAAGCTCGACGGTCGGCTGATGCAGGCCGTCGGTTCGGTGCAGGCCATCAAGGGCGTGGAGATCGGCGCGGGATTCGCGGCGGCGGGGCTGCCCGGAAGCCGTGTGCATGACCCGATGGACTACGATCCGGCGCTGCGTGACACGGCCTGTCTGGGCTTTACGAGGCGATCGAACAATGCGGGCGGACTGGAAGGGGGGATGACCAACGGCCAGATGATCGTGCTCCGCGCGGCCATGAAACCCATCAGTACGCTGCTGCAAGGCATGGACAGCGTGAACCTCGTCACGAAGCAACCGGAGCGGTCGGACTATGAGCGAAGCGACGTGTGCTCCGTTCCAGCGTGCAGCGTCGTCGTCGAAAACGTGGTGGCGTTCGAGATCGCGCGGGCGTTTCTGGAAAAGTTCGCCGGCGATACATTGGGTGAAGTGCATGCCGCATACAATTATTTCCTGGCGGAGGCGAGGTCGCTGGGAGCAGGGACGGTTTCATCGTAGATTGGCGGCTGTGGCGGAATTGGCAGACGCGCCAGACTTAGGATCTGGTGTTCGAAAGGACGTGGAGGTTCGAGTCCTCTCAGCCGCATTACCCTCGGAACAGTCGCCGCAAAAAAGAGTGGCGGCTGACGGCAGCCTTGGTACGGGGGCGCGACGAGGGCTGGCGCCCTGGATCATGGCTCGACGGGTCGCGCGTCGTTCTCGCGGTGGGCGTAGCCCGTCTTGCGAAACAGCCCAAACTCGTAGACGTGATCCTGCTCGTCGAACAGGAAGTATATGCCCGCTTCGTAGTAGTAGACTTTTGCGACCGTGGGATCGTCCGGCATCGCCCCACCGCGACGGATCAACAGCGTTCGGTCAAGCTGCCAGCCACACAACTCGTCAACTTCGCGCTCCTTTGTGATCTCGCCGTAGGCTTCTTCAACCGCTTCGAGCGTATCGCCTATGCCCAGAGCGCTTGTCACG
>ERZ1292633.1513-Hain-H41-02um-R1-1513-length-24973-cov-4_pt1 | contig 24973 bp, 25 predicted proteins | sample MGYA00564406_ERZ1292633 | MGnify/ENA primary metagenome ERZ1292633 (study PRJEB36523, sample SAMEA6512639) | groundwater metagenome | collected 2019-01-08 | study: AquaDiva: Metagenomics assemblies of 32 groundwater samples | reverse complement strand
GGAGGTTACCAAAATGAGACTATCAGAAATTGAGAAGAAGGCAAAGAGTTTAGAAATCAGGGATACTTGGAGACTCTCCAAGAAAGAATTGATCAAAACCATTCAACGCAAAGAAGGTAATTTCGACTGTTTTTCTACGCGTAATGCCTGTGACCAGGTGGCCTGTTCCTGGAGAGGGGATTGTATTAAATGAAATACCACTGCCAGGTTTGCGACCGGGAAATTGATGATTTTGCCGCTATTGCTCACGCCAAAGCCGAAGAATATTTAATCGAACTTATCAGGCGTGACCATCCCCAATGGCACGAAAGTAAGACGACTTGTAAAAAGTGCCTTGAATATTACCAAAAATTGATTAAAGAGAACGAAATTTAGCGTTAATAAGTAAACACTGTTGCCTCCGTAGTTGCTTTTTTTATACAATAACCTAGCATGACCTAGTAATCATCATTGGAATTAATTTAGTCTGCCTTTCTTAAGCCTCGTATTAACAACGAGTTACACTTTAATTAAAATAAATTATTTTTTTATTGATTTTGGCATAGATACTGCTAGTATAAGATATATACGGACGCTCTAGGACTTACTAGGACATACCAGGACAAATATAGAAGCGGAGGATGAAATTGGCCAACGGTAGAATGACTATTACAGATGTAGCAGAACGAATCGGAGTAACGAGTAAGACTATAGTTAGATGGGAGAAGTCTGGCAAGGTTAGTCACCCTAAGAGAGATTGGCGTGGTTGGCGCGTTTATGACAAGAAAGACCTTACTAAACTTAGAGATTTTAAGGAAACAATCATTTATATTGGAGAATAAAAATGAATAAACGTGAATGTTTTGTATCATTACTCATAGTTTGTATTCTATCTTGTAATGTTTTCGCGCAGGAAGAAGTAAAGCTTCTTGAACCTGCAGTTGATAGCAATAGCAAACAGACGGCTACAACACAACTTACTTTGGCTGAACCTATGCCGAATGCTAAATATTTTGACCCAGTCAGATACACTTTGGGCCCAAATGATGCTATTGAGGTTTCTGTTATGCGTCACCCTGAATTTAGCGGAGAGTTCCCGGTTAATTTAGAAGGTAAAATTCAGTATAAATTCGTTGGTGACATTGATGTAACTGGCCTAACCAAGGCTGAATTGGAGGAAAAGATTAAAAATGCAATTTCAACCTATGTTATTTCTCCTGAAGTAAGCGTAACTATACTAGAATATAAAAGTAAGGTTATTTATGTTCTAGGAGAAGTTGGTGTTCCGGGCAGGTATTTCATGAAAACAGAAAGTATCCCTGTTAGAGAGGCTGTTGTCGAAGCAGGTTTGCCTACTTTAGCTGCTGCCATGCGCAGGTGCCGCTTAATTACTCCCGATAAGAGTGGAAAAGCAAGGACTAGATCGGTTGATTTATATACCATACTTTACGGCGGAAACCTTAAAAATAACCTGGATATGCATCCGGGAGATGTATTGTATGTTCCGGCAACACTAATGGCGAAATTTATGAGAATATTTAATCCGATCACTGCTCCAATTACATCTTTAAATACGGGTAAAGATTCGGCAACCGGCTTAGCAGTTAAATCTGCAAAATAAGGAGACAAACTTAATGGAAAATCAGGAATTTATAAAATATCACAGCCCAGCCGAATACCTTAAGGTCTTCTTTAGGAGAAAGTGGCTTTTTATTACGCCTATATTTGCGGGATTTGTTCTAAGCGTTATTGCCTGTTTTGTTATTCCACCGGCCTATGAATCTTCAACGGTAATTTTAGTTGAAGAAGAGAAGATACTAAATCCTTTAATACAAGGATTAGCAGTATCAACTCCCGTGGCCCAAAGAATGCGCACTTTGAAAGAACAGATCCTCGGTTGGGATAGCTTAGTTACTTTAACCGACAAACTTAATCTGGCAAAAAATATAGATAATCAACCTGGGTACGAAAAACTGATTACCGGCCTAAGAAAAGATATCTCTGTTACGATGCGCGGAACAAACCTGATTAAAATAGCGTATGTAGGCTCAAATCCCCAGAAAACACACCTTATCGCTAAAACCCTTACGGATATATTTATTCAACAAAATATGCGCTCGCAAACTAAGGAAACAGACGTTGCTATAGTTTTCATTAAAGAGCAGCTGGAAGTATATAAAAGAAAGATAAAGGAGTCTGAAGTAGCAAAGTTAGAAGAACAACTAAAAGGCCTACTGGCTGATTCAACCGAACAACATCCTTTAGTGAGAGAACTTAGGCAAAAAATCGCCAACGCCAAGAAACAGGTAGAAACTGGCGATTATCAGGTTTCCGGTACAGAGCAACCTATTGCCAGCCCGGTTTATGATGTCCTTAAGCAGGAACTAGATAAAATTACTAACCAAGATAGCGGCATAACTGGTTCGGCAACAGGTGCAGGCATAACTAACGGGGCTAGCGCTGACTCCAGCAATCCAAACGCTGATATGTATAAAATAATGCTTATGGACAAGCTTGATTCAGTTTTAGCGCGGGATATGCGCGTGAACGAAAATATTTACAACTTACTTCTGCAGAAATTAGAAACAGCCAAGATTACCCAACGCTTAGAAGAATCAAAGGAAGGAACAAGATACACAATAATTGATCCACCCCGGCTCCCTTTAAGACCCACCAAACCTAATAAAGTATTGGTTATATTTCTAGGATTATTTTTAGGAACTTGCAGCGGAACCGGATTAGTATTAGCTAAAGAATTTACTGACCATTCTTTCCTTGATATCGAGGATGCCAAGAATACCCTGGATTTCCCCGTCTTAGGCGCTATTTCACGCCTGACAACGCAAGATGAGATAGAAAAAGAGAAATATAGGCAGAAGAAACTAATACGGATTGCCTTAATAAGCTCGGCAGTGCTTATTTTTATTGTAATGCTAGCATCATTTCTAAAAAGGTAGGTGTAATATGTACAAGAAATTCTACGGATTTACGGAAAAACCATTCAATACAACTCCGGATTCAAAATTTTTCTTTCCCAGCCCAAAGCATACCGAGGCCCTGAATAGCCTGATTTATGCCATTGATCAGCGCAAGGGGTTTGTGGTAATAACAGGCGAAATTGGCGCCGGCAAGACTACGGTCTGCCGTACCCTGCTTAATAAGCTGGAAATTAATACTAAAGTTGCCGTAATAACCAACACTCATCTTACCTGCAAAGAATTGATTACTGAAATACTTGATGAATTTCAAGTAGAATATACCACAGGAACAAAACAAAAACTCTTGCATCAATTAAATAAGTTCCTCATAAAACAGCTTAGCGAAGATATAAATGTAGTATTGATAATTGATGAAGCGCAGAATCTGTCTCCGCTGGTATTGGAAGAAGTTAGAATGCTCTCTAACCTGGAAACGGAGAAAGAAAAGTTAATTCAGATAATACTTCTCGGTCAGCCTCAACTTAAGGCTAAGTTAGAGCACCCTCGACTGGAGCAGTTTAAACAAAGGATATCTGTGCATTATCATATACCTTCCCTGGACCGTCAGGAGACTCAAGGGTATATCTTTCATCGGCTCAAGCTGGTAAGTTCTAACGGAGTAGATATGTTCTCTCCGAAGGCATTGGATTTAGTTTTTCAGCAATCAAACGGTATCCCGAGAATTATAAATATAATCTGTGACAGCGCCTTACTTTCCGGATACGTTTATGATACACGTAAGATTACCGAAAAGATAATTTCTGAAGTTGTGAAAGAAAAAGACCTCAAGCAAACCAAAGAAGTTAGTTTCCAGGAACCGCTTAGCAATACACAATCTGAACACGTAAAGATCTTTTGTTGTTCTGATTGCAACCAAGATGATAAATGCGAAACTAGATTAGTCAAAAGATCAAAGGGAGAAGAAGAGCTATGTTGCAGTAGCTGCCAGGATTTTAAACGTTGCCAGAGTAATGTTAAGAAAATAGATTCGAATTAATAAGGAGAAACGATGGGTAAAATAACCGAAGCATTAAAAAAAGCAACCGAAGAGAGGCTATCTAGAATAGAAAAGCTGGATCAAAAATCTGAAGTTAAATATGAATTTATTGCTCAGAAAACAATGGATTCAAAAATTGATGCCAGGATAGTTTCCTTTTATGACCTAAAATCTCCTGTGGTTGAACAATATCGGACCTTGCGCACTAATATTCAAGCCATTAATTCCAAGACCGCCCTTAGAACGCTTACAATTACCAGCTCTACCCATGGGGAAGGCAAGACCATAACCTCGATAAATCTTGCGGTAACTATGGCACGAGATTTAGGCAAGAAGAGTATTCTTTTGGTTGATGCTGATTTGCGCAGAGCCAGTATATCCAAATATCTTGGGATCAGCTCGGAGTTTGGCCTAGCTGATTTAATTAATGATGGTGATGATATAGACAAAGCTTTACTAAATATAGGTGTTGAAAATCTTACAATTCTACCGGTTGGCAAAATTCCCCATAACCCGGCTGAACTTCTGGGATCAATGAAAATGCGCAATCTTATCACCACGCTTAAATCTAAATTCGATTACATTATCTTTGATACACCGCCTATCATCTCGGTTACTGATGCCGGATTGCTAGGCGCCCAAACAGATGGGGTTATAATGGTTATTCAGGCCAATAGGACTCAAAAAGGCGTTGTTCAGCACGCGGAAAGTCTCCTTAAGCAGGCGCATGCCAAAATATTGGGTTGCATTCTAACTAATATCCAATATCATATTCCCGCCTATATTTATAGATACTTATAACTTAAAAAAGAAGAGGAGACTTAAATGAAATTCTTAGTTACAGGTGGCGCAGGTTTTATCGGTTCACACATTGTAGAAAAATTACTCAAAGATGGCCACTTTGTCCGCGTTTTAGATAACTTCTCCAGCGGTAAAGAAGAAAACCTATCCTTTACCCATGAGCTATCAGCTAAGAGTTATGAACTAATTCGTGGCGACATCCGCGACAAAGCCACTTGCGACAAAGCCTGCGAAGGAATAGATTATATCAGTCATCAGGCTGCTCTACGCAGCGTTCCCAAATCCATGAAAGATCCGGAGAGCTACAATATCGTCAATATCAATGGCATACTTTTTATGCTTCAGGCAGCGGCCAAAAATAAGGTGAAACGTTTTGTATTTGCTTCTTCAAGTTCAGTTTATGGCGATGTTACTACTTTTCCGGAGAAAGAGAGCTTTCTCCCTGAATTAATTTCTCCCTATGCCTTAAGCAAGCTAGCCGGCGAATATTACTGCCGTATATTTAGCACCAATTTTGGCCTGGAAACCGTAGCCTTGCGTTATTTTAATGTCTTTGGCCCACGCCAGGCATTAGATGATGAATATGCCGTAGTTATCCCTAAATTTATTCATTGTATCTTACATGACGAACAACCGCCCATATTCGGGACAGGACTTCAATCCCGTGATTTTACCTATATTGACAACGTTGTCCAAGCAAATATCCTGGCCATGACTACGCAAACCAAGGGGAGGGTCCCCGAAGAGGCCGGTCCCCGGGTTTTTCACGAAGTCTTCAACGTCGCCAATGGCTGCGATACAACCGTTTTACAACTCGTTGAAGGTATTAATAAAATCCTGGGAAAGAACATCCAACCCAAGCTTTTACCGGTAAGAGCAGGAGATGTCTTCCGCACTAACGCCGATATTTCAAAGATAAAAAAAGTATTAAACTATATTCCCACGGTTGATTTCGCAAAAGGGCTAAAAAGAACCATAGAGTATTTTCAAAAGATTTATAATAAATAGTGCCTAGGAGGTATTGATAATGGGCTGGAAAATTGATGCTTTAAAAAAAGCTCAAGAAGCTAGAGAAGGAAAACCTATAACTACCAATAGGAATAAATATAATGATCCTAACATCCTGCCAGTGGTTCCAAAGACTCTACCCACCAATTCATCTTCTAAGACATTACTGATTGTCAGCGTTTTATTTGCTATTTTATTCATACTGAATTTACTCCTTATGTTCGGCCTAAAAAATTCTTTAGCTGATAAGGATCTAGTTATTCTACGCCTGGAGAGAATTGAGAAGCTGGAGAATGTAAATAATGAAAAAACTGCGCTTATAGCAAACAATCTTGTCAAACTCAAAGCTGGCTTTGTTGACCTTAGTAAGCAGACACAAGAGAGCCTATCCGTAATTAACCAACTGCAAAAAACAGCTTCAGATAATACGCAACAGATCGATAGCTTATCCCGGGCAGATCGCGATTTCAGGAACCGGATTAAAAAGCTTGAAGAAGGGAAATAATTGCTATTCCCCCAAACCAAGACAATACCCACTAACCTACTATGTCCTCACTAAAAAAACAAACGGTTTCAAGCGTTAAATGGCTAGTGGGTTCTAGTTTCTTGCAAAAAGCCATATCGTTCGGTGCTACCATTATTTTAGCCCGCATCCTTAGCCCTTCCGTTTTTGGTCTTTTTACTCTTGCTTTTGTAGCTATTGATTCCTTGGGCTTATTCAAAAGCTTAGGATTTGATTCTGCATTAATCCGCAAAAAAGATAATATTGAAAAGGCGGCCAATACAGCTTTTTTTATTATCCCATTGTTAGGTTTTACGCTTTTCTTGATCCTAAATATTTCAGCTCCGGTTATCGGAAAATCCTTAAATAACCAAGAAATAGTTGGTGTTATTAGAATCTTGGGGATTATTTTTATTTTTAGTTGCTTAGGTAAAGTTCCTGCTGCAATGCTGGAAAAAAGCATGCAATTTAAAAAAGTATCAATAATTGAAATTAGTTCTGCGATTTTGTATTCAGTTAGCGCGATTACATTAGCTTTGTTAGGTTTTGGTGTATGGAGCTTAGTTGTTGCTTATATTATTAAAACTCTTAACCAGAATATACTTTTCTGGATTTTTAGTAAATGGCACCCGAAATTTGAATTCGATAAAGATATTGCCCTAGAAATGTTTCATTTCGGAAAGTTTCTTTTTTTAGGAGGAGTTGTGTTATTTTTAAGAATGAACTTAGACAACCTTTTTGTTGGAAAATTATTAGGAGTTGAAGCATTAGGCTTATACGCAGTAGCGTTTAATATAGCTAATTTTGGCTCTGATTATTTTGGAGGCAAAGTACATCGCGTTGTTTTTCCTGCTTATTCGAAAATTCAAGGTGACAAAAAAGATTTAAAACCCGCTTCTTTAAAAGTATTGCAGCATGTCAGTTTACTTATTATACCATTTAGTATAGGAATAATTCTTTTAGGAGCTGATTTTCTTCGGCTTGCCTATGGTAGTAAATGGATGGGGGCGGCTAGAGTTTTACAGATTTTAGCTTTCGCAGGATTATTTAATACGCTGCCATCAGGTATGAACGCTGTATTTCTTGCTTTTGGAAAATCTCGAATAACTTTTTGGATTGCGACTTTACAAGTAACAATATTTCTCCTTTTTATTACTCCTATGGCAAAGCTATTTGGGATAAACGGCGTAGCTATAGTTGTAAGCGTCTCTAGTCTAGTTGCTTTCGTTTTTACTATTGCTTTTGTCGGGAAAATCTTATCTATGAATATAAATGATGTATGGATGAGTATTAAACCAGCGTTAATCCCCTCGATTTTTATGGCAACAACAATTATAATTACAAAAAATATTCTTTTGCTTAATTCATTGTTTATACCTTTAAGGTACAATTTTATAGTATTGTTGCCAGTTGCGATTGTTTCATATTTTATATTTTTACGATTATTTCATAAAAAAATCGTTCTTAATCTCAAGGAGCTACTATTCTTATGAGCAAAATAAGTGCCGTTGAGCCGAGAAAAAACCATTCTACACAAGAAGAGAACAAACTTTAAACATGCTTAAAAAAATTAAAATTATTGCAATAACCTTATTCGCACGATTATTTAAACTAAGGAATAGAAAGTATGTTCTATTTGCCGTAAGAAATGAGATCATGTTAAGCTATGTTCTGCCAATTTACAATGGCTTACGCAATGATAGCCGGTTAAGCTTATGGTTTTGTTTTACTAACCCAGATAGATTTTCTGCTAATCAAATAGATACTTTCAAAAAAAAACATACTTTAAAAACAATTTCTTATCGGTTAGCTAAGCACATTGATTGGGAATTAATTATTTTCCCGGATCATTGTCCGCCTTTTAGAGAGAAGTGCCATAAAATATATACTGGTCACGGCTTAACAGCTGGTAAAAAAGTTAAAGATACAGCATATATCTTCGGTCCACGTTCTTTAGGAAAAAAAGGAGAGATTATTTACGAAAAAATATTCGTTAATAGTCAATTTATTAAGGATCGCATTAAAGAAAACTACTCAAATTTTTATCCACACGTAAGAGTTGTCGGCAGCCTTTTATCTGATCAAATGAGAATAGAAAAGAATATCGATATTCAAAGCTTAGGCCTTGATATAAACAAAAAAACAATAATGATTTGCTCAACATGGGGGCCTCATTCACTCATTCAGTCTCAAGGGCATAATTTCATCAACGAAATCCCAAAAATCGCTAACGACTATAATATTATAATTTCAGTTCATTTAAACAATTTTACAGTTAGCAAATCTGGATGCGATGATATTAGTGGCCTTCTCGACAGAATAGAACAAACTAATGTATATATTAATAAATCTTTCCAAGTTCCTCATCTTCTATTACGTAACGCAGATATATTAATAACTGATATTACTTCACTTGGACTTTATTATCCAATGTTAGGGCGGCCGATCATATTTTTAGATAATCAAAAAACTGAATTTGAACCGTGTGCTCTCATTCCCGAGTTACGCAAGGTTGCTTATGTAATCAATGATTTCTCTAATATGAGAGAGACTATTGAAAATGCCTTAATCAAATTTAATCCAGAAAGAATGAAAGATCTTTCACTTAAGATTGTTAGCTTCCACGGTCAGGCGTGGGAAAGGCATGCTAATGAAATATACGATTCCTTGTCCCTGAATGAGAACAAAATTAAAAATGAATAATCTAATTCCAACGGTTAGCGTAATAATCCCTGCCTATAACAGCGAAAAATTTATCTGCGAATCCATAGAATCTGTTTTAAAACAAACATTTAAACATTATGAAATCATTATTATCGATGACGGTTCTAATGATAATACGAAAAACAAAATTGAAAGATTTAAAGAATCAATAAATTATTTATATCAGAATAACTTAGGTCCATCTGTAGCAAGAAATAGTGGCCTGAAAGTTGCGCGAGGACAGTATATCGCTTTTTTGGATGCAGATGACATATGGTTGCCTAATAAGTTGGAATTACAGGTCGAATTTCTTGATAGAAATCCTGATATTGGGCTTGTATCATGTGACGCTTTAGCATTTAATGAGCAAAATGTGCTTATTGCCTCCATGTCAAAAGAAAGAAACCTTTATTCAGGATGGGTATTCGAACGCCTTTTAAGAGAAAATTTTCTTAATACAGACAATGTACTAATTCGTAAACAAGTGTTTAAAGATGTTGGAATGTTTAACGAAGTTTTAAAATTCTGCGAAGATTATGATCTTTGGCTCAGGATAGCGAATAAATACCGCATTGGTTATATTGATAAAATTTTAACAAAATACAGGATACACACTTCGAATAGGAGCGGACAAAACAAAAAAGACGTAATTTTTACCCATCTTAATTTGATGTTAAAATATTTAAAAGAAAGTAAGATTTCTTTACTTCACAAAATTTATATTATTTCTTTTGCCTACTATAAAGCCGGCTATAATCTTATGGCAATCGATTCAAAAAGAGAAGCAAGAAATAAATTTATAGTAAGTATTATTATGAATCCGTTTCTTAACAAAGCTTATTTGTATTTGATTGGTAGTTTTCTACCAAATATTCTTTTAAATAAGATTAAGAAAATAAAGAGAATACTCAAACCAATACGGCGTAGTTGAAAATATTCCGAAACGAGTAATGAAAAAAACAAAATCTAAGGAAAATACCGGTATAATTCTAATTTTCGGATTTTTTATAGTTGTCATGGCGGTTCTTTCACTATATAAAATATCATTGCCTTCTGTTGTGCTTTTTACGTTGGCTTTAATAGCTTTTATTTTTTTAACTGTAAAAGGTTTACAAAAGCCCGAATATGTCATTTACGCTTTAGTCGCTTATGTGCCATTTAGTAAAATTCTAGTAGGTGATTTTGGCGGAGCAATGTCAGCGGTAAACTTTACTAATATACTAACTATTTTAGCCTTAGTCACTTGGACAATTTCGAGTGTTTCGACGGGAAGTAAATTTTATTCGAGAACTTCTTTAGATATTCCATTATTATTATTTATAATTTTTGGCTGCTTATCGCTGGTACGAGGCGCGGTTTTTTTCGGCTCAAATTATTTTATTGAATATTTGGTTCCTTTAAAACGCTGGATAACTCCAATGTTATTATTTTTTATCGTATATAATGTCATCAAAGATAGAGAAAAAATTAAATCAGTATTGGTTGTAATGATGTTTGTTTTAGTGATTGTTGCTCTTATGGCAATAAAAGATTACATAGATATCGGAGGTAGCTCAAGTTTAGAGAAATCTAGGGTAGGGGGGATTGCAGAGCAACCTAATGTTTTGGCAGCGTTTTTTGTGTATTATATGTTTTTATTTGCAGGCCTCTTCTTGGTTTACTGGAGAAAATTCCGTTATTGGCTATTGGTTATTCCTTTTCTACTATGCTTTAGAGGAATACAAGTTACTTTCTCAAGAGGCGGATATTTAGCTTTTGCAGCAGCAGTGTTAGCTATTTCATTCTTTAAGAATAAAGTTTTATTCTTAGTCATTGTTATAATGCTTATAATAGCTGCAGTAAATCCGGTTTTCCTACCACCAGGCATAAGGTATAGAATGTCCTCTACTTTTACTCAAGATCAAATTTATTCGTCTTCTCTTAATGAGAATATAGATAAAAGCTCTGCAACTAGATTAGATATTTGGAAGGGATCATTGGGAATGATCAAAGAACATTTATTGTTTGGAGTAGGTTATGGCGTATTCCCGCATTTAATACCTTATTATTCTCCTGGTGTTGGCGAAAGGGATGCGCATAACACCTACATATTGATTGCAGCCGAAATGGGTATTTTGGCGCTATTGGTGTTTTTATCCTTATTATTCGTAATTCTTAAGAATAGCTATAAATTATACAAAATCACAAAAGATCATTTTTTTAAAGCACTAGCTTTAGGCTTTCTTGGTAGCTTAGGCGGCGTTTTAATGGCAAATATGTTCGGTGGCAGACTTGACTCTCAAGAAGTAAGCAGTTATTTTTGGATTTTAGCAGCTTTGATATTCAGAGCTTTGTATATTGAAAGACAAAAAAAGAAAGGTACGAAGAAATGTTTACAAATCTAAAATTTGACTTTAGGAGCTTATACAATAAAACTTCCTATAAAGGAATACTAAGGAAACTTTTTATCGTATTTTGGTCGCAGGGGTTCCAGGCTATTCTTGCTTATAGAATTTGCCGCTGGCTTTACCTTAAACATATACCCCTACTACATATTTTCATTCAACGCTATATTGAAATAACTACGGGCATTTCTATTCCTCCAACTGTTAAAATAGGCAAAGGTTTGCTGATTGAGCATTTTGGCGGTATTGTAATTAACTCCACTGCTGAAATAGGCAATTTCTGTACTATTTCCCATTGTGTTACTATCGGTAATAAGGTTCCCGGAGGAAAATCTCCAAAGATAGGTAATAATGTTTATATTTGCGTAGGGGCGAAGGTGCTGGGAGATATAACGATTGGCAATAATTCGGTTATCGGAGCTAATGCTGTAGTATTGGAATCGGTTCCGGCTTATTCCGTAGCCGCAGGAATTCCAGCTAAGATTATTGGAAGCACAGAAACTAAACATAAAGAATTCAAACATGAAAGTTAAATTATATATTATTATTGATAATCTTGGACCCGGTGGAACTCAGCGGCAGATAATTGAATATTTAAAGACTGCCAACCGCGAACAGTTTGATATTAAAATCGTTAATTTAGATAAAGATTATAATACGCTTAAAGACGAAATTGAAAGGTTAGGATACGAAGTTATTGGTATCAAGCAAGGTAAATGGCGCGCGGTTAATTCTCTTTTCGGGCTATTTAAACAAAATAAGCTGGATATAGTCCATACTTTTTTATTTACCTCCGATTTGTATGGCCGGATTGCTGCTAAGTTAGCAGGTGTGCCTGTGGTTATTAGTTCAGTGCGCAACATTGATTTATGGCAAAAATGGCACCATAGATTAACAGACAAGATCTTGGCAACATTTACGGATAGAATAACCGTCAATGCAGAATGTATTAAACCGTATCTTATTAAGACAAAAGGGATCCCACAGAAAAAAATAATCACCATTTATAATGGTATTGATCTAGCAAGGTTTGATAATCTTAAGACTCCTCAACAGATAAGAGAAGAGCTTGGCATACCTCTCAATTCTTTAGCGATAGGCATGGTTTCACGTTTTTCAGCGCAGAAAGATTATGATACCTTTCTTAAAGCGGCCGAGATAATTCTTAAAACAAGGGGACAGGCCCCTGCGGGGACTGTCCCCAGTCCTCATTCCTCATTCGGAGAGAGCCCCGTGTATTTTGTTGCTGTTGGTGATGGACCGTTGTTGCAAAGCTTGCAGTCGTCAGTTGTCAACCAACAGCTAAAAGATAAGATAATCTTTACCGGGCTTAGGCGAGATATACCTAATGTAATCAATGCTATGGATATTTGCATATTATCCAGCCATTACGAGGGATGCCCGAACGTTATACTTGAATACATGGCATCTTCCAAGCCAGTTATTGCTTCAAATGTTGGCGGTTGTGCAGAATTAATTATTGAAGGTAAAACCGGTTTTGTTGTACCACCCAAAAACCCCGAAATGCTAGCAAATAAAATCAGAGAATTAATTAATAATAAGGATTTACGGATAAAAATGGGCAAAGAAGGAAGGATACGCGTTGAGAAGCATTTCACTTCCCAGCTAATGGTTAAAAATATAGAGAATCTATATCTGGAATTATTAAACCCTAAAATCGCCTACATTTTATCCCAATTCCCCGAAACTCATGAAACTTTTATCCTTCGAGAAATCAAAGCGTTAAAAGAGAAGGGAACAGCGGTAAAGATATTTTCCCTGAAGAAAAGTAGGGATAAAATAATTCATCCGGAAGCACTCGATTTAATCAAAAAAACTATTTATGGCAGATTGAATATTTTAAGTATTCTGTTTTGCGTATTGAGATATCCGATTAAAACATTAAGCTCATTCGGTTATCTCTTAAAAACTTATGGCACAAACCCTAAAGAACTAATCAAAGCACTGTATGTGTTCTTAGAATGCTTATGCTTTGTGCGCGTCTTAAAAAAAGAAAAGATAGCGCATATCCACAGCCACTGGGCAACAATACCTACAACTGCCGCGGTTATACTCTCTAAATTTACCGGCATACCGTTTAGCTTTACGGCTCATGCCTGGGATATTTTTATCAGCCAAAGGGGTTTAAAAGAGAAAATTAATAAGTCTAAATTCGTCTTAACCTGCACAGATTATAACCATAAGTTTCTTGCCGGGCTTTGCGATAACGAGCAGGCTGGGAAGATATATCTGAACTATCATGGGGTAGATCTTAAATCAAAATCATGGGGACAGGCCCCTTCGGGGACTGTCCCCAATACCATACTTGCTATTGGCCGGCTGGTAGAGACAAAGGGGTTTGAATACCTGATAGAAGCATGCGCGATATTAGCAAAAAAAGGAATTGCTTTTGAGTGCAAGATCGTAGGGACAGGGCCATTGAAAAAGCGTTTAGCGGATAGCGTAGAGCGCATAGAGTTAAAAGATAGGATTAAATTTTTGGGACTGCAGACACAAGAACAGATTAAAAAACTTTTTGCTGAAGCAACAATGCTGGTTCAACCTTCGGTTATGGCGAAAAACGGTGATAGGGACGGCATCCCAAATGTAATCCTTGAGGCAATGGCTTATGGCACACCGGTTATAGCAACGGATTTCTCCGGGATCCCTGAAGCAATTATTGATGGAGATACAGGAATATTGATTAAAGCTAAGGACAGCTTAGCCATTGCGGAAGCGATTGAGAAATTATTCCTTGATCCCGACTTAAGACAAAAATTAGCATTAAATGCAAGACGATTAGTAGAAAATAGATTTAATATCGATACAAACATTAACCAATTACTCGAAATTTTTAAAAACAACGCTATACTGAAAAGATGAAATTGAAGGTTCTATATATAATCTGGTCGCTCGGGCTAGGTGGGGCTGAACGAGTAGTAATTAATCTCGCTAAGGGACTCGATAAAACTAAATTTAATCCGCTTATCTGCTGTCTTAATGATAAGGGAATATTTGCTCAAGAATTAGAAAAAGAGGGTATTAAAGTTCTTGAATTAAAAAAAACCTGGAAGTTTGATTTTACGGTAATTAAAAAGTTAACTGCAATAATTAAAGAGAACAGAATAGATATAGTGCATACGCATCTCTGGGGCGCAAACTTCTGGGGAAGGATTGCCGCGCAAAAAGCAGGAGTACCAGTAATAGTCGCTACCGAGCATAATTCGGATACCTGGAAGACACATTTGCATTTTATGTTAGATAGATTTCTGGCGCGTAAAACGGATAAAATCATCGCCGTCTCTAATAGCGTAAAAGAATTTTATGTTAGTAAAGGAATTAGGGCAGAGAAGATAGAGATTATATACAATGGAATTGAAACTAGGGGACAGGCCCCTACGGGGACTATCCCCTTTAAAAACCCAGGAACAGACCTCTGCAGGAACTGTTCCCATTAGAAATGATGAGATAGTTCTGGCAATGATCGGCAGACTTGTGCCACAAAAAGGACATCGTTATTTTCTCTTGGCATTAAAGGAACTGCTAACCCAGATTAAAACAAAAAGCTTGATTGTCGGCTCCGGGCCTCTGGAATCAAAATTAAAAGAGCTTACCAAATCTCTGGGATTGGGCAATTCAGTAATTTTTACCGGGTTCAGGCAGGATATAACCAATATTCTTCAAGAAACAGATATTTTAGTCATGCCTTCATTAAGAGAAGGATTACCGATGATTCTACTTGAGGCAATGGCAACAGGCGTCCCTGTAATTGCAGCTAGAGTGGGAGGCATACCAGAAATTATAATAGACGCCGAAACAGGCTTATTAGTTAATCCAAAGGATACTCTTGGCCTAAGCCGAGCCATAAAACGTCTTATCGAAGATAAAGATTTACGCCTACGATTATCTAATAATGCCAAGAAGATGATTGACAGCGAATTTAATATCTCTAATATGGTTAATAAAACGGAATCATTATACGAGGGCGTATTTAAAGCTAAAAATAAATGAAAAAAAAGAATCTTTTTATTCTGCTATTGATTGTATTTATTTCAGGAATAATGTTTACCGGCGCGAGCTACTTGATTGTAACTAAAAGCAAGGGATTAGTAACTAAAATTTATCAGAAGCTGCAGGAACGAAGAATAGCCAATATCCCCCGGGCCAAAGAGCCTTTGGTTATCTCTGATTTTGAAAGCCAGCTTGACTTAGAAAAGTGGAATTATTCCGCGGCTGATATGGAGCTCTCCGCAGAGCATATAAAATCCGGCAAATCTTCAGCCAAGATTACCTTTCAACCTTCTGGCAATGCTTCCGCTGTTAAAATTGATAAATACTTCGAAAAAAACACTGGGTTGGCGAATTGGTCAAGTTATGAGGTTCTAAGTTTCGATATATTCAATCCCAACCCCAAGACTGAAAAAATGATTTTACAGATCAAGGATCAGAAACAGAGAAAAGTTAAAATCAACCTGGAACTCTTAGCCAATTCCAATAACCATATTGAAATTGATATCAGAAGCTTGTGGGATAAACTTAACCCGGCAAAGATCAGCCAGCTTAATTTATTTCTCTGGGGCAACCGTAACGTTAAATCTTTTTATCTGGATAATCTGAAGCTTCTGCCGGCAGCGACCTTCGAAAAAAAGAGCATAAATATCACCAGCTCTGAATTTTTACCTCAAAAAGGAGAGAAGATATACGCAACCGGTGATTATTTTGCTTTTGAGAGGGCAAAATGGGTTAAAACAGATCTTTCTACAGGCAAGACTTTTGTCGAAGTTCCTTTAACAATTAATAATTATCTCCCCTATAATATTGCTGGTACTTATTTTTCCGGCGGAATACCTTTTGGCCGCCAAGAGTTAGATTCCTTAGATAATCTGGAACTCGTTGATAATCAAAGCATACCTCTGCCATTCCAGGCAAAAATATTATCCAGATGGCCCGATAAAAGCATCAAGTGGGCATTATTGACTTTTGAATCCGAACTATTGAGCCAGGAAAAAAGAAATTATCGCTTAAGATACGGGAGCCAACTTAATAAGGCTGCTTACGCAAAATCCCTAAAGATAGCAGATAGCCCCAACGAAATTATTGTTAATACGGGCCTCTTACAATTCAGCCTAAACAAAAATAATTTTTATCTCTTTGATAAAGTCTGGTTAGATAAAAATAATGACAACAATTATACAAACGATGAACTAGTCTCATCGGAGAGCGAATTAGTCTTAGCGCACAATGGTACCGAATACTTTGCCCATCTTGATAAAAATTCAAAAGTTACAATCGAAGAATCCGGGCCGCTGCGCAGCTGCATTAAAGCAGAAGGGTGGTTTGTCTCTCCAGGAGGCGATAAATTCTGCAAGTATCTTGTCAGAATCTACGCCTTTGCCGGCTCAAGCAGTATAAACGTCCAACATACCTTTATTTTCACCGGGTATCCCGAGAATAAATACCATTATTTATACAATAGCAAGAAGCTCCCAAAAAATGAGACCATAGATGCGATATATATTAAAACCCCATTTAATATAAGCAAGTCTTCTAAGCTTACTTTTGCCGCGGATAATCAAATACTGCAAACCGGCCTACTGCAAAGTGCGGAGTTCGAGCAGAGATCAAGCGAAGAATATATTCTTAAAACTAACGAGAAAACTATTAGCTCCGGAAAGAAACTAGAGGGATGGATTGATATCAGCACTGAATCATCCGGAATCGCCTTAGGAATAAAAAATCTCTGGCAGCAATTTCCCAAAGGCTTCCGTATGGATTTAAAGAATTCTTCTCTTTATATTAATCTCTGGCCCAAAGAAGCAGGCGAGCTGGATCTTAAAACAACCCAAGCTGCTTACGGGCCTGATGAAGTAGCTAGAGGAAGTGCTTTTGGCCTGGCTAAAACGCATGAAATATCATTTTATTTCCATAATGGAGATTACAAAGTTTCAAATACGAAAAATATAATGAACGGTTTATCTTCCGACATCCTGGTAAACTCTTCTCCAGCCTGGTTCTCCGCGACAAAAGTATTAGGAAAAATATTTCCCTATGATAACCGGCTTAGTTTTGCAGAAGAATTCTTAAGCCATCTCTTCGATTGGGGCAACCGGCAGATCAAAAATTTTAAGTGGTATGGCATGGTTGACTTCGGCGATACCCTAAGTGTTTACAGAAAAGAGGCCTTTGATAAATCTTACGATGAATGGGGCTGGCATCCCGAGGGGAGGCACGGCTGGTTTAACTGTGAAGCCGTAGGGACCCATTCCGGCGCGCTGCTGCAATTCTTGCGCACAGGAGATTACAAATATTTTAATTTCGGCGCGAATCTTAGCCGTCATATTATGGATATCGACACCTGCCATTATAATACCGTAGCTAACGATAGTAGGCTAAAAGGGCGTATTTTTGATGACTACAGCCGTGTAGGTTCAATGCACCGGCATAACGGAGATCATTGGGGAGGGAGAAACGAAGAGGCTTCACATACCAATGTTTTCGGGCTGGTTCTTTATTACTATTTAACCGGTGACTTGCGCGCGCACGATGTAATCGATGAGGTAGGCGATTTCTTCCTTAGTGAGAGAATTACTTATTTCGGACATCCTGATATCGCCCCGCAAAGAACACTGGCAAATGTTTTATGGGGAGATTTAGTATTATTTGAATTAACCGGAGAGCAAAAATACAAATCAGCCGCGGATAAATGGGCGAGCTTATTTTATCAGGGCCAGAAACACGATGGCGCTTGGGGCGAAAATTATAATCCGGTAAAGAAAAGATGGGAGGGCAAACCACACCTTGGTTATATGTCAGAATATTCCTTGCCTGCTTTAATTGCCTATCATCAGTTAACCGGGAACAAAGCAATAGCTGAATGTATAACTCAAGCTACAGATTTTCTAATTAGAAGCGAAAAGTACGGCGCTTATTTTGATGCCTCCTCCTATAGCTACTGGCTTACAGGTGAAAATAAATATCTGGAGAATATAAAGAAGCGAATCGATTTTACGATAAAGCATCAGAAAAGAAGCGACGATCCGTTATTTAATGGAATGATCTACCAAAAACCGTATTATGCCCGGGTAATGGAATATCTTTACCAGATGCCTTATGCTTTCGAGGTTTTAGTAAATGAAAAATAATTCATCAATAGTTTTAATGTATCACTCTATAGACACAGCCATAGAAGGCGAAAGAGGCAATCACCTATATTGCATCTCGCTAGATAGATTTCGAGAACAAATGCAATATTTAAAAAGGGTAACGATCCCCTACATAATTACTTTTGACGATGGGGATATTACTAATTATACGCGAGCTTATCCAATTTTAAAAGAGCTCGGGTTAAAGGCGCATTTTTTTATTTTAGCAGGTAAAATCAATACCCCGGGTTATTTATCCTGGGAGGAGATAAAAGAGCTGCACAGTAACGGAATGACTATCGGCTCTCACGGAATAACGCATAAGATAATGCTTGGCCTAAATCAAAAAGAATTAGATTATGAAATCACAGAATCAAAAAATATATTAGAAAAAAGATTAGGATTTAAGATAGATTATTTCTCTATCCCTAGGGGATTCTATAATAAAAATATAATCGACTTAATAAAAGGAGCAGGATACAAAGCTATTTTTACCTCTAGCCTGAAAGACCATGATGATTTTAAGATAGGGAGGATCGCTATTAAAGGAAGCTGGGATTTACAACATTTTACTAAAGCCCTAAGCGGCAGCTACTCCGGCATTGAGAATATTGTGAATATAGTTAAAAGCTTATCCCGGAGAATCCTCGGCATAAAACAATATGATAAACTAAGAAGCGTATTAATTAAAAAATGAAAATATTATTCTGGGTATCTCTTACGGTTATTATTTATACTTATTTTATCTACCCGGTATTAATTTACCTGCTTTCTTTGTTTTATAAAAAACATATCATCGGAAAATATCATTATCCGACTGTATCCGTAATTATATCTGTTTATAACGAAGAGGGCTACATTAGAGAAAAAATCAAATCCCTGCTCGAACTCGACTATCCGGAAAAACGAATTGAGATATTAATTGGCTCGGATGGGTCTACTGATGCTACGGATAAAATAGCCTCGGAATTTGCAGGCGCAAGAATGCGCCTTATCAGAGAGGAGATAAGAAAGGGCAAGCCGAGTATGTTAAATCAACTTGTCACTCAAGCCAAAGGAGAGATTCTCGTCTTTACCGATGCCCGGCAGAAGCTGGATAAATTAGCTATCCAGGAATTAGTCAAAAACTTTAGCGATGCTAAAGTCGGCTCAGTCAGCAGCGCGCTCTTTTATGAAAACGAAGATCAGAGTGCCGCCGGACTCGGGCTCTATTGGAAGTATGAGAAATTTATCCGCCATAGCGAGTCTCGCATGGGATCGATGTTAGGCGCAACCGGGGCTCTGTATGCTATAAGAAAAGAACTCTATCCACTTTTGCCTTGTGAGCTTATTCTCGATGATGTTTATATCCCCTTAAAAATAATAGCCGCCGGCTACAGAGCGATATTCGAACCTAAAGCTAAAGTTTTCGACAAGATCTTTAAAGATCCCCGAACTGAATTCTTAAGAAAAGCAAGAACATTGGCAGGGAACTACCAATTATCGGTTTACTTCAAAGAATTATTCAATCCTCTTAAGGGTAAAATTTCATGGCAATTCTTCTCGCATAAGTTTTTACGGCTAGTAGTTCCTTTTTTATTAATTAGCCTGTTTACGAGTAATCTTTTTATCCAAGAGCTTTCCTATTATATCTTTCTATATGCGCAGATTTTATTCTATCTTTTTGCTTTCTTGGGGAGTATCTTTAAGAACAAGAATAAGCTGCTGGATATCTCGCATATGTTTTGCATTATGAACGCCGCGGCAATCTACGGGCTTTATAAATACTTAGCCGGCAGACAGAGCGTGCTCTGGGAAAAATCGCAAGAGAATTTGCAAGGAGCGAAGGGATGAACAGAAAAGACTTTATAAAAATCATGGTTGTTTTTGGGTTGGTTCTTACGGCATATATTCCTACTTTTCTCTGGATGTTCGAACGCTGGTCATCCAAAGATTCCTACTATAGCCACGGATTCCTGATTCCGATAATAAGCCTGGCCTTAATCTGGATCAAAAGAGAAGAGCTAAGTAAAATAAAATTAACTCCACTGGCCGGCGGCTGGATATTATTTATCTTAGCGATACTAATACATCTAATCAGCGCCTTGCTTAGGGTTTATTTCACCTCGGGATTCTCGATAATTATAACGCTCTCCGGTTTAGTGCTTTTATTTCTAGGTAAAGAATTTTTCAAGCAGCTTTTGTTCCCGATATCATTTCTGATTTTTATGATTCCTTTGCCTTTAGTTGCGATAGCCAATATCAGCTTTAAGCTGAAAATATTTGCCGCGCAAATAGCAACGCTTGTAATTAATGCACTTGGCGTTGAAGCGGTAAGAGACGGAAGCATTATCAAAACAGCCCATTCCTATCTAATTGTTGAAGATCCTTGTTCAGGAATAAGGTCATTAATTGCCCTGATAGCCCTCGGCGCGGTAATGACTTATTTAAGTAAAATTTCTAAAACAAAAAAAGCTATTCTTTTTTTAAGCACCATGCCGATAGCGATATTTTCCAACGTGATAAGGATCGTAGCGTTAACATTAGCAAGTGATATGTATGGAGCAAAATTTGCTTCCGGATTCTTCCATGACATGATGGGAGTTTTGGTTTTTGTAATATCATTTTTAGGACTCTTGTTAATTGAAAAGGTGCTGGAATGAAAAATACTAAATACTTAGCTGTAATATTCATCTTGGGGGCAGTCTCAATTGTTTCCTGGTTAGCGTATTTTCCCGGCCGAACTGATATTGCCGCGAAAATAAAAGTATCTGATTTCCCCAAGGCAGTTGGAGAATGGAACGCTACTGATATGCCGATTTCAGAAAAAGATTACCAGATTTTAGAGACAAGGAATCTTTTCGTTAGAGATTATAAAAATAGCGCAGGGGACTCGGTCTATCTTTACCTCGTTTATTCGGAAGACAACAGAAAAGTCAGCCATCCTCCGGAGGTCTGTTATTTGGGCAGTGGGGTAACTATTGCTGACAAATTCTCTGTCAAGATATTGGGTTTTATACCTGCTACGGCGTTTATTGTAGAAAAAAGCAATATCCGGCAACTAGTAGTTTACTGGTTTAAGGCGGGAAATCTTTATACTGAAAATTATTTAAAGCAGCAAATAAAGATTGTAATCGGCCGCATACTAGGCAAGAGGACTTCTGGCGCCTTAATTAGGCTCTCGGCGGATATAAGAGGAGACTCTAAAGAGAATGCCCTGGAATTAATCAACAACTTTGCCGCGGATATTAAACCGCTTCTTGACCGATATATCCCTTAGTAGGGGAGGTTAAAACCTCCCCTACTGTATTCATATGATAATGTATAAAATTTTATACTCATTGTTGCGATTATGTAAATTTTTAAGATGCTGCTCGATATGATGTTACGATGATTTATCTTGATTAGCACTAAGAGTGTTGTTTTTGTGGAACAGATACTCTGGTTCTGGGGTAGAAGCCTCATTCCAACTTGATTTATTTACGCTAGACTATATGCGTAAGTACTTGGAAATAGGGCAATTAAAATAGTTTAGAAAAGTTTTTATAAATAGACTTATTTGGCACGAAAACTGCTACTATAATAGTAGAAGTATAAGTTTTTTATGACAATTCCTCCCGTGTTACCCCCAGTGGAACGCAGGAAAGGGTGTTAATTCTAAAAAAATGAGAAAATTTAATTTAATTGTACTATCGCTTTTGTTCGTTTTTGCTTTGGAGCCGCTGGTAACGAATAAGCTTTCCTTTGCCATTACTTACTTCGACAATCCAAAGATTAGCTCGGAAACAACAACAAGCATAAAATACTCTGAAGAAAACCTGGCTTTAACCAGGCATCAGGAAAAATCTCGCGCTCCAGAGCCGAGTACTTTCGTTCTGATTTTGAGCGGATTCGCGGGAATATTAGTTCGCTTCGCGCGTAAGAGCTTTTTAAAAATCAAGAGTCTCTCGGATATTTTGCTTGCGACTTTTGGCTTGATGATATCTTTGCCGATATTTATTATAGTTGGTATCATGATTAAAATTTCTTCTAAGGGCCCAATTGTTTATCGTCAGAATAGAATTGGCCTAAACGGCAAGATTTTTAAGATTTACAAGCTAAGAACCATGCGCATTGACGCGGAAAAATCTACTGGCGCTGTTTGGGCGAAAAAAAATGATCCCCGAATTACTAAGCTTGGCGGCATCTTAAGAAAAACTCACCTTGATGAAATACCTCAATTATTTAATGTTATTAAAGGCGAAATGAGTATTGTTGGCCCGCGCCCGGAAAGGCCGGAGATTGTTCGCGATCTTAAAGTACTGATAGGCGATTACGAAAAAAGGCTTAAGGTTTTACCGGGAATAACTGGTTTAGCTCAAGTATATCACAGGTATGATGTAACCATAGATGATGTTAAGAAGAAAATAAAATATGACCTTCTTTATATCAAAAAAATGTGCTGGGCTGTTGAAGGGATAATTTTAGCCAAAACTTTTGTTATTGCCTTAACGGGCAAAGAAGTAAGATGATAGATTTAATTAATTAAAGGAAGGGAGGTGAAATAAATGAAAAAGTCAGTTTTTTTATTAGCAATAGCGTTGGTTATTGCGACAACGACATGCTCATACGCTGCGCTTATTGATTTAGGTATGGCTACAGGTAGCGGCGAACTGCGCATGTATCAAATCTACAATGCGATGTATGGTTCGGTTTACACAAACAACGATCAACTGGAAGCTCTTGAAAATAATCTTGCTATAGGTTATGGCAAGTATAAATCAAATTCCGGAACCGTTGGTTTGGTAGCCAGGTATGCTGGTGCTCCCGTAACTATGAAATACTACGATGGCACAGGCGATCATGATTTGACTCCACCGGCAACAAATATTCCAGGTGGTATGAATCTTTATGCACCGCCAGTAACTCAGACCTACGTTGTTCCAGCTACTGGTGAATTTGGAGTATGGGGTTTAACATCAGCCGGGAAATTCTATTCTCAAAAGAGTCTTAACTCTGATGGAAGATACCATTTCTTGGTTTTAAATACTCCGAATCCGAACAAATATTTAGTAGGTTTCGAGGACAAATCAGTAGGTGCTGATTGGGATTATAATGATTTTGTCTTTGAGACGAGCAATATCTTCGCGACTCCAGAACCAGCAAGTATGTTGTTGTTAGGAGTGGGCATTTTGGGTTTATTTGGTTTAAGAAGAAGAAAAACAGCCTAGGCCTTCTTTTTAACACCAAAAAATGCCCCCCTATGTAAGGTGCATTTTCGAAAATGTAATAAAGCAGTAGGGGGGTAGATCGATAAGATTTACCCCCTTTTTTTCTTATGTTCAGCTAAGGCTATTTTAATCGTAACTCTAAGTGTATTAACGTTTTTTGCTCTTGACAGAAACTCACTAGGATGTTATACTTAATGCTTAATGAGTGCCAAAAAACCCCCAAATAACTCGATCGTAAAGACCTATCTACTTACCTATAGGCTTCTTCGAGAAAAGCCTGTAATATTTCTCCCTTTCGCAATATTTTCAATACTTGAGTTTATTGGCTTAATGATAATTTATTTTGCCCCGCGCATGCCCTTAAAAACATTATTTGGCCCGCCAATAAGCACTTTTTGGGGAGAGAAGTTCCTGCATTATCCTTTAAATTTTATTTTAATGCCAAAACTTGCTGGGATTTCAAGAATGTGTTTATCCGTTCTCTTTGGGTCGCTTTTAACAGGCCTGGCAGTGCTAATCATTTATGATCTTTATCAAGGCAAAACCATAAAGTTAAAAAACGATTTTTGGGCAGCACTAAAGAATTATGCATCGCTCTTTATAATAGTATTGGTTTTTACATCTTTGTTCTATTTCTTCTCTAAAATATTTTCAATTATATTAATCAAGTATTTTACTGCTGGGCATACTAAGCTTTTATTTCTCGGGATAAAATTTTGGCTTGGCCCGGCATTCATAACCTTAAATTTTATCTTCGGTATTTTTATTCAATCCGCCTTTGTTTACGCTATTCCGATTCTTTTTGTAGAAAAAGCGAAGTTATTAACTGCTATTTCCAGATCCCTACGTTTATTTAAAAAACACTTTGTTTATACGACAACCTTAGTCGGATTACCTTTTTTATTATACCTTCCGATAATGGCCCTTAATGCCAATACGAGTTTGCTTATATCGAAGACTTTCCCGGAATTTATTCTTATTGTATCCATAATCGGGATTGCTATCGCTTCTTTAGTTATTGACCCGCTTATTACATTATCAACAATGCTTTTTTATCTGGACACTAAAGAAAAAAAATGAAACACGCCTTAAGACTTACTATCCTGGCTTGCGTTATTTTTATGGCAATAGGGTGTTCTGCTGATCAATATTCCATTGAAAGACAATATTGGCAAATACAAAAACGAGCCGACAGAATCTTTAGTAACTCTGAAGCTACCCCACCACGTGAACTTGAAAAAGCGGAGAATCTTCACAATAAAAACTCTTTGAAATAACCGAAAACGAATT
>ERZ1292633.1512-Hain-H41-02um-R1-1512-length-24975-cov-4_pt1 | contig 24975 bp, 29 predicted proteins | sample MGYA00564406_ERZ1292633 | MGnify/ENA primary metagenome ERZ1292633 (study PRJEB36523, sample SAMEA6512639) | groundwater metagenome | collected 2019-01-08 | study: AquaDiva: Metagenomics assemblies of 32 groundwater samples | reverse complement strand
CTTTCCCACAAATTCTTGTACCTTTGCTAAACGCTCCGCACGACGAAGCGATTCTGCCGCTAACACAGGAATACCTGCGAGTCCTTTTCCTGCGAACACAGGCACCACGAGCACCTCTGCACCGCTTTGGGAAAGACGGCCTTTTGAAACGGTGATATGCATATATCCTTGTTTTGGCGGAGTTTTTGAGTTCCGTCAAGGACTTTTCACCACATAATTTGGCAAATATTTGACCAAAATGATGATAAAGGGTAGTATTTCCTTCGAATTAAATAGAAGGCTAGTTGTGCTAGCAGGCTAGGTAGAGACGCAGTTCTTACCTACCTTCTAGCCCACTAGCCCAACTCAACTCCCTATGCCAACTCGTCATCATATCTCTCGAAAGAGCGCCAACGCTGCTTTTGCCGTCAAGCGTGTAGACGGATTTGCAAAGCGCCGCAAGGCCAAGGCAATTCGCATGCGCAAGCTCGAATCTACTCCAACCGCAAAGTAAATACGGTTCAAACGTACAGAACAAAGACGCTGCAAAAGCGTCTTTTGTTTTCCCACCTTGCGCTTGCGAGCATAAACAATGTTTGGTACTATCTGTACGGTTTCTTTTTTGCTATTACGGTTCGATTCCCACCCGCGGAGGCAAGAAGAAGAAATCAGGAAATATGTTCCGGGGTAGCTCAGCGGCAGAGCGAAGGACTGTGGCACTGTTTCCAACTATACTTTAAACATATGGTTGAGAAACGAACCTATGCCCAACGTGCCGAAACGATAAAGCGTGCGTCTTGCACTAGCTGTCATCGTGAAGTTCACGCGGGTATTACGCAGCTTCCAGGAGAAATTCTGGAATGAAAACGAGGTGAATTGTCTGGAAGCCTTCGTCCGCATTGCGGACATGGTAATCAGCAGCCAAGCCCAAAATGACAGAGGTCATTGGGAAGGTTCAGAGACTATCCCGCAAGGGAGTACGCCGACGGTAACGTCGCCGGAAGCGCCTCGCATCCGAAAGATATGTAGTAGAGATTACTCACTTCATATCAAGGATGGTGATATAGTCCACCCTTTCGGGAAACCGAGAGACAATGTGTAATCCTCAGGTCGAGGGTTCGATCCCCTCCCCCGGAGCCATAAAAATCTCTAGCAATTCGCTAGGGATTTTTATATATTTTTGGATTACCCCAAATGGGTGTCGAACTGATATAGTTTTACTAACTATGAATATTGCATTGGCCATTATCCTGGACGGCGACAAAGCCCTGATCGGTGAAATAAAACCTGAGAAACTGAGTGATTATGATGGGCTCAGGTATACATTTCCCTGCGAAAGCGTTCAAGATAAGGAGAATGCCGAAAAAGAGTTAATTGAAGAAGTTAAAAGACAAACAAATTTGGATATAAAAGTAATGAGAAAGATTGGTGAAAGAATTCATCCTTCCACCAAGAACCATACTTACTACTTTCATTGCGAGAAAAACTCTGAACAAACGCTAAGTATTCCCAAAGATATTGATGCCGAATCCTTCACTTGGATCGATGTCGACAAACTTCAGACTTACATGCCCACGCTGTTTGAGGGGGTAAAAGATTACCTTGATAAAAACCGTTAATTTGTTGCTTTAGAAATCTTCCAACTTATAGACTTCGTAAGCAGGCTCTTCATAGGGATGAACCTCTTTTAGTTTTTGAATGGCTAATCGCAAAACGTCTTCCACTATCACTACCTCTATAGATTCCTCCTCGACTTCCTCTATCCGTCCAGGTACTCCAATAGCAGGTTTCGATTTCTCATTTCCGCGAAAGCGGCCTATGCCAGAATAAGAAAAGGAGCAGAAATCGTAGTTTCCAACCTTGCCAGCGCCAATTTCACCAAGTGCATCTCTGATTATCTTCGAGTGCGTTAAGGGTGAATGTACAATCAATTTATATCTCGCTTGCTTCATATTCCTTAACTATACCAAAAAAACCCATGAAATACTCTGTAGAGGGTAGGGCTTAACGAGTCACCGTGCTCCGTAGTTTATCCATGCTGATCTTCACTTCGGAATAAATACTCCCCAGTTCGGTAAAAAGGTAACCTAGGGAGCCATAAAAATCTCTAGCAATTCGCTAGGGATTTTTATATTTTTGAATACCTCCCAGATTTCTTACCGAACTGATACACTAGCTTCAATATGACCTTGGAAAATTTCTATAAACATTCACAAGAAGAAATCGTACATCTTTTTAGAGATTTTATTGAAAAAGATTGTTTCAGCCAATATCCTGAATTAAAGGATAAGTTGAGCCTCGTACTCACGGGATCCGTACCCTCGAATCACTATGATCGATATAGTGACATTGATTGTGATCTGTTATTCGAGAACGAATCTGATCGGGTTATGATTAAGGAAGTTGTTAAAAAGTATAAGATGAGCTTACGGGAACAAAAACTTCCGATTCAACTTCACTCCCCAATGACGTTTAGCGAATTGGAAAATTCTTTGACCGATTGGGATCACGATTCGGCTTTACGTGAACACGCGGCAGCACTCGTCGTTCTTGACCCACATGATCGCTATAAAACAATTCAATCAAAGATCAAATGGTATCCAAGTGAGGTATTGCAAGAAAAGATCCAATGGCTTTTTGCTGAATCTGTTTTTGTATTTGAAGATCGTCTGGTCGTAGCTGTAGAGCGTAAAAATAATCTCTATGTACGCTCGTTGAGTTTACAGATAGTGAAACTGCTAGCCAATGCGCTCATCATGATAAATGATCGCTATCCTGTGTTTGAAAAGCATATATACCCTAGTCTCCGTGATCTCGGTGAAAATGAGTTTTGTACTCAAATTGACTTGCTCCTTAACATGACCGAGACACATGAAATCCAAAGGTCTATTACTGATATCATCGATACCGTTGAACAGCGTCTTATTAAAGCTGGTTTTATAGAAAAACAGCTCAGGGAGCATTGGACACAGTTACGTCCTAAGTTTCAGGTTGAAGGATGCGTCTAGAAGGATTCAATGAATTTTGCAAATGCTCCATACTCACCTTGACCTCAGCGTAAATGCTTGCCAATTCGGTAAAAAGGTAATCTAGGGAGCCAATGAAGCCTCAGTAGAAATGCTGGGGTTTTGTTATTGTTTTGGGACTACCCGGGATGGGGTTAGAACTGATACAGTACCGTTAAGGGTAATAGTTAGTATTACATTATGAACTCATCCGATAGCACAATAACAATTGAGAAGGGAATCCTTGGATACAGAAACTACAAGTCTGATAAGAAAGAATTTTTCAAAGAAGACTTTGAGAATTCTGAGATGCTCCAAAGCCTTCTTAATGAAATGTGTATTGGTGAAAGTGATATTACCGAATTAGGAAAGGATTTTTTATTAGAGCAATTTGCCAAGAGTGACCTGGCACAAAAAATAGTTGATATCGGAGGGGTTGTTGAGGACGATTTGAATACGCCTAACGCAATCATTGAACGAGTAAGAAGTCAGAAGCCACATGAGATAGCTATGCTTATTCATGAGGCTAGGCAGAAACAGGCGGATAAGGGTATTAATAGTTTCACGCCAAAAGTTGAAGATGCGATTAAACACGCTACTAATAATGAGGATGCGATTCGGAGAAGTAAAAACGTTGGCTGCTACTATTGTTTAAAAGTCTATCCCGCGACAGAGATTACGCCTGACGATTTTATGCCTATAGAGCGTACTGCGATGTGCCCACACTGTAGTATCGATGCCGTTCTACCAGATGTGTCAGGTTTCGAACTAGATAAAGATACTCTCCAGAAAATTCATGATCGTTGGTTCAATGAGTAGGCCTTGTGAGCGACGTAAGATTAAGGATGGTAATAAATCCCTGGCGTTGCTCGATTGCGGTTCTAACATCATCTACGACGCGGAGCCACGAAGAAATGACTGGTGAAAACTGGTCGTTTTTTCTTTGTTTTAAATGAGTCATATTCAAGGCAAAGACAGCTGCCCATATTGCTCTATCTGCTATCAACTGATATAATCTGATACATTGTAAATATCAGTAACATTTATGGACCAAAACACCTTAAAGTTCGACCATCGAGTAAAAACGCCCGAACCACACATCGTGGCTCTTTTAGCTGAAATTGACGGTATTCGTGGGGAGTTTAAATCTGGTCTTCGAATGACACCGCAGGCAATTACCAATCTCAAACGATCAACGCTCGTGACTTCGGCTGGTGCATCTACACGTATTGAAGGCGCGAAACTTACCGACGAGGAAGTGCAGAAAATCATGCAAGGTCTTGCCGTTTCAAAGTTTGCCGATCGAGATTCGCAAGAAGTGCAGGGATACCTTGAGACGCTGCAAAATGTTTTTGATAGCTTCCAAACGCTACCGCTTCGAGATGGCACGATTCAGTCGCTCCACAAGGAGCTCCTCAAATACTCAACAAAAGATGAACAGCAGCGCGGAGCATACAAGAAAAAAGAAAATACCGTCGGTGTGCTTGGTCCGGATGGCAAAGCTGTGCGCATCATGTTCGAGACGACTCCTGCCTACCTGACACCAAAAGAAATGCAGGAGCTTGTGGAATGGACGGCTGATGCCTTCGACAATAATCGGTTTCATCCGCTGCTCATCATCGCAAACTTTATCGTTGAGTTCTTGAGGATTCACCCGTTTGAAGATGGCAACGGGCGTCTTTCGCGTGTCCTGACAAATCTTCTCTTGCTTCGATCTGGATATCAATTCGTACAATACGTCTCGCATGAGCAACTTGTCGAGAAGCGAAAGGACGAGTACTACATCGCACTGCGTAAATCACAGGAAACTTTCCGTACCGAAAAGGATACAATCTCGCCGTGGCTTAACTTCTTCCTTGCGGTTGTAAAAGAACAAGTGACAAAGGCACTCATTTATCTGCAAGAAGAAAAATTCGAGGATACGCTCTCGCCTAAACAGTACGAAGTCTGGAAATTTATCTCCAATGTTGGTGAAGCAAGCCCGAGCGAAGTTGTAAAAGCGACCGATATTCTCATGCCGACCGTCCGCCAAGGACTAGATCGGTTGATTGAGCTTGGAAAAGTAAAACGGATTGGCCGCGGTCCAGGAACGCGGTATGTAAAGTTGTAGGATTTAACAGAAAAAGAAATTGAAATTAAATAATCACCGAACGAATACTACAAATCTTCTCACCTCAGAACAGGTTGCGACACAAATTATTGATTCTCTTTGAAAAAATGGCAGTTTGACTGCATCTTCTCCATGCTGACCTTCACTCCAGCGTAAATACTCCCCAGTTCGGTAAAAGGGTAACCTAGGGAACCATGAGAAGGCGCGTGAGGTGACCCCACATGCCTTGTCAAAAAGTCGTCATTGAAAACCGAAGCGCCCGGGACGCAAAACAGACGAATTTTTCTTAAATGCCCGAAATGCCAAATTTACCTTATTTTTTCGGCTCGAACCCCGACCACAGTTCTCGGTGGATTTATCAGGCGAATTAAGGTACATTCTACATTAGCCATCGAGCCTCAATCTTGAAAACGTGGCTACAAAATATGCATAAAAAAAGTCTTGTCAGAGTAGCAATGGCGATTGTCCTCGTCGCCGTCATCGGAGCGATCGGATACGTCATCATGAATAATCGCTCAGTCGCACCCGCGATTACCAGTGAAGCTACGGAGAATTGGCAATTTGTAGACACAAATTCTTTTACGCTTTCTTTACCACCAGGCTGGGAATTCAACGCATTACCAGGCATAGATTCGTATGTTGGTGAATTTGTTGGTGACGAAGTGACGCTCGGTTTTGATTACGGTTGGTATTCCAATTCGCTTGCGGAAGATGGTGACACCGACTATGTGATCACTTATGAAATCATCGGCGGTCATAGCGCAAAGCTCGTAGTTCCGGTCGTTGGAGGCAGCGGAACAACGGGAGTGTATTTCGAGGATTTAGGAAGCAATAAAATGGATCGCCTTCAAATATCAGGCGAGAATCTTACTACTTTTCAACAGGATGTCGCCTTAAGGATTTTCCGTACGTTGCAATTCGTAGAGAAAGACGCGAACCAATCGCCATCTTTTGATTTCTCGTTCAAATATGGAGTGGGAGCGAAGAACGAGCTGGATACATTTCATGATACGTTTACAAAAGATATGATCGTTGATGCGCCCATCATAATCTCTCTAAAGCTGACGGATGAGGAATTGAATGGTATTCGTGAAAAAATCGAAGAGTTGAACTTGTTTAGACCAACAGAGGACAGTTTGACGAAAGTGACTATGAGTACATGTGCGGACTACGATCTCCTTACGCAAACCTTTGCCGTACAACAACATATCGCGTGGGACGGATGCGAAGACGGAGTTAATCAAGACTTAGAATCCTTGGAGACCTACATCCGATCGATTATTGAATCGAAGGATGCGTACAAGGCACTCCCCGAACCTCAAGGAGGCTACATGTAAAGCGCGCCTCATACTGACGTAACTCGTGTTGCGATGATGGTGATCCAATAAGCTGACAATTCGCTTGCATCTTATCCATACCGATCTTCACCTCAACATAAATACTCCCCAGTTCAGTAAAGTAGCCCTCGAGGCAAAGGCACGTGGAGAGAGTATAGTGAAATCCTATGGGGAAAAGCTTTTTGATCGTGTTCGGCGTTCTCATTGTTCTTGCAGGTGGATTGTATGCCGCATCACTTTACGCACCGACCCCTACTAATCCGCAAGAAGTTCAACCTCGTTTTACCTACCTCACCTCAGCAGAAACGGACGACGTTGTTCTTGATACGCCCCTTCTTCACGCAACGGTGAATAGTCCCTTTATTGTGAGTGGAGAAGCGCGCGGTTCGTGGTTTTTTGAAGCAAGCTTCCCTATCTATCTTCTTGATGCGCATGGAAACATGCTCGGACAAGGCATTGCACAAGCACAGAGCGACTGGATGACGAGCGATTACGTTCCTTTCACTGCAACGATTACGTTTACTGCAGACGCTCAAATCGTCGGCGATGCGGGAACACTTGTTCTGCAAAAAGACAATCCTTCTGGGCTTCCTGAAAATGAAGATTCGCTGAGAGTTCCGGTGGTTATTGGAGAGTAGATTAAAGAATAACCGCGCCATTTTGCAGAAACAACAGACTACATTCTCTATGCAAAGAATAGCTTCTCTCAAAAAATGGATAGGACGTCTTTGCATCCTAGGAGGCGTACTGCTCCTCGCGACGACTCTCGGCATCTCCCTGTTTGGATTTACCGAAGCTCTCCCCACCGCTGCCGACGTCATCGTCGTGTTTGGCAATACCGTGAATGAAGACGGAACCCTCTCCCCTCGCCTACAAGCACGTATGGATCGTGGAATCGAACTCTATAACCAAGGAAACGGAAAAGTACTTTTCGTGAGCGGCGGAATAGGTCGCGAAGGTGTTGATGAAGCAGACGCAATGAAGCGTTATGCTCTACAGAAGGGCGTTCCGGCAGATGCAATCGTACAAGACAGCCTCGGTGTAACAACGCATGCAACAACGGAAAATCTCTCCTTGCTCTTTTCCGAAAAAGACTATCGTTCAGCCATTCTCGTATCCCAATTCTTTCATCTCGCACGTGCGAGCCTCTCTTGTAAAAATGTAAACATACCCGAATGCGGAAGATCATATGCCCGATATCACGAATGGCGAGATATCTACGCAACCATACGAGAAGTCCCTGCATTTCTTAGCTATCTTCTTCAGGGTAAATAAGAAAAAAGAATTTGATGAACGAATACATGAATATACCGAGCGATTAGCCTTTTTCGTAATGCCAATGCCACGGCTCGTACATCATGTCGAGCGCATTATCTTTTGGATACGATTCATACAGGTGAAACCAATTTCTTTCTCCATTACCGTATTCATCAATGATTCTTTTTTCGTCTTCGGTGAAGATCCAGGACATAAAGCGTTTAACATTAAAAGAACTATACCCCAATCTTCCAAACACCTTTTTCACGAAAAGCTTCGATAGTTTGCCGTGTTGCCTTATTCAGGAGCGCCGATAGCGATATTCCACTTATCTTTCCGTATTCATTCAGCGTGATGATGCGTTTTCCTTCAAGATACGTAAGTCGTTTGTGGTAGCTTTCTCTCAATGCAAGGCCAATAATATCTTCCATAACTGTCGTTGATCCATGTTGTTCGAATTCTTTGAAAGCTTGATAATAGGTTTCTCGCACGGAATAAAGAATGGTTATCGGAACAAAGCCTTCACGTATCAAAAGGTAATTATTTATTACTCTTCCCATGCGACCATTCCCATCAACGAAGGGGTGAATGCGTTCAAACGTAAGATGAAAATTCGCGATGCGTTTCACGATATGCATATCGCTGCTTGCTGCGTATGTAGTAAGGAGAGCATTTAAAAGTCCGTCAATTTCTAACGGACCTGGAGCGATATAACTCCCTACGCGTACCCACTCATCCTGAGAACGGAATCGTCCGGCAATATCGTCACGAATGTTCGTAATGAGCATTTTATGCAAAAGAAGCATGGCCTCCTTATCCAAGACTTTTCCCTGTGCACGTGTTTCCATGTAGCCCATAACCCGAGCAAGATTCTTCGCCTCAAAAAGCTCTCGTTCGCTAATATATCGATCAAGATCGAGATGCAGCAAAATTTTCTCTGTTTCCTCGAGTGTCAACGTGCTGTTCTCTATGGCGTTTGAGTTGTATACATGCTCGGAAATCTCTGCCTCGCTTACCAATTTCATAAGCGATTCTTTGCCAGAAAGCGCAGCGTAATAACGCTTTCGTAGTAACTCAATCTCCTTAAAATACGATTTTACTCTTGCCATAGAATATCATAATAATCGTGAATTATAAGATAAATATACCTCATATTCACGATTATTGCAAATATAAACGTGAATGTACATTAAAACTGAGCAATCTTCACGATTATGCCTCATTAAACCATTATCTATCAATGTTAAAGCCCATTGCATCATCGCTTTGTGACGCATGTCCGAGCTGTTAGAATAGTTGATATGGATCACATCATCCTCAATACCGACGCAAAGATGCCCCTCTTGGGCCTTGGCACGTGGAATGCAAAAAAGGATCGGGTTGGAGATGCCGTCGAAGAAGCGCTCACCAAGTTTGGATATTCGCACATTGACTGTGCTTGGGTGTATGAGAATGAAAAGGAAGTCGGAGAAAAATTTCATCGAGTGTTTAGTTCTGAGGCCCGAAAACGCGAAGATGTTTTTATTACGAGCAAGCTTTGGAATGATAATCACAAAAAAGAGCATGTCGTTGAGGCATGTAAAAAAACACTCGCCGATCTTCAACTCGATTATCTCGACTTGTATTTGATGCACTTTGGCGTTGCGTCTCCGCATGGACTTGGCATTGAACCACTCGATGCGAACGGTATGCTCATTACGGAAAAAGTTTCTGTTCGTGAGACGTGGGAGGCGATGGAGGAGTTGGTGAATCTTGGTCTTGTAAAGGCCGTTGGCGTTTCGAACTTCACTGCACCTATGCTAGTTGATTTACTTACGTATGCAAAAATCATTCCTGCAGTAAACCAAATAGAACTTCATCCGTATCTTCAACAGAACAAGCTTATCGAATTCTGTCGTGCTCATGGAATTGCAGTTACCGCATATTCTCCTCTTGGTTCGCAAACAGACATGAACAACGACAAGCCAGCACTGCTTGAAGATGTAGTCGTTAGAAATATTGCAAAGAGACACGGCAAAATCCCAGCGCAGATTCTTCTTCGCTTCGGAATCGAACGCAATACTGTCGTTATTCCTAAAAGCACTTCATCCGAACATCTCAAAGAAAATGCTCAGATTTTTGACTTCGAATTATCAGCCAACGATTCGTCGGAACTCGCCAAGCTCGAACGAGGCCTGCGTTATGTCGACCCGTACGAGTGGTGGAAGATTCCGTATTTTGAGTAAACCAATATGTCCCCCTATCTCATTTTCGGAATTCTTTCGGGTGTCTTCAGTGCCATCTCGTATCCGCCCTACATCATTGCGATTTTGAAGGGTAAGGCGAAACCAGAACGAGCTTCTTGGCTTATCTGGAGTGTGTTAACGTCGATGGGATTTTTTACGCAGCTTGCCGTGGGCGCAACGGATTCGCTCTGGCTTCCGGGTGTTCAAGGGCTTGGTGTTTTTATCGTTTTTTTCTCTCGCTTCGTTACGGGGTTGGGGGCTTAACCAAACGAGACCGCATTACTCTTATCGCCGCTGGGGCAACGTTGCTCATTTGGTTCTTTACTAAAAATCCCGTAATTGCGGTGTACCTCACCATTATTATCGATGCGCTTGGCGCATGGCTTACCGTCGCAAAAGCGTACGAGCATCCTGAAAGTGAAACCATGATCACCTGGGCACTTTCGGGAATAGGCGGTTTTTTTGCAATTTTTGCAATTCAAACGCTTAATTTCGAGCTTCTTTCCTATCCTCTTTATATTTTCGTTATTAATTTTGCCGTTGTTGTTGCGATGATACTTGGAAAACGAAAAAAGCTTCTCACATCTTGATTACTTTTTTGGTTGCATTGACATCGTGAACTTTTCTGTAAGTTCTCCAAGTGAAACATCTTGCTCGCCCGTCAAGATAAACAACGTTCCCGGCGTACGATCGTACATGTAGAACATTCCCGAGCGTTGATCATTCATATCGAATCCATCATTTGTGTCTGCTTCGTTATACGTACATGCAGTCACTGATCCAATATTCTGTTCGCCCGTCATGTTTTCACCTACAATCACGTACACATGGCGACCGTCTACGCTGTCATTCACACCCATGACTCCACACGTTACGGTTGTAACGTTATCAAGCGCATAAACTTCGACGACATCTTCACGAGGCATGTTTGAATTTACGTCTACCACCCAAACTTTACGCATTGCTTCACCGTCTACAGAGAGCACAACACCATCTTTGTCATCTGCTACCGTTACTGTTCCGTCGCTTCCGTTAGTTTCTGGATAGCAGAACTCAATGTTGTGCTTTGCACTCTGATAGAGTTTTGTTCCATCATCACAGGTGGGTGCCGCATAGGTGACAGTTGTTGTATTGGTAGTCACCGAGATCTCTTCACGCGTAGTATCCACTTCGTAGGTATTTCCTTCCACACATCCTGCACCAACCAGTGCCAAAAGGCTTAACGAAGCAAGAAAAAGTTTTTTCATAGCAGCTTGTGTCAAAAATAACTCTTTCAAGAGTATTCCAGATAGGGGGTACGTCAAGGAAGTTATCCTTTTTTTAGATAAATCCCCTACACTATTTGACAGCATCTTGCGAAGTTCGCTATGTTACATGTATCTATGAGTTCTGTGCCCAACTCCATGTGCGTCTATTTTACCCTTCACATTACTCCGCTGCTCGGTGTTATTTTGATGATGGACCATAAGAAATAGAGCTTACCTCTTCAATCCTCATTCAGAAAAACACCGCGATAACACGCGGTGTTTTTCTTTCGTTCGAGTTATTCAACAGTCTTCTCTCGATGATGAGGGAAGACTGTCCGATCACTCATCACTCATTCGCCACACCAGAGGGAATAACACATGTGCTTTGTCGTACGTAACCGGACGGATCTCTCCATCAACGATCTGCGGCGGCTGCGTCAATGCGGCTACTCTGTTATGAAAACCCCGCACGTGGGCAACGTGTACACGAACAACCTCATCATGGCCGATGCGGGTGTGCACATGAACTTCTACGACCGCACGATCGGCGCTCGCGACCGCAACTTTCATCCGCACCAGGTGATTGTCAGCGGCACGCCCGAGCTCGTCACCTGCGGAACGAAGCTCACTACGCATGCCCGCGTGCAGCGCGCTTCGTGTCGTATCGGTTCGTTCACGGAAGGCCGCCTGGTCACGGAGTGCCACATGGAAGCAATGCGGAACGCAATGCCGCACGCAGACTGTGTGACGTACACCGACTACCTGCGCAGTCATGCAGACTTCGTGCTCGCGATCCTCGAGAGCGTGACGCGCGAAGACTCGAGCGTGTGGGAGTTCCAGGTCACCCCCGAAGGTGACCGCGTTCCCTGTCGGGTGACGTCGTGGGATGACCTGCTCACGCTCCGCATCTACGGGCTGACCAACGACACGTGCGGCGCCGTGCTCCCGAACGTCCTCAACATCCTCGTCGATACCATCGTCGAGGCGCAGGCTACGGGACACGCCGAGGTGTATCACCTGTCGGGACCCGACATGGTGCGTTATATTGATAGGCTGCTCGGGAAGTTCAAGACCCTGTACGCCTACGTCCGCAAGGCGCTAGCGCTCCCCGAAACGCTCACGCTCAACCTCGTCCCGGTCGCAAACATCCGCCTCGCGGGGGATGCCATGCACCAGGCCGAAATCAACGAGCTCGTGGAAGCATGGCTTGGGCTTGGCCAGGGCAACAAAGAACGTGCACAGCGCATCAAAGGCGCTAGCGATGACAGCCGCAAGGCAATCATTGCGGCATGCGTCGGTGAAAAAGATCGCGATCTCCTTCGTCTGCGCCGTGCAGCCGTTTCCGCCGAGCCTGTCTTCTACGACATCGCTCGCGCCAACTGCTTCACGCAGCACGACATCGTCTCGGGAGGCCGCACCTTCTTCACTCACCCTTGGGCGCTCGAAGCGCCGATCAAGGACATCGACCTCCTGATCGCTGAAGCGACCCGCCAGCGGGAGTTCGCCGCACGATTCTCGTCGTAACGTGGTGGGGGCGGAGTATATCCGTCCCCACTCACCACTCTTTCTCTTTATACTCTATGTCTTCCCTCTCTTTTCCTAAACTCGTTGATCTTCACCAAGATCTCCTTTTGCATATCAACCGTCGCGATCTTTACCCTGATCATTGGCAGACCGATTTCGACATGCTTCTTCGCACAAACACAAAAGTGGTTGTTGCAACGGCATTTCCCGTTCCTGCAGACGAAAAGTATCTTGACCGCGTTACCAATAACATGATTGAAAGTGATTTTAATGAGTACAACACTCGATGCAAAGAAAGTGGTAAACATACCATTATTAAAACTTCTGAAGACTTTTCATCTGCACTTACCGCGGAAAATCACACGGGTATCATTCTTCACATTGAGGGGTTAAATGCGATTACCGATACTGACTGGGGAATGCTTGAGCGCTGGTACACACTTGGCTGGCGTTCGCTCGGAATTGTATGGAATGTCACTAATAGTTTGGGTGGGGGTACCAAAGACCCCTCAACGGGCCTTACTCCTCTTGGAAAAAAGCTTATTGCTTGGTGTGAAGAAAAGGGCATGTTGGTTGATTTTGCCCACATGAATGCGCCTACGTTTGCAGATGCTGCCGCGTGCGTACGACGCCCCATTCTCGTGAGTCACGGAAATTCTTGCGTGCTCTGTAAAAATCCGCGTAACTATACCGATGAGCAGCTTAATCTCGTTGCAAAAACTCAAGGAGTTGTAGGGGTATTTTTTGCTCGAACGTATGTTACGGGAACTCCACATGCAGAAATAAGCGACGTCGCAAACCACATTGATCACCTCAAGGAAATTATGGGCATTGATCACGTTGCGCTCGGCACAGACTTTGGCGGCATCATTACCGGACACGTTCATCAACTTGATTCTCTTGAATGTCTTCCCCTTCTTTGGGATGAACTTCGTACTCGTGGGTATACCGAAGAAGATATCGAAAAGGTATCTTGGAAGAATGCCGCACGTGTTATTGCACAGCATTTACAACCCATATGTTAGGCATCTTTGATTCTGGCATGGGAGGATTAACCGTTGCACACGCTATTCGTTCGCAGGCACCTCAAGTAGATATTGTGTATTTTGGCGATATTGCACAGATGCCATACGGCAATAAAAGTACCGAAGAATTAGAGATTCTCACTCTGCGTGCGATGAAATTCTTACGCGCACAAGGTGCAACGCATTTGGTAAGCGCATGCAATAGCATATCTACCACGGTTGTTCGTTCACTCATCACCCTCATGGGCGCAAAAGAAACAAGTATTACTGAAATGGTCCTTCCTACTGTTCGCTCACTCATGCCTGAACGCAGTAAAGTTATTACTATCATCGCTACTCCTGCCACCGTTTCCTCAGGACTCTATGCAAGGGAATTTGCGGAACTCGGCATTTCTACACATGCTATCGCTATCCCCAAACTCGCTCAGCTTATTGAGGAGCAGGCAGATGAAAAATATATTCGCGCAACCTTACTTCCTATTGTCGCAGAGATACAGCGACTCAATACAGAAATTCTTGTTCTTGGTTGCACGCACTATCCCTTTGTCAAAGAGCTTCTCGAAGATGCATTTCGTAGTTCAAAGTCTCCTGTACGTATTTTTGATCCCGCGGATAATGTTGCGAGCGAGGCGCTTATGCGACACGGCACGCAAGGAAACGGAAAGACGCTCTTCTACACCTCACAAGAGTCTCTTCCTTTTGCATCCACTGTCCAATTACTCTTTAATGAAGAGGCGATGTCCGTTCCCGCAAAAACCGTATAAATATACGCAAAAGAAACCCTCAGCTTCCCTGCTGATGGTTTTCTTTTTTCCATCCTTCATTCGTAGTACCATAGCCCCACTCACTACCTTTCTATGACCCAATCAGATGCACTTGATATCCTGAAAACCGGCGTGAATGTCTTCTTAACCGGAGAACCGGGTGCAGGAAAAAGCTATATCGTGCGTGAATACGTGAAGTTTTTGCAATCGCATGGGATAAGCCCTGCCATGACGGCGTCAACGGGTATTGCGGCAACGCATATTGGCGGGATGACCATTCACTCGTGGAGTGGACTTGGGATTCGCAAAAATATTACGCATCGCGAGTGCAAAGATCTTGGTGCAAATGCAACGTACGCACGTCGCATTAAAAATACGCACGTGCTTATTATCGATGAGATTTCCATGCTCGATGCGGCCATGCTCGACTCGGTTGATTTGGTATGTCGAGTTATTCGCAATATTGATTTGCCGTTTGGCGGTATTCAGATTGTTCTTGTAGGAGACTTCTTTCAGCTCCCCCCGGTTTCAAGGCCCGATGAACCTCCGGTGCGTTTTGCATTTGATTCTGCCGCATGGAGAAATGCTGCATGTACCGTTTGCTACCTTTCTGAACAACATCGCCAGGAAGATAAAAAGTTCTTAGATATTCTTGCCGCACTTCGCAGGGGATCGCTTACTGAAGACCATATCGCTCATCTTTACAACCGCCGTAAACCCTCTGACGATAAAAATATTACCAAACTCTACTCACATAATGCTGATGTCGACCGCATTAATACCGACCGTTTGCGCACGCTTCATGGCAAACAGCAAGCCTACAAAATGACCACGCACGGCAATACAAAGCTTGTTGAACAAATTAAGCGTGGGTGTCTTTCGCCAGAAAATCTTGAACTGAAGATTGGCGCGCGCGTCATGTTTACGCGGAATAATCCGTCGGAAGGTTATGTAAATGGATCAATTGGAGACGTGGTTGATTTTGATAGTAAAACCAAATATCCGGTTGTGCAACTCAAAGTTGGGCGAACGCTGTGCGTTGAACCTGAAACATGGAGCATTGATGCGGATGGTACCGCGCTTGCCGCACTTCGCCAAGTTCCTCTTCGTTTGGCGTGGGCAATTACCGTGCACAAGAGCCAAGGCATGTCGCTCGACGGTGCATACATTGACCTCGGAAGTGCATTTGCCTATGGGCAAGGCTACGTTGCCCTCTCTCGCGTTCGCTCATTGGCGGGATTATTCATCGGGGGTATTAATACCCGAGCACTTGAAATTGACCCGGTTGTTCTTGCGAAAGACGAACAGTTTCGAGAACGATCGCTCGAAGCGGAGGCGGCAATTGTGAACCGTGCCCCCGAAGAACGCGCCGAGGAAGCGAATGCATTTATAAAAAATTGTGGCGGAAGAAAAGAACCGATTGTTAAAGAAACGCTCGATGCATTTTCGGTGTACTTCCCTTCTGCTCCCGCTAAAAAAGCAAAAGAACCGAAGTGGGTGCCTACACTCACCCTCATTCTCGAAGGCAAATCAATCGCAGACGTTGCCAAAGAACGCGAACGCACCATTGGTACGATTCTCGAACACGTTATTGAAGCTCAAATGCTCGGCAAGCTTCCGGACGAGGTCTTTGTGAACATTAAAACAGCCATGAAGCCGCTTACCACCGAAGTTCACCCCATCATGAAAAAGCTGGGCGCTAAAATTCTTCGCCCTCTTTATGATCACTTTGAAGGAGAATATTCGTACGATGATTTGAAAATTGCGAAGTGGTTGTTTGAGGGTAAAGTCTCAGATGAAGAGAAGTGAAGTGAGTCTTTTAGGGGGTGGGAGGAGGTGATGGCGCGTGTCGTCTTGTTGTGAACGGGTCCGGTACCCTATCCATTTCTCGTATTATGAAGGGCTCTTAAAATGTATATACATTTGTATGTAGAATTGTACATACATTTTGTCATACAAAATTTTCACAAAAAAGAGAGAGGTGTCACCCCACAACTTATGGCTCGTTTACTTGCGTGACCGCGAAAGGACTCAGGGTAACGGTAGCGCGAACCGAACGAGTAAATCCTTGATCAGTAAGAGAAAGAACTATAAGTCGCTGGCCTGCTACGGGTGTTGTTGCTACCAGCGTACAAGTGGCATTTGATGTGGTAACTGTGGAAGAAGCAAAGTCGTTATCTTTTTTAAGCTGAATAAGCGCTTCATCAAGACATCCCATAACTTCTGCACGCGTTGCAAGGCCAACTTGCATATCATTTGCTTCCAAAAATCCATTCAAACTATTAATTGCCAACACCGATAACGTTCCCATGCTCAACATGCCAAGTGCAAGAACGACCAAGAGAAGTGCTATGCCATTTTTTTGTATGAGAGGTCTTTGCATATCAATTTTCTATCGCGTGAGGAGAGAGGCCGAAGGTGGTATCAGCAGAAAACGTGCTTCCCCGATAGACGCCGTTTGTCGCTCCCAACATAGCAAAGTCTATATTTACTCGAACACCCGTTAATGTACCTACACTATTTCTTACTGCCGAAACCTGCCATTCCGTTACATCAATATCTCCGTCGGTAAGATAAACGGCGGGGCTCGCACCAACCTGCATACGAAGACGTCGAACGTTCTGCATTCCACTAGGAAATGCCGTCGCTACCGTAGGAGCGTCGATAACAACCGTATTCCCTGAAGCATTCTGAAAACGCAACACGCTCGGATTCACTCCAAGCGTTGAAGTGCTGGTAGTGATAGCATCGGCAGCGGTGAATGTTGTTTGTAATTCAGAGAACGTAAGTGCAGCAGTCTGCTCCATGCGCGTCCGGGCATCAAAAAGAACATATTGGGACTGCGTATGAAGAATAAAAATGACAAATGCAGGCAGAGTAATAACAATAAGACCAATGTAGATAACGGTCTCAATGAGAGAAGTTCCTTGAGGAAGATGAGACCACATATTAGAGCGGATAAAAAACGGGTGAAGTCCATGATGATCCATCGGTAAAGGTTACCGTCATGGTAAGCGTTGTTCCTCCCATGTTGATATTGAATTGTCCTTTATTCAGCTCAGCAGTCGCACCTGGCGCTAGAACGAAGTTTTGGATATCCAATTCCGTACCACTCAGCTGGCTACCTGCAGGAGTACCTGGGCCAGATGCTGACCATACCTTTGAATTATCCATGAATAGTTGGTCAAATTCGGCACCATTATTCCATGTCATTGCAATCTTATCGATGGTTGCCGCCGTAGTTCCGTTATTCGTGAAATACACTTGGCGTAACTGCTTGCCTCCTGAATACACCGCACCGCTTATATCGAACGTGATCTGATTTACCATGGTAGCCGCAAAACAAGATCCGGTAGGATTCTCCCAATTTGTACGAAGTGATGAGGAAGAAATCGTATGCAGACGACCCGCAGTATCTGTCCAAGAAACTTCACTCACGAGCGTTTTGCTATCAGGATCCAAGGTTCCTCCCGAGGCAACCACAAGACACTGTGCATCGCGATTTACACTCTGTATCTTTACCGTTCGGATCATGCCATCAGAGAGTATTTGGGGACCCAACGCTCCTACCGCCCAGCTTCCACTTCCAAAAGTAAGTGATCCTGTATTTGTTGTGGGAAGATCAGCAAAAGTAACGGTTTGTAATGCCTCAAGTCCCTCATTCATATTCCAGACCGCTCTCTCCGTTTCTTCTGCGCGATCACTCGAGCGATTTGCCGTTAAAACCAGCCCTAAAATCCCTGTGATATACATTGACGCTACACCTACGGCGATAAGCGCCTCCAAGAGCATAGAACCGCGAGGATAATTCATATTATTGCCGAACAGGAATTCCGTTTGATCCTATAAGAATAGTTCGCGTTGTTTCAAACCATGAAAGTACAAGAGATCCGTACTGCGTTGTAGCTCCCGTGAGTGGAGCAAAAACAATTTCGTGGCTATTTGTTGCATCCACTCCGCTCCCACTAAAATCAACACTCGTGAATGCAATACTGTCACTCAAAGAAAAAACCATATCTTTACTTACCGTACGTGCAGCATAACTTGTTCCAGAAAAAACTATAATGTTTGAGGCTAATCGCGTGGATTCATCATAGGGAATATACACTCCCCATACTGTTCCTGATGCACCGCTTCTTGCACGTCGAGCTGCGATAGAAAGGGCGTTTACCACTCCCCTATCGCTCGCAATAGAAGCTGTTGATTTTTGAAAACGAGAAAGCGCAAATCCACCAAACGTAAACATACCGAGGAGAAGAGCCACGACAAGCATTACTTCGATAAACGTGGTGCCTCTTGGATTGTACATGGCTATATCGATCCAATAACTTTATAGATTGGCGTGATAATGGAAAATGCAAGCGTACCTACCATAATACCGATCATTACGATGAGCAGTGGCTCGAGCAACGTAGCAGCATTCTTTGTAGATTCATCCACTTCTTGTTCGTAAAACGTTGCGAGATAAATAAGCATATCCCCGAGGGTTCCTGTTTCTTCGCCTACACGAATCAGCCGAACAGCAATAGGGGGCGTAAGATGCGGATAAGGCTCAAGTGCTAAAGCAATAGTACCCCCTTTTGCAAGCGCTTCTTGGACTTGCGTAAATAAGCGCCGATAGTACACATTTTTTAAAACGGAAATCGTTACAGCTAATGCAGCAGTAATTGGCATTCCTGATTTAAGAAGTGTTCCGAGAAGACGAGAAATGCGTGCAAGGTTCGTATTACGAGCGATCGTCCCGATAACAGGAAAGTGTAGGGTAATCCAGTGGGTAATGCATTTAACAGGCGTAAATGTTCGAGCAAAAAGAAATCCAATCACTAAACACACACCGGCCACTGCAAGCGCAAGGCCGTTGTTTGTCATGACAGCGGAAATCCACAAGAGAGCCTTCGTTGTAGGCGGAAGAACAACATTCAACGAATCAAATAGCTTTACAATGTTTGGCAGCACGAATACCACAATACCCGTCGAGACACCGAGCGCACTTATCAGCACAATTGCGGGATACATCATTGCTCCTTGAATCTTCTTACGAAGCTCATGTTCTTTTTGCATTTGCAAAGAGAGTTGCTCAAAGTTTTCCTGCAACATTCCGGATGCCTCTCCTGCACGAATAAGATTGATATATACACTTGAAAAAACATGCGGGTAGCTAGAAAGACCGTCTGCCAACGTCTTTCCACTCGTAACTGCATCTTTTAATCGTGTAAGAATTTTCTTGAGTGGTCCCTTTGCCTGCTGCAATAAAAGGTCAAGCGCATCATCAATAGGAAGTCCTGAGCGCAAGAGCACTGAGAGATACTTCGTAAGTAGCAACTGCTCCGTATGCGAAAGACGAACATTCAAACGATCTATAAGACTGACCCTTGGTGGTGCCTCGGGGGCAGAAATAGTGGGCGCGGCTTTACGCTTCGTCTTTGGAGGCAGAGCCATATATTATTCTTGCATTACGCGAACCAGCTCTTCTACCGTAGTGAGCTTTGCAAGAACTTTGCGTACACCGTCTTGTACCACCGTGGTCATTCCTTCTTTTATTGCCTGCTCCTGAATTTCATCACTACTTGCACGGTTTATAATAAGACGTTGAATAGCAGGGGAATTCTCGAGAACTTCATAAATACCAATACGCCCCTTATATCCACTCTCGCCACATTTTTTACACTTTCCTGGTTGTGCAACTTCAATTGAGTCTGTTTTATCAAAAATCGCTGCAACTGTTTCCTTACTGAAAAGCTTTGCTGCTTCTTCTTTTGTAAACATTGTGGTGGTTACGCAGTCTGGACACACACGGCGCACCAAACGTTGCGCAATTGCACAAATAAATGTTGACGAGATAAGGAAGGGCTCAACGTCCATATCGATCATACGAGGAACGGTGGTTGCGGCGTTATTCGTATGCAATGTTGAAAGAAGTTTATGCCCGGTCATGGCAGCATTTACTGCAATTTTTGCGGTTTCTTGGTCACGAATCTCTCCGACCATAATAACGTCTGGGTCTTGACGCAAAAGTGAACGGAGGCCCGTCGCGAACGTAAGCTTCGCGACACTATCGACTTGGCTTTGATTGGTGCCAGGAATTTCAAACTCCACCGGATCTTCAATGGTCGCCACGTTCACTTCACGTTTATTGAGAATTTCAAGAATAGCGTAAATGGATGTTGTTTTTCCACTTCCTGTTGGCCCCGTTGCCAAGATCATTCCCCATGGCTTACGGATAGCCCGCTGTACACGCAATAAATCATTTTCTGCAAACCCGAGTTGCTCAAGGGTAAGTTGGTGAGACTGGCTCGAGAGGAGACGTAAAACAGCCTTTTCTCCGAGGGCGGTGGGAATAACGGAAACACGTACATCGACATTGCCAAGAGGGCTTACAAATTGGAAACGACCATCTTGTGGGGCGCGATGTTCATCGGTGCGCATGCGTGTCAAAATCTTTAAACGCGCGATAACACGTCCGTGCACCTGTGTGCTCATATCAAATTGGTCGTGCAAAATGCCATCAACACGCGTTCGCACTTTTGCATTTGTTTTCCAGGGCTCTAGATGCACGTCCGATGCACGCGAACCGTGCGCAAAAATCATAAGCTGCGCAAAAACGTCAACCGCTGCATCATCTTTTGCGTTTTCACCTGTTGCTTCTGCAATCAAGATCTCAATATCCTCTTTTGTAGGAATATTTTTAGCGTCTTTTACATCTAAAGTTACATGGACCTCTGGGACCTCTGGAACATCTGTCACATCATCATTTTCTGGGGTTGTTTGCTTCTTTTTCATAGAAATACTTACTATAGCTTACCTTACTATGCTCATATTCAAAGAAAGTTATGCGCAAGGGATCGAAAGTGCCTCGCGGTATCAGCTATACTGTCTTCAAAGCGCGGAGTAGCGCATATAACATGTACCTATGTCAACAAAACCAGCAAAGAAACAAGTGCTCCCTGGAGGTTTTACCCTCATGGAGTTGTTAATTGTCATCGCTATCATCATCGTGCTCGCAGCCGCAGTTTTCGTGGCACTCAATCCCGCAAAGCGTTTTCAAGACTCTCGCAATGCTCGTCGTTCAAGCGATACTGCCGCGATTCTTTCTGCACTGAAGATTGATCAGGCAGATAACGGCGGAACATATGTTGCTTCAGTAGCTGCATTAACCGCAGATACTGCATATCAAATAGGAACCGATGCATCGGGGTGCGATTCTAGCTGCACCGGCGTTACAGAGGCCGCATGTGCTGATCTTACCGCTCTTGCAACTGAAGGCTATCTTGGAAGCATTCCTTTTGATCCAAGTACGGGTACTGCTGAACAAACTGACTATTCAATCATTCGTCGTGCCAGCGGAACCATTACCATCTCAGCATGTGACGCTGAAGCTGGAGCAGTGATCTCTGTATCTCGCTAAAAAATATACGTTCTTGGTATGGAATGAGTCTCACACTCTTCTCCATGCCAAGAACGTTTTTTTATGGGAAATCATTGCAAATACCACGCAGGAGACTACTATAAACACATATGAAATCCGTAGCGGTTTTTGGAGCGGGTATTGCGGGTTTAAGCGCGGCGCATGAGTTTGCACATCTCGGCTATAAAGTAACAATATACGAAGCAAATGCTGACGCTGGAGGATTTTTTAGAAGCGCGCGCATGCCCCAAGATCAGGGAATGCCATCCGAATATTCTTGGCATGGATTTGGACCTTGGTATCACAACGTTTTTGATGTCATGAAGCAAATTCCCTTTGATGAAAAAAGAACGGTATATGACGCCGCACTTTCTCGCCCTATCAACTACGGCATGGTGGGAGATACGGCAAAAAACGGTTTCAATGAAGATACCGTCTTTGGAATGTTTCTCAGATTCCGCATGACATGGTTCGATAAAATCACGTGGAGCATCGTGCTTTTTAAAACGTGGACCGCGAATGTTCGTACAGAAAAGCATTACTCGTCCCTCAACGCTGCAGAAGCATGGCGCCCACTCATGAGCGAACGAGGATGGAAAACATGGAGAGCAACATTTGGCCCGTGGGTAGGATGTGATTGGACGCGCGCATCTCTCCATCACGTAGGGCAATTCTTTAGAAGGAATATTTTGTCCTATCCCTCGCATACGCACAAAGCAGATGAAGAGGGCGACACGTGGACGCAAGGATCAGGAAGCGGATGGCTCCTTCTTAAGGGTCCGAGTAATGAGTTCTGGTTTGAGAAATGGATCCCCTATCTTCGTCAAAAAGATGTTTCTTTTTTCTGGAAAAAATCACTCCAACAACTTGCGTATGATGGCGAGCACATCAACGCGGACATCTACGTGCTTGCCACCAATCCTTTTGCGGCCGCAGAAATTATCGAGCGCACCCCTGCGCTTGCAAAGCTCGATCAGCTAAATCTTTTTCGTCCACTCATTACCGACGGGCCGCACACACAAGTATCTTTTCGTATTGCGTTCAAAGAACACATCGCTTGGCCAAAAGAACGAAGCGCCTTTCTCCTTCCTGATTCTGAATTTAATATTACTCTATTTGCGCAAGAGCAGGTCTGGTCACCCGGTGTATCACTCGGAGATGGCGTGGCTTCGCTTTGGACGGGAACGGCTTGTGTAGCAAGTGAGCCAGGAAAAGTATTCGGCCTTCCTCTTGAAAAATGCACGCAGGAACAATTCATTGAAGAAATAACAACGCAGCTTCTTCGCTGCGAAGAGCTTGATGCACTTATCCGCGAAGCGAATCGCAATAAAACTCTCAAAGATTTCTCTATCCTCAGAATCGAGGTGTGGCACGAATGGAAATTCTCCCCCGAGGGAATAACTCCCGAGCAATCCAAGTGGGTTATGAGCAATCATACGCAGCCCTATCTTCCTACACAAAAAACTCCTGTTCCCAATTTGCTTCTTGCGGGAGCTCACACCAAAACTGAGGCGGATATTTGGAGCATTGAAGGTGCCGTGGAAAGCGGACGACGCGCTGCACAAGTAATTGAGCCTGGTGTGTGTCATTCCCCAATACAAACCGCTCTGGCTTCGCATCATCAGCACGGGAGATGACGTATGTTTCTCCCTCGGACTCCCTCATATTCTTGATATTTTCTTGATTCTGTTTCTTTGTATATTCATCCTTGGAATTATTTTTTGATGTATCAAAGTGATTCTTTAAAGGGGGAGTGAGGGGGGTTCAGCCGAAGCAACAACCCCTACCGGTGAGACCTACAAGAAAAAACAATTTGTCCAGAATATCGTAGACAAATAAAAAGTTTTTAAAGAGGGTACGTCATCCTTGAGTCAGATACTGTGTTCCGTTTATTTTTCTTTGCCGGAGATTCTCAGAATGTAAAAAGAGTTTCACATCACATGTAAAGAGTTTTTTACATTTACAACCCATAACCCGAATCCCCTTCCTCCTCATTCCTTTTCCTCGCCTCTTTGCTACACTCCCCTCATATGAAATCATGCATTACGTGCGGAATGCCTTTTGCAGATAATCATGCGGGAGATATTGGTCTTAAGCTCTCCGAGGGGCCTGTATGCAAGTTCGATTTGGAGAGCGTCTGACCCGTCGCAACATGAAATCACTTCCCTACTGGCAGACGCGCCCTTTTGCGCAACTTGAGGGTCCCGAAGCGACCGATGAAGAGTTTTCAACCGCAATGGCGAAACTTTAGCGCAGGGGGTTTTCTTTTTCTGAGATTCCTTTATTCTGTAGCCACATGAATATCGGCATTCTCATCTTTTCAGATCCTTTGCTTGATAAGGCAAGTGGCTTTGTTCGATTGGTCGAGGCTGGACAGGCACTTGGCCACACTATGAGCGTTTTTTACGAAACGCTTTTTGCGTTTGAGCATACGGAAAAAGGGCTCCAAGCCTATTATGACGGCAAGCCCTTTTTTGCGCCAAACGTCATGATTGCTCGTCCAAATTTTGTTGAAGAGCCCATGCCTCACGCAACCACTCTTGAGGCACTCAAACAAATGAGTATTCCTGTTTTGAATGGCAGTCCCGAAGCCTTAATCGTCTCTAAAGATAAACTCACCCAGCATCTTCGCTTTAAATCCGCAGGTCTCCCCATGCCCCCTTGGGCAATTGTTCGCGCTCCCGCACATGCGCTTGAAGCCGCAAATCGTCTTGGTTTTCCGGTCATCATGAAAGTTCCTTTTGGAACCCACGGAAAAGGCGTTTTTTACGCTACTGATTCAGAGACTTTTTTGCCAATGGTTGAGTATCTTAATGTTCGCGATGGCAATCCGCTTATTATTGAAAAATTCATTTCCGAGGCAAACCGACGAGACCTCCGTGTTCTTGTTCTACATGGCAAAATAGTTGCCGCAATGGAGCGTACTGCTCGAGCGGGTGATGTACGTGCAAACGCGTCCCTTGGCGGATCTGGAACTCCGGTAGAGCTCTCCGCAGCAGAGTCTGCGCTTGCACTCAAGGCAACTGAAATCACAGTCCTCGATCTTGCAGGTGTTGATATTCTTCGCAGTGCTAACGGTCCTTTACTCATTGAAATA
>ERZ1292633.1511-Hain-H41-02um-R1-1511-length-24987-cov-7_pt1 | contig 24987 bp, 1 predicted proteins | sample MGYA00564406_ERZ1292633 | MGnify/ENA primary metagenome ERZ1292633 (study PRJEB36523, sample SAMEA6512639) | groundwater metagenome | collected 2019-01-08 | study: AquaDiva: Metagenomics assemblies of 32 groundwater samples | reverse complement strand
GAACGGCAACAAAATCTTCTGGTTGATTTGCGGTAATCATGTCCCCCGCCTGTTAGATAAAGTTATTCTGTTCAGTTGGTTTCATCGACTCAATGGCGTCAGACGCCAATCCCTCGACCATATCCTTTTCACTCCCCAATAAGGCATTCGTGACCGATTGGACGAAGGAGTTGATCACGCCCGTATAAAGCGTTTGCTGTGGTCGGGATAGGCCTTGGGTAAAGATCCTTCGGACACGACTTTCTATTTGTATCTCCGTCTCACCGGATAACACTGCGTTCATGATTTCTCCAGTCTGATCGCTGTTTTCTTGCAACACACCCGCTTTTCTTTCCTCAAATATTCTCACCCATCCGTTCACCGCAACTGCTTCTTCAGGTGTGACAATCGCCTCCACAAAGAGCGGGTCGTATTGGCGCACTTGATCTTGAGCGTAACCAATAATCGCTTGATCAATGTCCTTTTCCCGACCGGATTCTGGCCACACCCGACTCATGTCTAAACCTGCCGCTTGACCAAGAGCAACTATCGGAGGCTTTTGTGTCATCTCTCCTATTTTTTGTATCGTATAACTCCTCATCGTATCGTCAACCACTAAAGCCTGGAGTGCCTGCCTAAACGCATTCCTTCTCTCTTCGAGAGTAGCCGCAAGCAGAAGCGCCTTGAGATCCGGGTAGGAAGAGGGCAGTTGATTCAAAAATTCCGGAAGGTCTTCTACGGGCAAAGGCTTACCTTGCAACGCATCCCTTACCATCGTTTTCAGTTGCGCTTGTTTGCCCCGCGCGAAGGCAAGCTGGGCACTTGGCATCCTGCTGGTCAACACCCAGACTCCAGATCCTTCCATGAGCGAGTGAAATGCCTTCCCAAACTCAATACCCGCCATCATGTCGATAAAACCCAGATACCCTAACGGATTTTCGGGGTTATATCCCGGAACCGGCTGGCCGCGGCGGAGATATTCGGCCATAAGGACCCAGGAGATGTTCGTCCGGGGATCCTCATACGCGCCGTCGGTGAGATACACCGACACTTCCTGATCCGTAAGGGCGGCCAGGAGTCCCAAGCCGGTACGCGTCCTCCAAAAAAGTCCGGCGAGCCCGGCAAGCGCCTGTATTTCCTTGGGAGAAGGAGTAGTTTCACCTGCTGTCACACTGATACTTTTTGTATACGACCTATCCGCTTCCGTATCATTGGCATAATCCAACGCGATCTCATACATCCGCTTGAGGAGCCACTGCTGCGACAGCACTGTTTCCCCATTTCCGTTAGTGGTAAAGGCAGCAGTGTTCTCTTGTGTATAAATCTCCACCAGCGTTTTTTGGTACGCATCCGCGTTTCTCATCTCCGGCCCATCTGCCTTGAAGTTAAACACGCGGCTGACAAACCCATAACCGCTGGCATCTAAATCGACGTTCGTCTCGACTATCATCTGCCCCACAAGGCCCTTTATAAGATTCCATTCATCGTCACTCACGGTTCCCGCACCATATTCAGTAGCTTTCTGACGGTAGGCAGCACCCTGTTTTCCGACGACAAACTCCCAGATAACTTTTGCCCGTGCTTCCGCACCCGGATGATGTTGCAGTTCGAGAACGACAAGCCTGCCGTCTTTGACCGCCATAAAATTGCCATCCTCGTGGAATTGGGCGAAAAACCGGAAAATCGCGGGAAGAAGCGCTCTGATGCGGTCGTCAGACAGTTGAGCAGACAGCGAAGGGTTCGTCTGTGCAAGGAACAGCCGAACGGACGCAATGAGCTGAAATGCTTCTGCTGTATCCGGATTTTCCAGCACATGAAGTAGCGCTTTTTCGATAACCTCTGAATGTTGGGTCCCCGCCCCGTCCGTATCCGCGTGGAACTCACGGGCGCCCATAACGGCATCAATCGGCTGCGGGATTTGGACCCGACTTTGTTTCTGCTCCCCTTGGGCGTAAGAGAGGATACCGTAAGAATCAGTTAACTTTTCGTCCGGCACAATTCCGATAACCGCAGGAAGCTCGGCATGCACGACGTGATTGAGAATATATTGAGCAGCCGCGTCCAAAAAGTCCGGATTGATCTCATAAAACGTCACAGACTTCCCATCTACCATCTTTTTCACCAACCGGTAATAGGGGCTAAGTGCTTCCGTAATCCGATCCACAGAATCAGCGCCGACCACCGACCGGAGTCTCGCCGCAGAACGTTTCTCGATCGGATTAAAATGTTCCGTAAGCTGCACCCGTTGCATGGGCGACATCTCATCCGCCTGCCGGTGCCGCCGGAGGAGGGCAAGCGCGTTCTTTTCGGATTGATCGGCGAGATTGGAACGTGCCATGCCAAATCTCGTCATATCCTCCTGTGTCACTGGTCCTGTATCGGCAAACGCAATCTCCACGCTCTGAATGGTCGTCAGGTGGTATAACTCTTGATCACCGGCCCGAAACGTATCATTTATTCTGGCCACCACGGCGCTTAGTAGACCTTCTGCTTCCGGCCAGTCAGCATCCTTCACGTAGAAATAGTAGTCCGCGCTGATTCTACTAAACACCAATGGCTCTATGACTCCGGATGCTGCCGTGAGCACGGAACGGATAAGGCTATCGCCGAAATTTCTGCCAAAACGGTCGTTGAGATACTTCTGTAACCCCGGAATATCCAGGCGCACCATGTGAACTTTCCCCATCTGCTTGACGTGATAGACGATGTCTTCCGGATCAAAGTACACCGTCACATCGTCCCCAAACGCACGAAGCTCTCTGGCCTTAGGGCTCAATAACGGATCTTCGAGGATCCCGGCAAACAAACCAAACCACGCATTTTTGTTTGCTTCGGGCAACGAAGACTTAATGATGTGGTCAAAAAGCCCAACAAGTTCGCTGTGACTCGCTATCAATTGTTCTCTATCGACCTGAACCGTATTGGGGATGGGAATATCCTGCGGCTCGATGGGCAAAGCCACACCGAGTGCATGCACCTGAACCTGTCGATATTCCATCCTGCCCGTCCTGGCATCTTTAAACAACATTTTCACTCCGTTGTTTTGAAGCGCCGCATTGATGGCTTCTGCTGTAACGGGCACAATCCCGACATCCTCTGCAGAAACATGATCAAACTCATCCCCGCCCATGCGGCTGATGCCTCCTTGGTCCGCAACCTCGACGGCGGTCCGCTCGATCATCCGAAGCATAATATTCCCCGCATCCCAGGTCACATCATTCGCTTGAGCCAAACCGGTTGTATCAAATCCTGACAGGACGCGCGCCAATACCCCGAGACTTGCTGAACGCGCAACCGGCACGGGTGCACGATTTTTTAGTTGGTTGATTTCATTAAGGATCGTCTGACGCCGATCGGGGCTCACTTTGAGTCCGTTTTCATAAATGTCTTCATCATGGGATAGTGTAAGGACGGGAAGCTCACGCGACGACCCCGGATCAATGGTGTGTTCACGGAACCATGCAAGAATTTCCTGACCGTCTTCCACTTGATCCAGATCCCGCACGTCCAGCTCACGACTGCGAAGGACCATGCTGATGACCCGTTCCGCGCGATCCCCAAGACTCAAACTTCCCGAAGGAGTGATTTTTTCGCCGAGTTGTCCGACAAGTTCTGCGTCAGTGGGGGGCGCGTCTGATGGTGTTTCTTTTTCTTTCACTTGCGTTTGTCCGGCTACGGCAAGTGAACCCTTGATGATGCCCCCTACTCTGCTGATATGTCCATTGACTGTTTCCGCGTTACTGTCCAGATCATTAAATGGCAGGTCGATGGGCATCCCGAGCCGGAGAATTGCCCGTCGCCCAGGAAACTTAACCTGGTCGTATTTGATAATCCCGGAGATGGAAAGTCCCTGTGTGGTGGAGGCCTCTGTCAACAACGCGTCCACCTGTACGTTGGTAAACCCAACGGGTACTTCAAAGGGAATGATGGATACGACCTGCGTGCCGTCATGATATTCTCCATCTATATCTTTGTATGTCAAATCCTCTGATCCGGGTGCCACGGTAAATCCATAGGTACCCATCATGTCCACTAACAAACGGCGCATCGCGACTGCCCGTGCGTCATACAACCGCTGTGGACTCCCAACCATATCTCCAAACGCGCGCACGTTGTCCATCACGCGAAGGGCAACCATAGGAAGGATGCCGTCGTGCGAAATCTGTGCCTCATCTTCGCTGCGACTCAAAAACCGGTCGAGCCATTCATACTCGGCAGCCGTTTCATCTAAAAATTCCTCGCGGGTCTTGCTGTCAATCTGATCACTACTCAACCGCCGATCAAGTATCTCCTTGCCAAAAGGAGTAAGCCATAAAAAGCCTGCGTGGGGAATCCCACCGGCTGCTTTGGACCCGGTATGGGCAAGCCCCGCAACTCCCAGAGGAAATTCTTCAACGCTAAGCCATGAAAATGCCTTCACCAGATCCGCACGTCCCAGATACTGAACACCGTCAATAATAAGGACAATTCGATCGTTGGGATGGCTCACGTTGTGCTCATGGACGAGCCGGATCACTTCCCGCGCTTCCCGCTCGTACATTTGACCGGTTTTAGAAATAAGCGTGAACGACACGAAGCGCGCGCCGCGGTCCATGATCGCCTCGCGATACCGATTCACCAGTTCATCTCCACGAATGGGACTGTTATCTTTTTCACGCAATTCAAATACGATGTTTCCTGTGGATTCCTCTTTGAGCTTACCGATGACGCCGGAACCATTTTCATCGGTCGTCACCTTGCGGGTGCCTTCCGGTACCAGGAGCCGGGCTGCGCCGACAATGGCATGTGCTCCGGACCCAAAGCTCAACACGTGGCCGCGAAGTTCTGTATCGGAAAGTGTTTGATAATATGCGGGTAGAACATTTCTAAAGATGCCAACAAACGTCGTGAGACTCGTATTTGCACTGTCCCGAATCTCCTGCTTTATTGCCACGAGTCGCCTGGCAACACCTGCTACCCTGGGCAGGCTAAGAGCACCCGCCAACTTCTCCTGAAAACCATCCCAAAGCCCAACCACAAACGCACTTCTGCGGAAACCCCATGAAGCCGTTTCCCAATGAAGCCATGGATCATCGGATATGACGTCTGGCATGTGATGATCGGCCGCTACTTTACTTTCCTCTCCCGGCCGCCGGGCTAAACGGGCATCCGTCACCGGATCGGAAAATTCAACTCCCTGGCGCACCCATGGGATATCATTGAGCACCTGGCGCGCCTCGGCAGAAAGAGATTCCCCGACCGACGATAACGCCGTATCCGCGGCAAAAGCCGGCACGAGCCGCTTGGCTTCCAATATCCCGACCGCATCGGCGATAAACGATTCCACGCGATGAACCACTTGGAGTTTATCCGCGAACGGTCGCACGTTGAATCCGACTTGACTTGGCTTGTTTTCTACAGAGACGGGCGCGGCATTTAAGTCCGTCAATAATGCCATTGCCTGCAACGCCAACGGGGAAAAATTCCGATTGGCCACTAACGGCCCGATAACGCGTGAAAATACATCCGCATTCACTTTATTCCCCGCGTAGAGCGCCCCAAACTCCCCTGCCCACTGTCTGGAACGATCATCCGCGCCAAATGCCTGCCCGACTACCGTAACGTAGTGTTCCATGTCCATGAGGCTCCCCCCAGCGGGAGGAGCAATCACGGAACCGGCTAAGAGATCCCGGAATGCAACAAGTGCTCCCCGATCGATGTCGTTTGGATTAGCCTTCAATAGATCGTCGATCCTGCTAATCAGGGATGCATTTTTGAATTTTCCGTCTTCCCATATGGTGTGGCCGGTATGGACAAGAATCTGCCGGTAAATGGCCGTACGCTGATCCGGCGTCGTGGCATCTTCCAGTTGCGATCGATAAGAAGCGACGACTGCAATAATTTTCTCTTGTGCGTTGAGAAGACCCCGGACATCTGCTATAAGTTTATTGAGGTTTTGTGTAAGTTCCGGAGTCGGCAACGTAATACCGGATAACACCGTCAGGAAAGTTCGCAGGGTATTGACCGTGAATATTCCCCGTGCCTCCTGCTGTCTTTGAATATCTGCCCTGATCCGTTCAATCACTTTCCCTGCCCCGACCCTATTGACTACCGATTGAAGCCAAGTTGGCGTTGCCCCTTCTGGCTTGGGCCCAGCGGATAGCGCATCCTCCAGGGCTTTGAGCTGATCGAAAAAGGTAGTGATCTTCCCGTCTACATCAATGGATTGGGCCGCTGTAATGACGCCACCCCCCTGCAGGGCGCCGCGCCAATCTTTGAATTTCTGCGCGTAGGACTCTTGTGCTTTCTGCGCCTGCGCCCGGCCAGCCGGATCCGCAGCGGCCGCTGCCCTGGCGTGCTCGATCCACGCGTGAGCCGCGTAGTAGAAGAGCCAGTTTTTGCCGGGTTTCTGCCCGATGCTCGTCAGCCAAAAATCAAACCCATTGGGTTCCTGCGGAAAGTGACCAGTAAGATATGTTTCGATCTCTTTAAGATATGTCGCTGCTCCGGCTTGATTGTTCCCGGCCAGTGCCGTGTAATAGGTGACGAATGTATCGGTTAATTCTTTCAGCACCGCACTACAATCGCTACAACCCCCGGGTATAATCGCGGCGATACTGCCCAACGCGGCCTTTTGAATCATCGCTTCAAACTCTGTAACCGCAGGGCTTGTATTCGGTTGGTTTGTGTCGGTGACGACGATCGTCCCGGCAGCGGAATCAGCGGGGGCCCGTTCGACAAGCTCAGGGCCTGCGGCCCGTTCGACAAGCTCAGGGCCTGCGGCCCGTTGGATAGGCTCAGGGCCTGCGCTAAGCAGAGGTGCGGGTATGGGAGCAATAAAGGGTGCAGCGACGGGCTGTTGCGCTGTAGCGGCGGGCTGCGGAGCGGGAGCAGCAGCATTCGGTTGAACTGGTTGAGGAGCACTAGCAGACTTGGGGGGAGCCAAATTCGGCCATCTTGCTTCAGATTTATTTGTGGCAATATTTACACGATATTCGCCACCCGGCTGAAGTATCCAATTGGGATCAACCTCCTGCCAATCACGCGAAGGAACAAACGATGCGGGTGGGAATACCGGTTTAGATACAGCTGGCTGTGGGGCGGCAGAGGAGGGTTGAGAAGGAGTAGGGGGAACAAAAGGAGCAGTGGGAACGGATGTGGAGGGAACGACGACGGGAACCGGGGCAGGAACGGGTGTTGTGACGAGTGGGAGAGTGAATGTTTGGAGGAAGGATAGATCGACGCCCTGGGGGTTGAACGTGTAGGTGTAAACAGTTTCTTTTTCAAGTGTCGGTGTCGTCCAATTAATAATCTGCGTCCCACCCCTGGCCGCACTCTTGGAGAGAACCGGCGCTTCTCCCCGATATGCACCACTTAATTTATAATCCAATCCGTGCGCTTTGCCACTAGCATACCTGCCGACTGCGCTGGGATTATGGCCATGATATACTTTGCCTCCACTTGGTATACCCATGATGGAACGGTAGACATCAAGTCGTCCTTCGTCCTGCAAAAATTCCCCATGATCCGTCATGGCGCTAAAGAGCCGATGGGCAAAACCCGTATTTTGCCTACCACGAATGAGCGCGCCAATATTTATATTTATCCGGCTCACCACATCAGCTTGAGTCAAATTCAACTCTTTTACTTTGCGGTCGATCCATTCCAAATCTCCAAAACTTAAACGGTCATCGCCTTTCAGAAACTCGCGAACACGTTTTTGATCCGCAGGAGAACTTTTGAAATCATCGAGCGCAAAAATATACCGTGCATACACCGTCGTATCCGTGTGCTGCATGACGGAACCGCCGGAGCGAGACTGCACGAAAAGCCTGCTTGCAACGTATTCCCTATAGTCCACCGTTTTACCATTCACGATAAATTGAGCATCTTTTAGCTTGCGCAATTCGTTCCAACTTACGCCGTTTTGGGCAAAAGAATTCAGCCATAATATTCCAAGTCCAGTGGTATCATCGGGAGGCGTACTATGAGATAACTCCGTATTAAATTGTTCCAGAGCCCAAAGGTTAAGCAGTTCGTGATTACCGGCAAAACTGTCAATTTTGAACTTATCCGCAACGCCTGCGTTCCTGGCCTGCTCCACGAGATCGAGTATTTTAGCAATAATATCCGTACCCGGCGCCCGCACATCACCTTTAAGAAATCCAAGGAATCCTGAATAATACGCACTCACGAACGTTGCTGAATTCCCTTGAATATCAACCCCGCGATCAAGAAGATCACCAAGGAGTGTCAGGACTATGGGATCTGATTTCATCTTTTCGATATTGAGGGTCCATTTTTTCGTCCATTGATTGACGACAATGATTCCTTCTTGTACGAGTAGGCTTTCAAACGCACCAATATCTGCGTGCACATCGGCGATGATGAGCCGAGTCCCGGGAATAGACTCTGGTTTCGCTTGTGCAACTTCTCTGGACTTTCCCTCGGACATCAGACCGGCAAGAACGGCATCTGCCATCTGACCAATGCGGGCGTCTCCCTCAATTTGAGCGACGAACGCATTGAGAATAGCCGGAATGTCTGCTTGAGCGACACCAATTCTATTCAGACGATCTGTGACAGTACGATGCATTGGAGTGGCCGTATCGGCAATCGCGGCGCGGATATCGCTGGAAATCCTCGCCCGCAATGATTGGAAAAATTCTGTCGGGAGTGTACGAGTAGCTCCTTGTTTTGCCAGACTTGCTTGTATGTTTGCCTGAATCTGCTCAAGCTCCCGGGTCGTCTCTTCTCCGAGAACGTCGCGGACATCGCGAATGGTTTTTTCGGAATAGGTGCCGGCGACGGGAGTCGCGGCAATAGGAGGAGGAGAAGAAGAAATAGAAGGATTAGACGCTGAACTGACACTCACTACGTTGCCTCCGACTGATTGTGCGGGAGCAGCGGCCGGAACCACCGGACTTACTGGTGTTGCCTTGGCTGCTGGATTTACTTGTGCGGCATTGATCGCATCGAGCTCAACTTGGTCAGGACTCATGCGGAACTGCTCTTTCCCTACTTTCCAATACCATGGCTTTGCAAATCCATAATCATTGATCAGGCGGTGCATGTCGTAATCCCACAGCATCGACCCGGCCTGCTGGGCCGCAAAGAAGGACAGCCCGGCTAACGTACCAACGACACCAAGGGCTATCGGTCCTACGAAAGGAATGATGCTCAAGCCGACTGCAACGGTGCCAATGGAAAGAGGGAGAATCAGATAACCAAATCGCGTGAGCGCCCATACAGCGCCATTATTGATGGGTGTCGCATTTACGAGCCAATTGGGAAATATCCAAAGTCTCTGGCCCACGGTCGTCCAATAATTGGGCCGTACCGCCTCATACGATGCAAGCCGGGAATCCTGATCCAATACCATCTCCGTCACCCCCCGCCACACGCGCCATCCGTCCCAGAGTAGCAATATGCCACCAGAAAACGACCGCGTCCCGATCCAGCCGATGGTATCCGTGACCGCGTTGACCGGCGTCCAATCTTTGCGCCCGATTCCAAAGGGCGTCGTATTCATGTAATGCTCGGCAAGCCCTTCGCGGCTGCCGATCAGGATATTTTTGATTGTCTGGGATACACCGGAACCGGGCTTCACCCAGGCTTCTAGAAAATTCATGGTCGCAACATCGCGAATGAATCCACCAAATCTTGTTGCGGCAATCCAACGCGCGACGGGGCGTACTCCATACGTGAGAATGGCGCTTCGCGAGATCCTGCCGGCGTCTTCCATGAGGACCGGCAAAATAAATGGCTGCATGCCGGGCATTGAAAGGATTGCTGCGCGGGAAGCGATAAGCGTCGCCGCACGAAGCAAACGCACCGTGCCGGCTGAAATGAGTGAATCATCATTGATCGTAAACGGACCGTACGATTTGACCGATGCAAACGGATCGGCAAACAACACTTCTTTCACGAACACATGCACGGTTTTGCCGAATATATCCGCGGCTCGGGCGATACCTTTTGCCCATAACGGCGCCGCACGATCCTCATGAATCGGTTTGTAGTAATCCGGCGGCATGCCGGGTGAAAGACTCTGGGTTGATGGCGCCGATACGGGAGACGTACGGGAAGTTACGGGAGCGTTAGGAGAAGCTACGGGCTGGGCAGCGGGAACCGAAGATCCGGGAGCCGAAACATTAGGGGGATTTACGGGAGACGTACGGGAAGTTACGGGAGCATTAAGGGTTGAAGCCGGTGAGACAACGACGGCCGAGGTGTGCTCAACAACACCGCGATAGTATTCTGGTAATAAAAATATTTTTGGCCACCTGTTGGGAATACCTTTCATTTCCGGGGATTTATCAGTAATAAAGGATTTGATGGCCAATTCGGCGGCTTGTCTTTTGGCTAAAATCTCTTGTCCTGGCTTCCCTGCTAATACCGCGGCTTCATAAGCGATGATGGCATCTTCTGCATCGATTTGTTTCGTTATAGCAACGGGTGCATCGACGAGTATCGCAGGTTTCTTGAGTCCTAACCCATGAAGGAACCGGACGTTTACATCAATTTCAAGTAATGCTCCGGCAGGGGCTGAAACAGTCCGATCAGATGAGGAAAATTCCTGATAAGCTTGAGTGCGCTCCGCGGGACTCATCACTGAATCGGCAGCGGGTAAAGCGTCGACATACGGCGCGGCATTGATCGCATCAAGTATCTCTTGCGTGGATCGGACCACTTCAAAGGCACCGGCAGAAGGTACGGGAGGGTTAAGGGAATCTACGGGAGACGTAAGGGGCTCGTTTGAGGCGGGCGTTGTTGCATCAGGGGTCGTAGAAACACCTGACGTAATCCAGTCGGTAAATCCTCCGATAATGATACCCGTCATGCTATTTTTATCCGTCGGATTCTGTGCATCAAGTGTGGCGACAAAATCATCCAACGCCTGAGAATCTAGCGTCGTCAGATAGACTGGGATTTGGGAAAACGCTCGAACCACGGCTGCCGGAGGAAATATACTCGTCAACAGAGATTGGGCCAGGACATCCATGACATAGTTTTGTGCGGACGAACCTACCCATGCACTTCTCCCCTGCGCCCGGGCGGCGGTGACGTAGGCGAAAAGCCGGGCGGCTACGGCTGGGGCGTCGGCGATGAGGGCGCCGGAGATCGTGGTGAGAACATTATTTCCTTTTATACGATCTTCCGTCGTTAAGGAGTCTGTTTCCGTTTTGCCTGCCAAAGCCATAGAAATGGCAAGCTCTGCATCGGCACGCGCCCGGGCAATCGTATCGGTTGCACGGCGAATTTCTGCTTCCGCCTGCGCGGGGGTTTGAATGACGGAGCCGCCTTCGCCCGCAGGCTTCGGCGAGCCAAGGGCAGCGAGCTTGTCGTAGTTATGGTAGAGCGCGTCGGCGACGGCGTTTTCATACGTCGCAACGGCAGTAAGAAGAGAGGAAGATGGGGAGAGAGGGAGAGAGGAAGATGAGACGGATGACAACGCTTGGGTGACGCGGGCGGAAAGTTCGGCGGCGATCTTCGTATCAATACCGGTTCTGATCGCACCCACGGACTGGGCGCGCAGGGCGTAGGCCACGGCCCAGCCGCCGATGCTTTCAACAGAAACAGCGGGGTCTGCTAACGATCTGGCTGTCGCATCGACGGCATCTCTGGTCCACGGACCAATCCGTAAGTCTACGGGAACGTTAGGGGGATTTACGGGAGCATTAAGGGATGGATTGGCTACGCCGCCTTCGCTCGGAAGCTGCGTCGAGCCAAGGGCGGCTATGGGTTCAGACTTGAGAATGTTTTGTAGCGAGGCAACCTGCTGTTGGGCTTGGGCGAGGTCTTGTTCCAGGGCATCTCTCTTGGTCTGGTCTGCGGGAGAGATAAGTTCCCGCTCCACCTTATTTCTGGCATCATTGAGTTGATCAGCGCTCACGGTATACACTTCATTGCCGGATGTGATGGTGATGGTCGTTGTTTGATCGGATATCTGAAATGGTTGAAAATTAACATTAAAATCGTAATATGTCTCGTCTGCGCCACCGGCAAGCGGTATGACGATTTTCGTTTCACTTCCAATCGTTACCATCACCCGATTGCCCTGACTGTCAACCGCGATAATATGGTCATCGAGACTCAAAGAGCCTGACGTTCGGAATGATTGTTGTGGAATAGTTGCAGCAAATTGATCACGGGCAGTGGTCGCCTGCGACAATACTGCTTGGGCGGCGGAGAGGCCCGCGGCAATGGACGTACGCTCGTATGTCGAGAGCGGCGCGGGGGCGGCCCCGTTCTGTTCACGAGCATTGATCTCTGCGGCGACCCTTTGGGCTTGGGCGATGGGGTCGGAAAGAACAGGAACGGATAATGCGGAGCTGAAATCTGTACTTTTCTCCGTAGGCACAAAACCACGCGCAATAGTACCCGGTATATCTTCCGCTTTCACAATGCCGTTGACCCGATCAAGATAATCTATGAGATTCTTGGATTCATTAAGCGCGCCGACTCCCTCACCTTTCGCATTCTTCCGATCGCCGCGAAGCGCCAAATCCGCTTCAGTAAACAGATCTGTTTTTACTTTTCCATCGCTACCGGTCAATGCTTCCCGAAGCACGCCTTTGGCCGACTCCGGCAGAGATTTGAAAGACTCACTCTGATATGTTTCAACCAAAAGCTTTTGGATGCGGTTGATCTTTTCCAGAAGATCTTGTTTGCCGCTTACATCGCTTTTTCCGATGGAAAAATCAAGCTCAGCGCGGGAACGAAGCGTTTCCCTGATATTCTCAAAGACCGTCGCCTGCGGCACTTTCCCGCTGTTCCACGCTTGTGCAAGTCTCCCACCTTTGGCTGCTTCTTCCATACGGGTAATCACATCAAATCCGACGTTTTCGGCAATCCGTCCCAGCGCATCAAGCTCTGATTGGGCAATCGCACGCTTCTCTGCCACGCGCAGAACCTGATCAGCAAGATTGCGTATGGCAGTCTGATCCGTGAATGTCCCCTGATGCCCCTCGTCTACCCCTCGGACGATCGCATCCATACGGGAATAGACGTTCGTACCCGTACCGCCATTCAAACCCCGGTCACGCCCGACTCCCTGGAGAAAATCCGTGAGGGTCGTGTTGTTGCTCGCAAGCACCACAAATCCATCGTGCGCTAGGGTGACACGATCTACCCCGTAATGTTGTCCGACTTCATAAATCTGATAGACGCGTTTGCCGTCCTTGCGGGCTGAGGCAATCTCGCTGTTGATCAGTTCTTTGGACGAAGTTATATCTTTGTTATTCGTCTGCTCGCCCACTCGCTTGGCATCACTATCCGTAAGCGTACGGCGGGATACTTCCACAGTTTTTCCACTGCTATCACGACCAAATTCCACAAGATAGTGCTGACCATTCGGATCATTGACCACAACTACCACGCTTTTACCGGCATACTTCCCTGCTAAATCCCGAGCCGCCCGTTCTCTGGCAAATCCTAGTAATTCGCCCTGAGGAATACTGCTATCCGTATTGACGACATGGGTGACCTGCGCATCACCCTGTCCGTCAACAACCGTAGAAAATGTTTCCCGAAGCTTGTCCGTATTTGCCTGGCCCAGGCCTACAATCGAAGACAATGCGTGTTTGGCGGTATGCCCGCCTGCCGAATCACCGAATACAAAATCAAACTGCTTCACGCCGCCACTGCCGAGTTTGATCCCATAAACCCGATCAAACTGTGCTGCTACCCGATCAGGAGTTCCGGTAAATCCGTAGATTTCCGAGAAATTTTTGAGGAACTTCGCGTAGTTAGTACCAATACTGCTCTCGCTAATCGATACTTCCCCAAGCGGCGGAATCACGAGATTTTTCGCCCCACGCGACGAGAGAACCTCATAGCCAACCTGGGCAAGCGCGAGTGAATCGTACGCCCGCGATGGGGTTCTCCCGGATATCGCTCCGCCCTCCGCAAGCACGACTAAGCCGCCTTTGCCCGCCGTGAAGTCGTTGCCCGGCACTTGGGCTAATTGATTGATAATGCTATTGGATGCCGCGACCCGCTCCCGCGTATTTGCCTGAAGCACTTTGAGTGCAGTCCCTCCGTCGCCGGAAAAGGAAATTTCGTTGAGAAACTCTGCAAATGCCTGCTCGCTCGTGACCGGCTGGCCTTTCTCATAGCCTTTCGACTTGAGATACTCCCGAACCGCCGTCTCGCTTCCCGGCACGGATTGTTCTGTCGCCCGAATCGCTAATTCCAACAGATCGCGATAATGCTCGGCGAGCACCTCGGGCTTGCCCACTTTGCCCCGACCGTCCACGCGGCTGATGCCTGACTCCTCCAACATCGCTTCAAGCCCTCGCTCGGAAAGGGTCGCGCGAAGCCGCTTGAGTGTTGGTCCGTCGAGAACCTCTGTAAATATATCGATCTTGCTCTGTCCGTCCGGGCGATCCGCAAGTTGCGACCGGCCACCGTGGGAAATAATATAGTCGATTTCAAGCCGCAGGGTGTTTTGCGCTTCATCGGCTAGCAAAACGGATCCCTTTGCCTTCCGGATAAAGGGCTCTCCTTGCTTGCCCTTAATGGACTCAAAAATCGCATCTTTGGTCGTGACGATGATATTGGCCTCGGCGAGCGCTTTAGCATGCGCACTGTTGCCAGGATCGAATGTATTGGCGTCAAACTCGACGATTTTTTGTCCGACTTTGGTAAAAAATTCCGGTGGAGAGTCTTTAAAAAATGCAGCAACATCGGAGGCCGTATTGAGGATGACGACCACAGGCGAACCGGTAATACGCGCTTTGAGGACAGCTACACTCGGGATAATTGTGGTCGTTTTTCCGATACCGGTGATAGCCTCATAGAGTGTCCCGCGCTGGCCCACTTCCCTGCCTAAAATAGCATCGGCGATATACTGGACCTGATTTTTCTCGCCTTTCTCAAATCCCCAAAATTGCTGCCCTTTAGCTTCCTGAATATCCGCGATACCTTGCTTGAGCTCGCGGATCACGCGCTTAGCGCTTGAAGTCTTTGCGATGGATTCGTCAATCCAAATCTCCGTCCCGATCTTTCCTTCTACGAGCTGCGGCTTACCGTCTGTACCGTTTTTGGCGATGAATGCGTCTCCGCCGGAAATATCCAGCAACACCTCTTTGCCGCCAATTTCCGTGCGGGCAATCCCGCTTTTTCCTGCTAACTTCGGCTTGAGTGAAGCAAAGGAATCCGCTTCAATCACCTCGGTGCCAATAGTCACCACGACTTTGCCGGATGCATTTGCCGGGATATCCGTGATGCGGGATTTCACGGTGAGTGATTCTCTCGCGATTAATGTTTTGGCAACCGCTTCAGGATTGTTACCCGTCCCGACGTACAACTTGCCGCCGTACTTGACAACTTTGACGACCTCTCCTGCTACCGTCACGTCGTATACGCCATCAGCGGATCTGGATAACGTGTCGGTCAAACTCCTAAGTGTCTCTCCTGCCCCACGCAGTGAAACTGCTTTTCCTTCGCGTGTTACACTCTCAATCTTGGCGCCAGTAGTAAGACCGGTGATCTCCTGACGATTATAGGCGCGTGCCATTTCGCTAGCGGCAAGCGCGCGGTTGAGCGGGCCATCGCCCATCCGGTCAACGAACAACCGGAATCTGCTGGGATTCTCAACCGTTCCCAAGATCCTTTCCTGGACACTATCACCCGCTGCTGTCCAAACCTCCCGCGTCCATGCCTGGCGCTCGGCGATCCCTGCGCGGATGCTCTCCAAACCGCGCGGTCGGGGAGAAAAATCTAATTTGTTAGTAACTGCTTCGCCGGATACGCCGCGAGCAGCGGCATTTTCTATGACAGATTGTTGCTCTATGACACCTTCTGCAGTAGTTTTCGCCGCGTCCCGTGCGGCATCTCTCACCCCTTTCGGAATATCATTGGGTTTAGCAGGATCAAAGCCTGCTCTCGTGATGGCTTCGTCGTAGGCGAGTTGTTCGAGCGCGTTACGGTTAAATATTTTCTTGACCTCGGCGGGGTCTATGGGAGCAGTACGGGAAGCTACGGGAGAAGCAAGGGATGAGGCAATATTTTCTGCTCCCGATAATTCATTCTTCGCCTGCTCCCACGTAGTCTTTGCGGTGTCACGCTTTGCGGTGGGCTCGCCTAACGCAACCGTTGCTTTTTTCAGAGCCGCTTTTGCTTGTTCAAGAGCGTCAGCGAGCTTCGTCAATTGCTCGGTGTTTCTGGTTGGTTCCTTTGCTTTAGCATCTAACACAGCCGCAGAACGATCTTTCACGACTTGTTGCTTTTCCACAAGAGTTTTCGTCGCTTCCGAAACACCCACTTCATATCCCTGTGTCCGCGATCGTTGTTGTTCCGGTCTTCCTGATGGTTCTTTTTGAAAATCACTCAAACGATTTTTTGCCTCCGCTACTCTTGCCTCCTGTGCCGTCACGGCTTCCTCTGCCCGGACAAGCGCTTCTTTGGCGCGGGTGACAGCCGAAGAATTTTCTATAGCGTCATCGTAGGCTTTTTTCGCTTCATCGTAGGCTTTTTGTGGATTCTCTTTTGCTTTCTCTAGTGCCTCAACTTTGGCTTGTGCTTTGTCAAATTCGCCTTTTGCTGTTTTCTCTACTGTTTTTTTCTGTTCTACGATCTTTTGAGCATCACGCAAAGCTGTTTGCTGATCCCGCGAAGAATAGGTGTCCCGAACTGCAGTATCGAGGGCGATTTGCGCCCGATCAACAACAGCTTTTGCCCGCGCTAAACTCTGGGCTATGGCGGCATTGGCATCTCCGGCAGCAACAATTGATTCCGGCGGACTAATCTGCTTCAGCTGACTTGTGGCCGTATCGAGTACTGCCTGTGATGCTTTAACATCCTGTGCCAATTTTTTGAGCGGGCCGCTGTCTGCTATTTTTTCCTGCACTTTTGCGTTTAATGCGGTTTGTCCATCAGTCACCCTCTTCTGTATTTTTTCAATATCCCCCGAAATATCATCAAGACGCTTAGTTTTCTGAGTTTTTTCCCGGTTGGTCACTTCAGGCATGGAATCTTCCGCTTGCAGACGATCGCTGACCCTCTTAGCTAGCGCCTCCTGGGCTGCTTTCAGGTCATCAGACTGACGGACTACCTCGGGATCTTTCATCACCTGTTTCTCGATACTGCTTCTTTGTTTGGCAAGTTCAGTTTCATACTTGGTTTGAGCCTTATCCCGGTCTGTCGTGGCACGGGCAACGCTATCCTCTGCTGCCTTAAGCTTGACCGGAAGATCTTTTTGTTCTTTTTCTAACCGAGTGACTTCTGCTTGTGACTGTACTAATCCTTTCCGTGCTTGGGCAACTTCTGCAGATTCCTTTGGCGCCATCCCCAGACGATCACGAAGTGCGTCTACCGCATTACCGAGACGCTCGCGAAGCGTTGGATTGACTGGCTCGGCAGCTACCGGCGCTTTGGGAGCTTCGCGCAGCAGGGCAAGAAGTTTGTCGACCACGCTGCGGCCGACGTCAGTAGCCAATCTCTGTTGGGCCGCGATCTCCTCGGGGTAAAGGGCGCCAAAAACGTTTTTGCGAACAGCGGCGCCAACACCCGTGTCGCCGAGTTTGGCGAATGTGGTCCCTGCTGCGTCGCGGGCTTTGACTTTTTCGGCGATGGTTTTTTCTGCTACTTCAAGCGCATCGTTTGCTTCTTTCGCGGCCGTCCGTTGTGCGGCGATGCGCTCGGTTAACGGCTTAATTGCTTCAAGAACGTCCGCGGGCAAATCCTTGGGATGACTTCCGGCGTTAGCCACTTCGTACGCCGTGATGTATTCATGCCGGGCACGCGCAGCAGAGAGGAGAGCTTCTGTCTCCCGTATCGGAGATTCCCAACCTGAGGTATCCTGCTGAGCATTTTTATACTCGGCAAGTCGTGCTTCCAGATTCTGAACCGCCGTAATGCGTTTGGCCGGCGCGTCACTACCGGACAAATCTAAAAGCTCAGCCTCTTTTTGTGCATTTTCCCGTTCAGCTTGGGCTGTGGCTTTGGCCGTTCGGGCGGCCAGGACATCCTGGTGCAGGAGCTTTTGCCTGCCGGCAAATTGGGTCGCCTCAATGCTCTCCCGCGCGATGATGACTGACTCGCGGGCCCGTCCGTACGCTACATTATACGCTTTGGCTGCAGCATCGGTTTCCCCCTCCGGACGCGGCTTCGTGACCCTATCCTCAAACACTTTCACAGCCTCATCGTATGCTTGAGCTTTCGCCGGATCGGCCCCGGCGGGCGGCTTGTAGCCTCGGGCAGCTTGCATATCCGCAGATTCCTGCTGATACCTGGCGGCTGCGGTTTGCAACGCTTTGGCTGCTGCATCAACAAGCGTCGGCGAGGGTGCTTCTCTAAGTTGGCCACCTTCTAAAGCCTGGGTCAACACGACTTTTGCTTTTTCAAAAGCTTTCGCGCTGTCCAGATCCGTCATACGGTCATCAATCTTGGTGGTGGCGACCTGTTGGGCAGCTTTGACGGATTGGTCGAATGCAGATTTTGCCTTCGCGTAATCAGCAACATACGCATCACGCTCGACGAGATAATTATCGCTGGTTATTGTTCGCTCTTTACCCGCACTATCTTTATACGTCACTTTTCCTTCTGTCCCGAATGCATCCGCTTTCAGTTCTCCTTTGGCATCAACCAACTCTCTCAACACCCGGGCTGCATCTTTAGCAGCGACAAGCTTTTCCCCGGGACTTTCGACCGGTGCTGTGCTCTCCGGCGTGTGACCGGCGGGCTTGGATGATTCCCAAACGTGGACACCGGCCATGGACATAAACATGACGGCCGTACCACAGCTATCTGCCGGGGCAATACCCGCAATGGCTGCCGTACAAGATGTCCCGACGAGGCCTGCATTGACGCCGAGATCTATCCGTGCGATGGCTTTGTTAAACAGACTCGTGGGAGCCGCGCCAATCAGTCCGCTGATACCCCGCAGCGCCGTCACGGTGGTAAATCCTGCCTGGATAACGCAATTGGCACCCAAACCTTCTGCACTACAGACGTGTGCCGCCTCAAGGCCAAATGCAGCCGTCCCATACGCGTTGAGCGCCGTCTGAAATCCTTTGGACCCAAACGATGTTTCGATATTGGTAAGCGCGCGTACGACAGGCAGATCACTTCGGATAATTTTGGCGGTCACATCGGCGGGACTCAACGCCGAACCGATTTTACTGGCAAACCCTGCTTCTTCGGCGGCTGCCAGACGGTTGACCGCGGTAGTTGCCGGCGTATTAAGAAGTCCCGCGCCACCCGTGACGGCGGAGACGGTCATAAATCCGGTCATGAGGGCGCTTCTCGTACAATCCCCGCCTTGGAGCACCGACCAGCCGACTTTACACGCTTCGGCAGTACCAGCTAAACTTTCTCCAGCCAAGTACTGACCCATACCGGTGCCGACGGCAGACAGAAGTGTCTGTCCGGTTATCGCCGTCCCGGCCCCAGCCAATCCTGCCGCTGGGACCGCCCCGGCCAACAGCGTGCCATAGAGCTTGCCGCCGGACATAATGGTGCCGCGAGCCATATCACCTAATCCAGCAAAATACTCAAGATTATCCCCAGTCTGACTGCCTTTAATCAATCGTTCTTTACCCTGCTCAAAGGTGACATGGCCTCGCACTGCCGAGCCGCCCGTCCAGTCGATGAAGGCAATCGCTGCTTTTTGATAGGCATTCCCATTGTCGATAAAATCTTTAATCGCGACGGCATTGGTCGCGCCTTCGTAGGCACCCTGCAGCGTATTGCGCTGACCGATTTCAATCTGTTTGTCCGCGCCGATGTTGTCTACTTCACTTACCCCGCTCATGATGCTGTCGATCGAGTTACCCAGCGCAAGATAAGCGGCAACATCACGCACTCTCCGATCCCGTTCCTCTTGAGGCAACCCGGCTCCCCCTTTCGAGTTGACGTACCACTCGGCGGCTTTGGCTGCCAGTGCGTCTTCCTCTCGTTTTTGACTCGGGATAATGCCAACCTGCTCTTCGACGTATTTTTGCAGTTGCGCGGCTGCCCCGATGACCGGAATGTTCCCCACAATGGACAACGCTTTGTCATGGGCGCCGATAAACCAGTTCTCACTCGTATCGCGGGCGGCCTGATATCGCTTCAGTTCGTTATCGACATCGGCAAGCTGTACCGTCCCGGCCACGATCCCACGCGAGAGCCAATCGGGATCATCGACAAATGCTTTTTTGAGTCCATCATGGACGATCGTCCCGTCTTTGATCTGGTCTTCGACTTTAAGACCGTACGCCACGACCTTTTCCAGACACTGCCTGCCGGTGTCACATTTGTAGGAATCCCGAATCGCTTGAAAATTCATCGGATCGGACTCGATTGCGACAATCCGTTGTGCAATAAGATCCGTATCCATGCGGTCCACGAGAATAGGCGCGGTGTATTGACGCTGCTGCTCGGAGAGATTCCCCCCAAGCCACGGAAGCTTATCAATCCCAGAAGCAGCTTCACTCCCGATCATCGAGCGAAGCCCAATCGCTGCTTTTTCTGGGATGGAAGCCTGATTCCACGCGATGGTAAATGCATTTGCATTGACCTGCCCGGTGTAGAGCTTCTTGACGTAATCATCTTTGGCTCTTTTATCTTTGATGAAAAAGTCGGAGAGCCATTTGTCTTTTTGATAGGTATCGAAAGCTTGCTTCTGATAGGCGTCGAAGTCTGCCATGGATTTGCCGGTGTTGCCCTGCTGGAGAAGAAAGGATTGGTAGTACTTCTTTTTGTCCTCTGATGTTTGTGCCGCAATCATCACATCAACAGGGGAAACGATGAGACGCGCTTCAGTGCGCACCTCTCGGTTGCCTCCAACAGTAGTAACTACCGTGGTATTTTCTGCGAGATTTGCTGACGGCGTAAATTCGCCATTAATGAACTTGATCTCAAGCGTTTCTACCATCGCTTCCGGAATCTTTTGTTTCTCCCATGCAACTTTCAGCTTGGCAAGTGCTGCTTGTTCCTTTTTATAATCGGCCGCCTCTTTCCCCGGATGGGTGTCAAGCCATAACTTCTCCAGTGCCCATGATTTTCCGTCGTTGGCGGCACTGACCGTAAACTGCCTCCGGATGGCCGCTTCGTCGGAAAGGATTGTCTGATAGAGATCCGGATTATTCTGTTTGAGATCGTCAAGCCGTTGTTTATAGCTATCATCTATCGCATACGTATCCTTAGTCCCGGCCAGGGCAAGACGGCTCTCCGTCATCGCGTTGAGCGTAAAGCGGGTATCCACATCGGAGAGCTTACGGTTAAGCTGGGCAAGTTCCTGACTGTCAGCCCCCATGCGGCTGGCAATTTCGCCTTTAGCGTATGTCACCCCCGAATCCTTGTCGCAATCGGACTTCCCCGCAGAGAGACACGCGGCATACGCTTGCACGCCGATCTGCACGTACCCGGTGCTCTGGGCCACGGCGTCGGCGAGATTGGCTTCTTTGACGCCTTTGAGGTTCTCGATTTCCTCTTTGAGCTTGCTGTACTGTGTAAAGTACGTCCCCGCATCCCGATCATCGATGCCGACGAGCTTGAGCTGGATATCGCGCATGGCGAGCTTTTTATCCTGCACACGCAGATCATCCTGCAGTGATTGCAGCGCATCTGCATACCCGCTGTCTCCGGCAATACTCTTCGTCCGGGACCCAAACTCGGCAAACGCCTTGGTAAACGTCTTCATTGCGGCTGATCCTTGCCGGTTATGCACATCATCACCGCCAACGAAACAGTTGGGCACGCAGGATTGGTACGCTTCAAGCACTTTTTGCTTCTCAACGTTCATCGCTATGGCAGCACCATTTTTGTCCATTACATCCTGGTACTGCCGGGCCGCATCGTCGCGTACGCCAAGCTCCTTCGCTTTATCCTGAAACTGACTGACGATGGTTGTTTTGGTATTGGTATAAATAGCCGCAGCGCGACTTCTACAATCGTCTGTCGTGCAGCCGGTAAGCGCCTGTTCGTAGGCTTTCCCCGCCGTATCAATCGCGATAACCGTTGATGAGGAGAGCTTATCCGTTTCGACGATTTTCGCGGCCTGGGCATCAATCTTGGCATCGATACCCGATTTGGCCTCCGGAAGGGCGTAGACAAATGCGATATCCTGCAGCTTTTCTGCCTGGGTGAGATATCTCGGGTCTTTCTCGCTCTCCTGATCTTCCGGACGATGGATAAGACGCTCTGCTTTCACCTGAGCTCCAACCGCGACTAAATATGTTTTCTGCTGATCGACAAACATCGCCTGCTGTTGAGGCGTGAGCTGGGCAAGTTTCCGGTCGAGCTTGGCGCCCATCGCCTCGACCCTGCGCTCATCCCAGTCCTCCCTGGCCTGGGCTTTGCGGTCTACGTACGTTTTCCACTGATCAAATGTATCAAGAGCGCCGGTAGCGGCGATAATTTGAGCAAGAGAACCGCCTTCTGCAACGAACTTTTTGGCCGCCGCCTCGTAGGCCTCCGGATTGGTTTTATAGTTGGCCAGTGCGTCCTGGTAGGCATCCTGGGCGGCTTTCGGCAAAGGGGCAGCAATCGTGCCTTGGGCTTCCCGTACTTTTTCCTGGATAATATCATTTGTCTTCGTCCAGTCGGAACAGAGGTGGGTGGCCTGCGCGTCGCAACCGCCGCCACGGGGATCAGCGCAGAAGCCCCCGCAGCCGCCGCATGGGATGCAGCCCGTGTCGCCAAGCTTGAGCTTTGTGGGAGGATTTTGAAGCTTATACTCATCGAACTGCTTTTGTGTAAGCGGAGCGGTCACCGTACCCGTCGAAGTTGATGCCAATCCGGTCGCCGCCGGGGTCGGGGTGGGTTTGTAGTTAGGATCCACGTCGCAGCCGGTCTGCCTGGCGTTGAGTTTAAATCCCGCATCGCAGGATTTATCCCCGCCGCCGCACTCCTTACTGCAGTAACCCTGACCCGTGCTCCCGCACCAGCCGCACTGATCCGGGGTGACGGGCGTCTTTTGGCCGGCTTTGACCAAGTCACTCGAATTTTTAAAAACCGGCGGCGTGGGAGTGGTCAGCGTGGAGACCAACTTATTTTCCTCGGATTTGGATGTCAGGAGGCCTGCGGAAGAAATTTCTGCAACGATATCGACTGTCGATTTGGTAGCGGCCGACGCTCCGGCGAGTTTGCCTGCCTGGACCCCGATGCGAACAAGCTCTGCTGCGGATTTGCCTTTTCCCGCATCTCCCTGGAGCTGTTGTGCGAGTATTTTTTGGATAGCTTGAATGTTGGCGGAAGCATCAACAGATAATCCTTTGCTGTCTTTGACGCCTGCCGATTTGATAGCTTCGGCAAGCATGGTTTTGCTCGCCTCATCCACCGCCCGGCCGATGTCTTTGGCTTGGCGGTACTCCTGGCTCAGGACCACGCTGCGCGGGAGTTTGGCTTCTGCAGTAAGGTACGCTTTTTCCGCGGCACCCCGACAATCTAAATCAGATTTACCGGAAACCTTGCAGTCTCCCCAGGCTTTGTCCCCCACCAATCCCGGATCGGAGTAGCCTTTTGGGATGAGGGCTACCGTGGTGCTTGTGGAGGTGATGGTCGTCGTGTCTCCCGGAGCTGGTGTCGTAGTCGATGCGGGTCCTGTAGGTTTAGCACTTATTACTGGTGAAGTGCCAGCAGTTGGTGATACTGGTTTGCTAGTCGTTGTTGGTTGAGTATCACCAAAATCCCCATAACAAAGCGCGATACAGGAACCGCTTCCACCGCAACCCGTCACGCAATCCCGCAGTCCCACTGCATCTCCAATGGTACCAAACGACGATACAGGAGCTTTCGTGGGACTGACACTGGGCGACTGATTAATATTAAGCCGCACCATAACATCATCAAGAGCTCCTTGACCGGCACAACGCAAATAGTTGATACCGGACAATCCGTTGCACCGTGTTTCTAGGTTATCCTGCGTGATATCTACCGTACCGGTGACCAGATCTGGTCGAATGGATTTAAGACCATCCCCTTTTCCCTGCGTGGTTAATGCTGGTGTATCCGTCGGGGTGACGATGGTCGGGGTAGTGAAGACAATAGGTACGGGGGTCGTCTTGCTGGAAGCAATACCGTAGCATTCTGCTGCGTTGCCAGAATCACTACGAATGCATTCATCAAAAACTTTCTTAATCTCTGCGGCGGATTTACCTGTAGTAGTCAAATTGCGTACCGAATCCGTGTTGGATGTATTTTGGGGCGTCGTCGTCGTGGTCGTCGTCGGGATCTGGAGCACGATGGTCGGGGGACGGGTGGGCGTGGATGCCGCCGGAGCGGGAGTCTGCGTTTGAGGAGGCGGAGTGGGAGTGACACCAAACTCCTCGCCACATGAATCCCGAAAACCACCCTCTTTTATACATTGAAGATATCCCTGACGATCCGGAGTCGGAGCAGTCGTCGTGACGGGTGTTGTCGTAGGAATAGAAGGAATGGGTACCGTCGTCGTAGTGCCCGTCGGAGGGAGTAAGCCCATGGATATCCGACATGATTCCCGTACATCTGGACTTGTAATACTCGCGCACGGATCCTGGGAATCCGCGGGTGCGGTCGTTGATGTGGGGACCTGTGCGATGGTCGGTGCCTGCGTTGTTTGCGGGAGTAACTCGTCACAGGCAGATGAATCACTTGTATTGACAAGACATTGCTCATACCCCGGCGGGTATGGTCCCTGCTGAGCTCGGCTGCGGACATCCTGATTATCTTTTTGAATTTTACCGACGATCACAAACGTCGTCAGGGCAAAGGCTGCCAGCAGGATAAGCGGGAGTAGGTGGATGAAGCCCTGTTGAGAAGTACGGGAAGTATGAAAAGTACGGGAGGTACGGGAGGCTAAGAACATCAATCTAGAAAGAAATGCATCAACGATGGGTACGCGAAGAAATGTTGGGGGGTTTGATTTTTTATTTCTATTCTTTAAATGATAAAAATTCCTGGACAGGGATCCTGGCATATCACGAAAAAAGTTATTATATATACATAATGACGCGCGCGGTAAGAGAGAGTCAAGAGTCAAAAAGGGTAAAGTGAAAAGAAATTTTTGGGTAATATGTCAATACATTTTGTGCATCTTCGGTAAAAAAATATTTTGTCTTT
>ERZ1292633.1508-Hain-H41-02um-R1-1508-length-25017-cov-6_pt1 | contig 25017 bp, 19 predicted proteins | sample MGYA00564406_ERZ1292633 | MGnify/ENA primary metagenome ERZ1292633 (study PRJEB36523, sample SAMEA6512639) | groundwater metagenome | collected 2019-01-08 | study: AquaDiva: Metagenomics assemblies of 32 groundwater samples | reverse complement strand
GCGGCGGCGGCGAACGCCGATAAGACGTATGAGCAGCTCAAGCTGCTGGTGGATGTCCTCGGCTTCGTTCAAGACAATTATGTCGACGAGCCCGACACCCAGAAGCTGATTTATGGAGCGGCCGTCGGCTTGGTGAGAACCCTCGATCCCTATTCGCAGTTCATGGATCCTGAACTGCACCGGGAGATGAAAACGGAGACCGAGGGCCAATTCGGCGGCATCGGCCTGCGTCTGACGCTGCGCGATGATTGGCTGACCGTGCAGACTCCGATGCCCGGATCTCCGGCGTATCGGCTGGGAGTGCTTCCCAATGACCGCATCGTCGAGATCGGCGGCGACGGAACCAAAGACATGAACATGTCCGATGCGTTGAAGAAATTGCGCGGCGGACCCGGCAGCAAGGTCAAGCTTCGCCTCGAGCGCGCTCCGGAGGACGGCGCCGATGGAGCCTGGAAGGCGTTCGACGTCGAAATCGTCCGGGAGCTGGTCAAAATCGAGTCGACGTTGTCGATGAAGCTCGAGGAAGGCATCGGCTATCTGCGCATCGCGGAGTTCAGCGCCAAGACCGCCGAAGACGCGGCCGACGCCATCAAGAAGTTCAAGAAAGAGGGCGTCACGAGTTTGATTCTGGACTTGCGCAACGATCCGGGGGGACTTCTCTCGGCCGCGGTCGAAGTGGCGTCGATGTTCATCGGGGAAGGGAAGCTTCTGGTTTATACCCAGAGCCGCCGTCCGGACAGCCGCCAGGATTTCTCGGCCGCGTTGAACGCTCCCTATCCGGCCTTGCCCCTGGTCGTGCTCATCAATGGAGGTTCGGCATCGGGCTCCGAGATCGTGGCGGGAGCGATGCAGGATTACAAGCGCGCCGTCGTCGTCGGTCAGCGCAGTTTCGGGAAGGCCAGCGTCCAGTCGCTCATCCCGCTGCCCGACGGTTCGGGTCTGCGCTTGACGGTGGCGCGCTACTACACCCCGTCGGGCCGTTCGATCCACCGCGACGAAAAAAATAAAACCGGCGGCATAGTCCCCGATATCGTCGTGCCCGTCAGCCAGGAGGAGGAGGCGAAGCTCTACGCCCAATGGGAGTTGCTTTACGCAAAGGACAAGAAGCCCCGCTCCGCCGTCAAAGCCGAGGAGATGGTGCGCGACGTCGTGCTTGATCGCGCCGTCGAGCTGTTGAAGGCGCGAGACGTTTTGGGGACGCTCAAGCGCGAAGGGTGAGAATACTCGGGTTGGAAACCTCGTGCGATGACACCTCGGCCGCCGTCGTTGAAAACGGGCGCGTCCGTTCGAACGTGGTTTTGTCCCAGACCGCCTTGCATCGCCCCTACCGCGGCGTCGTGCCCGAACTCGCGTCGCGAGCGCATCTGGAAAACCTCATGCCGTGCGTCGACCGGGCCCTGAGTCAGGCCGGTCCGGGAAAAATTCATGCGGTGGCCTATACGCGCGGACCGGGCTTGATGGGTCCCCTGCTCGTGGGCAAGGTCGCGGCCAAGACGTTGGGACTGTTGCTGAAAGTGCCGGCGGTCGGGGTCAATCACTTGGAGGGGCACGTTCTCGCCGCGGAATTAGAGCATCGCCTGCGCTGGCCGATCATGGCGTTGGTGGTTTCGGGCGGACATACGGACTTGATCCTGGCGCGCGCTCCGGGACGCTACCGCGTTTTGGGGCGCACTTTGGACGATGCCGCGGGCGAGGCGTACGACAAGGTCGGCCGCTTGCTTCATTTGCCTTATCCGGGGGGCCCCGAGATCGATCGTTTGGCCGCCAAGGGAAACCCCCGCTTCGTCGACTTTCCCCGCCCCACCATGCCGGGGTCCTGGAACTTTTCCTTTTCGGGCTTAAAAACCGCGGTCCTCTATTTCCTGAGAGAGAGGCCCAAGCCGAAGGGCCGCGCCCTGGCGGACATTTGCGCCTCGTTTCAAGAGGCCGTTGCCGAGACTTTGGTCGAGAAAACGGTGGCCGCGGCGAAACGCTTTAAGGTCCAAGACATCGTCGTCGGCGGCGGCGTGGCCGCGAATTCCCGCCTGCGCGTTTTGATGACGCGGCGCGGCGAAGACGCCGGCTTCGGCGTCCGGCTTCCCGCACGCGTCTTCTGCACCGACAACGCGGCCATGATCGCGCATGCCGCCTGGCGCCGCCTCTCGGCGGGAGTCCCCTCGACGGCGTCCGCCTGCGACCCGTCCTTGGTCCTGAGAAGTTGGGCATGAGCCTCCTGATTTTTCTCGCGGTTTTCGCCGTTTACATCTCGGGGTCGTCGCCCGCGATCGCCCCTCGAGACGCGGCCGACATGGCGTCGTCCGCCTTGACTTTGGGAGTCGCGCACCCGCCCGGCTATCCGTTGTACGCGGCGCTCGGACGAGCCTGGCTGAGTCTGCCGGCTCTGGGAAACCCCGCCTATCGCTTGGCGCTGCTGTCGGCGGCGGCGGCGGCGGCGGCCGTCGCCGCGCTCTACGGCGCCGTGGCTCGCCGCTCGGGCGTTTGGGCGGGACTGAGCGCGGCCGCCCTCTGGGCTTTTTCGGCGCCCTTATGGAAGTTCGCCCTGATCCAGGAGAAATACGCGCTGCATGCCTTGTTCATCGCGGGGTTGTTCGCCTTGTCCGAGGGCGAGAAGGCCAGCCATTGGCGCAGGGCGCGGTTGACGGGTCTTCTCCTTGGCTTGGGACTGGTCAACCATCAAAGCCTGCTTCTGTGGCTGCCCGCTTTAGCCGTTCTTTGGCGCCGCGAGTGCGTCCGTCACGGCGCGGCCTGGACCGAATCGGCTTGGGCCGCCGCGCCTTGGAGCGCGGCGGGCCTGGCGCTGTATCTTTTCCTCTGGATTCGTCTGGGGTCTCTGGGGCTGGCGGTCTCGACCGCGCTGCGTTCCCAATACGGCACGGGGACGCTGTTTGCGGGCCTGGCCGTGCCGCTGACTCCGGAAAGGATCTTCCGCCTGATCGCCTGGTCGATGAAGACGTGGGCCGCGGCGGTGAGTCCGCCGGGGGTCGCGGCCGCGGCCGTCGGCGCGGTGCTGGCCTGGCGCGGGGACCGGTCGCGCGCGGCGGGCCTGGTGCTCGGCGCGGCGATGGCGGGTCCCCTGTTCGTGATCGTGGCGAGGCTCGACACGTCGAATTGGGTCGCCTGCACCGCGTTGGAGCCGGCGTTTCTTTTGCCGGCGATGTCGGCGGCGGTTTTCGCGGGCGAAGCGGTCGCCCGGCTGAAGGCGGCAGCGCCTTGGACGTGGGGGATTCTGGCCGCCGGCGCCCTTGTTTTTCGCTCCCCCTTTCCCGAGCGTCGCGACGATTTCCTGGCTCACGACTACGCCCGAAACTTGCGTCGCGCGGTGCCGCCCGGAGGCCGGCTGCTGGCCGGAGGCGACACCGCTTTATTCGGGATGCGCTGGCTGGAGTTGACCGAGCCGCGCGCTCCCGGGCGAGAGGTGTCGGGGGCGGCGATGATCGACGAGAAGGCCTGGCTGGGCGCCGGGGCGCGACGGGGGGATGACTTCGTGACCGGGTTCGTCCCGCGGACGTTGAGGCCGGAGTCGCTGTTTCCGGAGGGCTTGGTCCAACGCGTCGCCTCGCGGCCGCGGCCGGCGGCCGCGATCGTCGTGCTGCGACGGCCGCGAGGGTGGGCGCGCAATGAAAGCTATGTCCGCGACGCCAAGCTCTCCTACGCCTTCGCGGCCTGGTCGTCGGCGCGCCTGCTGGAGGCGCGGGGTCTGAGCCCGTCGCCCGTGTTGGACATGAGCGCGGCCGCCATGGATCCCGAGGACTACCAGTTGGAATCGTTCACGGGTCCGTAATCAAACTGCCGCCTGCGAAAGCTATAATGCGCTCCATGAACCTCGCGTCTCGACTCGTGGGGATATATCTCGTGATGAGTCCGCTGACCGCGCGCGCCGCGTTCGAGGACGCGGGTTTCGGGCCGCGCGACGCCGCCATGGGGGGGGCGTTTACCGCGATCAGCGACGACCCGGGTGTGGTCGCGCACAATCCCGGGGCCCTGGGGCAAGCCAGCTCTTTGGAGGCCGCCTCGTCCTATCTTCGCCAATTTCATATTCCCGCCGGCGAGCTTGATCGGGATTCCACCCGCGGCGCCCTGATCGTTCCCATCCGCCAGGAGCTGCTCAATGGAGCGTTCGGTTTCGACGTGCGCTACGACCGGCGCACGAATATGGCCGGCGACCGGGCTTTTGGGGTGATGTACGGCACGCGAGGCTTGAGGGAAACCGTGGGAGGCGGAATCGATTTTGGCGGCGGCTTGAAATATCTGACGAGCTCGTTCGATCGCGGAGGCAAGGCGGGCGCTCATCTGGCGTTCGATCTGGGGGCGCTGTGGCGTTTCGCCGACCGCTTCGCGTTCGGGGCGGCGGTGTTGAATGCGGGCAGCCCGAAGTTCAAGGCCGGAGGATGGAGCGACCGCGCCCCGTTGACTTTCAAGGTGGGCGTTTCCGAGCAGATTCGAGGGGCCGCGTTCGCCCTGGACTTTATCAAACGCGAGCCGTCGCTGACTCTGAGCGGCCAGCACACCATGGGGATCGGTTTTGAGCGCTGGTGGGCGACGGCGCGGGCCGGACAGTATGCCGTGCGCTCCGGCATGTCCCTGGGCGAGAGGGCGCGAACGTGGAGTTGGGGATTGGGTTGGCGGGGGCAAGGCTCCAGGCTCGATTACTCGATGACGGTGCCGTTGACCGGGATCACGCGGCTCGGCCACGGACTCTCTTTGACGATTCGTTTCGGTCGTGCGGACCCTGAAGGGGAGTACGAAAAATTGTTGTCGGAGGAGCTGCGCTACCGGCGCCAGATGGGCGCGGCCTTGGAGGCCGGGGAACTCAAGCAGTGGCGTTTATCCGAGGAGCTGACCCGCCTGCGGGCGGAAATGGTCGCTTTGCGCGCCGAAATGGACGCCAAGCGCGCCTCCGAAGGCGAGGCCAAACGGCGACTTAAAGATCTCGAGCAGCGCCGGCAGGCCGCGGCCGAGACGTTCGAGAAGCTCAAGGCCGAGCGTGAAGCCGCGGCGCATAAGACCAAGGCCATGCTGTTCCAGGAGGAATGGCGTTCCTACCAGAAGGCGAAGCTGTCCAACGTTCCCGACCAGGTCCTCATCGAGCAGGTGGGCCGGCTTCTGCGCCAGTATAAGGATTCGGGCGTCGATTTGGGCGAGGCCACTCAGGAGCTCCGCCGGCTTCAGCTGGCCAAATAAGCGGCGTTCATAAATCTGAAATTAGGGAAACGGTCCGCGCGTCTATACTCCTCGCGTGGGCACTCTCCCGCCTGAGGATTTGAGCCGTGAAATCGATCGGCTCTGGTCGCGACTAGGCTCCGCGTTCTCGGAGTCCGAGTCCTCGTCGCAGATATTCGCCCCGGGAAGCGGCAGCGAGATCGCGTGGGAGACGGTCTCGATGATGAAGAGCCAGCAGCGCCGGCGGGAAGCGGCCTTGGCCGCGGCGCTCGAAGCCAAGGAGCAGGCGATGACTCATTGGCGGGCGCGGGCGGAGTCCCTGGAACGGGAGGCTCATGAGCTTCGCGATCGCTTGGACGGCAGCGATGAGCGTGCCTTCGCGGAGCTGCTCGGCGCGCGCAACAAGCTTGAGGACGCCGTGCTCGCCCTGCAGACGGAACAGGCCCGGCACGAGGAAGAACGGCGCCATCTCGAGGCCGCCCTGGAAGAGGCGCGCGAGAGGATCACGGCCGAGGCCGCCCGCGCCCGGGATGCCGAGGCGCGCTGGACCAAGCGAGAAGCCCAAAGCCTCGTCGATCTTCGGGACGTGCAGCAGTCGGCCGAGCGCCGCCAGCGCGAAGCCGCGCAGGCCGATGAAAACGTGCGCGCGTTGAAGGCGTCCATGGGAGAGGCCAAGAACGCATTGGAAAAAACTCTGGCGGAGCTGCTGTTGGAGCGCCAGGAGCGCGCCCGCGTGGAAAAAGAGAGGGAGCGGGCGTTGAAGAAGGCCGAAGAGGTGCAGAATCACTTCAATGAGCTGCAGACGCTGTGGGAGGAAGAGCGTGCCCAGTGGCGCGAGCTGTGGGACCGAGAGCGTTCGACCTGGGAGGCGCAGCGCCAGGAGTTGGCGCAGTGGGAGGAGACGCTGCGCCGCGAACGAGAGGCTTGGCACGCGGAGCTGCAGGACAAGGAAAAAACCCAGTTGACCTACACGGACAGCCTGACCGGCAAGCTGCACGAGACGGCGGCCGTGGCCGAACAGGTCGCCGAGCGCATGAAGATGATCGAGTCCCGCGAGGAAAACGAGCGGGGGCGTCAGGCTCGTCTCGACCAGGAGGCCGCTCTTGCGGCGGCCGCGCGCAAACGGCGCGCGCGCCGAAGTCTGGCGGGCGCGGCCGCGCTCGTCTTGGTCGTGGTCGGGGCGGGCGTCTGGCGCTGGTCCGGCGAGTGGCTTTATGTCCCCGAGACCACCTCATCGGTGCCCATCGAGAATCCGACGGCGCTTGCGCTAGACGGCGTCCAGTTATGGATGTCGGATTGGAGCGGCCGCATCGTCGCGATCGATCCCGCCGATTCCGGGCGCGTGCTGCGCGAGTCCGCGGCGTCCGTTCCCGCGCCCTATCGTCCGGCGGCCCTCGCGTTCGGCGGGGGGCTGTTGTGGACGCTCGATGCCGCGCAGGCGCGTCTTGTCGGCCTTCGGGTGGAGAAGCCGGAGGCGTTGATGTCCTCGGAGTCGGCTCCGGGTCCGGCGCCGAGCGTCCTCGCCTTCGACGGCGCGTCGCTATGGTCCTATGACGCGGTCAATCGCGCCCTTTACAGGCATCGGTCCGGCGAGTCGGTCCATAAGGCCTTCACCATAGAAGAGCAGGTGGTGCCCAACTCCATGGCCTGGGTGGACGGCCGCCTGTGGATTCACGACACGAAATCACGCCGCATCATCATCTATGACCTCGTCGACGAGCGGCTTCTCAGGAAGGAGACTCACCCGGCTCCAGACGGGGCGGTGCTCGGGTTCGCCGTTTCGGGGAACAAGGACGGGCGCCGCGTGTGGGTGCTGGCGGGACCGTCGGCCGAGCGCGCTCAACCCGCGCTCTTGGTCTACCAGTTCGGAATGCGCCGGATGATGCTAAAATTTAACATTCCCTTAATCGGCGAGTAGGCGGCATGCCTCATAATAGAGTCCTGAGCCCTGCACCAGAGAACATCACATCATGATAGGCTACCGGCGCACATTGAGATTGGCCCTCGCAAGCGGCCTCGTCCTCGCCCAGGCCGCGTTGTTTGCGGCGCGCGCTTGGGCCCAAGCCACCTCCGTTCAAGTGTTCGTCAACGCCGCGTTCGTCGCCCCCAGCGGAGGCTGCAGCATCACCGTCACGCCGCCCTTCCAGTTTTTATGTCCGATGCAGGGGGCTGGAGCTCCTTTCGGACCGTCCGACGGCGACATATCCAACGAACCCCACATCGAGTTCGACGCCAATGGGTCCGCGCGCTGCAACGGCGCCGCTCGTCCCACCGGAACCGTGGACAACAACTATTGCAATGACCAGGTCTTTCTGTGCACTCAGGTCGGGGTGGCGAATTCCGGCGCCGGCGACGTGGCCATCGACGAGATCAGTTTCGAGCTGTTCAAGTTTCAAGACGGCTCCAATCCCCTTGACCCCGCGTCCACGCCCCCGCTGCGTACTTTTTTCATCGATTCGCCGGGCTCCGCCAACAACGCCACGCCGACCATTCCCGCCAGCGGCAATCAGGGCGCGTGCGTGATGTGGGATGGCTCCGCCAACATCCAAGGAGAGTTCGGCAAGACGAACGGTCAGTACGGGTTTCGCGTTTCCGTCAAGACCAATCAGACCGGCTCCAGCGGCAATATCACGATCACGGCCACTCGCGCCTACCCCTCGGGAGCGGCGTTGGACAGCACCGGGGCGGCGGTGTCCCAAAAACCGATCACCGTCGACGTGACCAATGTTCACGTCATTCGCTCCTCGCCGACCGTGGTCGGACAGCTGACGGGAGTGGCGGCCCAACCCTACAATTTCACGTACCGGCTCTCGAAGGACGCGACGATGTATTTAACGCTCAACAGCGCCCTGCCCCCCTACACTCAATTGCGCCGCATCGTGCCCGCCTTGCCCCGCGTGGGCGAGGGAACGCCGCAGGGAACCGTTCTCAACGGCGACTCATGGGACGGCCGGGACGAGAACGGCAACGTTCTTCCGTCCGGTAATTATCTGGCCGTGTTCCAGGCCAACAGCATCGACCATTTCACGGATTTTACCGGCGCTTCCATAGATAAGATCGGAGATCTGTCCCTGGCGACGACTCGCCAGATCACCATCGACCCCCTTCAAATCACCGACATCCGGGTGCAGCCCTTGTCCGGCGGCTCGACGTCCCTGGCCGTATTGAGTTACATGCTGACCGAAGCCGCCACGACCTATATCGACATCTATCCGCCCGGCACGCAGTTTTGCCCGAGCGGCTCGAATACGGTTCTCAACGAGGTGAACAACACTCTGGGCGATCCGGCGGGCGCCGACCCTCTGTTTCCGGCCAAGAAATTCGGTCCCAAGATCGGCGACTGTGCGACGGGTTCCAGCGTCATTCCCGTTCGCAGCATCGTCGAGATCAAGACCTTGCGCTCGTCGGTGATCAGCTTTTGGGATGGGCGCGACTCAGCTGGACGACTGGTCGAGGACGGAAACTATGTTTTCGTGATTTACGCCGCCATGCCCTCGCAGCGCGGCATTTCGTATCGCTCCAGCACGACCGACAGGCGCGTCTGGTCGTCGGTGGCGAAATCCGGGACCATTCCGGTCGTGCGCGGCCTGGTGGGCATCACTCAGATTTCGCCGACGTCGACGGTGATCGGCTCCAGCCCCGCCTTGGCGGGGATCAATCCCTTCACGTTCCGCTATTCCTTGACGCGCGAGGCGATCGTGACGATGAAAATATACAACGCCGACGGCAGCCAGTTGATCAAGACTTTGGTCAACGGCGAGACGCGTCCGGGCGCCTTCGCCAATTCCGAGTCGTGGACCGATGGGACCGACGACTCGGGACGGGTCGTTTCCTCGGGAACGTATCTTATTCAGCTGACCGCGGCCGATCCCGCGATTCCTTCCAAAGTCTCGACGACGACGGCGATGTTTCCCGTCGACATGTTCCGCATCACCGATGTCTCCGTGACGCCGCTGTTGTCGGGAACTTCCGACAACGTGGTGTTGAGCTACCAGTTGTCCCAGCCGATGTTTGTGGCGTGGAACGTCTACCCCGCCGGGTCCGTCATCGTGGCCAGCAGCTCGACGTGGCCGCCCTGCGCCGCGCAAGCGCCTCCCGGGGCCTGCACGAGCGCCTCGGTGCTCACGCCCACCGGAGCCCAGGCCGCCCCGGTCGTCACGTTTCGAGGTTTGCGGCCGGGCCGCCTTAAAATCTCGGAGTTCTGGGACGGTCGCGACGTCAACGGCCTGTTCGTCCCGGACGGCAACTACGTCTTTACCTTGACGGCGCAATCGACGACGACTCCGATGTATTTCGCCACCGACCGCGTCTTCGGAAATATGACCGTCGCGCGCGGCTCGATCATATTCACCCAGTTCAACGTCCTGCCGGACACGCCCCAGCTGTTCAATTCCAGCAACACGATCACGCTGCACCCTTTTTCGATCAACTACGCGTTGACGCGCCAATCCTCCGTCACGATCCAAATACTCAACACCAGCGTTCCTCCGCAAGTCGTTCGAACCATCGTGTCGGGGGCGGTGCGCCCCGCGGGGCTTCTGCAGACCGACGTGTGGGACGGACGCAGCGATCAGGGGAATTTCCCGCCTTCGGGCTTCTATCTCGTGAGGGCCGTGGCCGAGGACGTCGCCTCCTCGCTGTCCTCCGGTTCGACCGCCCAACTGACCATCTCCTTCGATCCCTTGCGCATTTACGACTTGGCGATCACTCCCCTGCGTTTGGATTCCGGCAACGCGGCCCTATCCTATCAAGTGTCGGAAACGATGAAAGTCTCCATTAAAATTTACCAATCCGGCACCGTTTTCGATCCGTCCGGCAATCCCAACCCGCCGGAGTCGACCTCCCTGATCAAAAGGATCGTGGGCGTGCGTCCCGCGCGGACTCCGATCACGGACACGTGGAACGGAACCGACTTGCGCTTTGCGATGATCAAGGACGGGAGCTATAAATTCAAAATCGTGGGATCGACCGATATGTCCGCGATCGACGACATCACCGGCAACGTCCTCAACCCGTCGGCCCTGTCCCTGGACCGTTTGATCGATGAAATTCCGGTCGTGCGCAACGCCTCGCTGACCCCCTCCGAGGATTTCGCCAACAACACATTCAACTTCCCCAATCCCGTGACCGGGGCCTCGACGACGTTCTCCATCTACTCCCCTTTCCGCGCGAAGGTGAGGATGAAGCTCCACACGATGTCGGGCGACACGGTTTTGGAAAAGGATTTCGGGGAGGTCCCGCCCTCGTTCCAATCAGGACCGGTGAATTTTGTCTGGAGCAAGATCAACCAGTCCGGCAATAAAGTCGCGCGAGGCCTGTATTTCGCGGTGATTCGTGTCGAGGAGACCGAGGGCGGTAAAAACGTCCTTCAAACCGTCAAGAAGGTGCTGATCCAGTGAGACGAGACCTCCACGCCGTCCTCTTGTGCCTGGGCGTCGCGCTGAGCGCCGCGCCGGCGCACGCGATCAACTCCGCGGCGGGAACGTCCGGAGCGAACTTCCTGAAGATCGGGCAGGGCTCGGCGCGGGCGATGGCCCTGGGCCGTGCCTGCGCGGCGCTCGCGGAAGGCTCCGACGCGATGATCTGCAACCCCGCGGGTTTGGCCATGACCCAGCAGCGCGAGTTCGGATTTTCCTACCTTAGGTACGTCCAAGACGTGGACTCCCCGCTCTACCTGGGGTATGCCCACCCCATGGGTCGTACGACATGGGGCGCGAACGTCTCCTACATCAGCGTCGATGGATTCGACGTGCGCGACGCCAACGGCGTGCCTCAGCAAGATACCAACGTCGGAGTGCGCAACGGGTTCGGTTCGATCAGCGTGGCGAGATCCTTCTGGTACGAAAAGCTCTTTCTGGGAAGCGCGCTGCGCGTCGTGCATGAGGATATCGCGGGATCGGTCAAAGACGTCGTCGTCGGGGACCTTGGCGCGATCATCAAGCCGACGCCGACCTTGTCTTTGGCTTTCGCCATGCAGAACTTGGGGACCGGCGCGTCCAACGCGGCGCGCATCGTGCGCGGGGGCGCGGGAGTGCGCGCCGGGGAATTTGTGACCTTGGGCCTTGAATTGAACAAGGCGTCCGACAGTGGAGCGCGCATCGGCCTGGGAGGCGAGTTCCAGCTCCCCGAAGAGTACCTGGACGTCGGACAGCTGTCGCTACGCGTCGGTTACCAGAATCTAGACAACATGGGACAGAGTTTTGACGACACGCTCAAATCCTTGCGCCTGGATCGAGCCAGCGGACTGTCGTTCGGCTTTGGTTTGTACACGTCGCAGGCGTTCGGCTACGGTGTCTCGCTCGATTACGCGTTCGTTCCTTACGGGGCGTTGGGAACAGTCGATCAGATCTCGGTGAAGTTGAAATTTTAACGGTTTTTTAATGGAGAAGACCTTGACACCTCATATGTCGGCTGTTACACTGCGAACGCATGGAAACGCGTTTTTCCAGTCGTATGCTAAGAGGAAAGAGAGGCCAAACAGCCATCGAATACCTTCTCACGACCGTGGCATTGGTCACGGTGTTCGTGGGGATGTTCGGATTTCTTCAAGGGCAGCTGAAGCGGCTTTTTACGATCGCCGGAGTGAAGATCTTATCCACGTATCCGAAGTGAGCGTTGTCTCATATCCGAGAGAAGGAGAGTAACAGTCTATGGTCAAAATAGTGTCTCAGGTGGGGTCGCGGCTGCGGGCGCGGATTGCGTGCCGACGGGGTCAGAATACCGTCGAGTATCTGTTGATGCTCACGGTCGTTGTCGGCGTCGTCTTGGTGGCGGGAGTGGCTCTTAAAAAATTCATGCCTACGTTGTTCAACAATATTCAGCAGATGATCACCGGAGCCGCGGGACAGATGGGTTCCGGATCGAATTGACGTCATCTTGCGTCGCCGCGTCCTCCGAGTTCCGGGGGACGCGGCCGACGAGAGGAGGGAGATTCAGTGAGGAGCGCGCAATCCGGCCAGGTCATCGTGGAGATGTTGTTGATCCTGCCGGTGTTCCTGACGATCGTGTTTACCATCATGGAGATAGGCTACGTGTCCTTTCGACTCATTCTTCTCAACCACGCCACCTACGAGGTGGCGCGCATCGGCGGCATGACCTGGACGCCTCCGCCGGGCCATGGCTGCGGGAAGATGAACGAATTCATGAAGCAGATTCTTCCCACGGCGTCGGTCTCGTGCGCCACCGATAAGACGCTTCAAGACCCCCAGGCGGGACAAGACAATTACGATTTAATCCTGACCGGCAGCGAGTCGGTGAAGTTGGTTTTTCCCATCAGCAGCGTGATCTTGGCCAAGCCCCGCCGCACGGGGGAAAGGCTGATAACGGCGACAGTGAGAATGCCCATTGAGACGCCCTTGAAAAAATAGGACCGAGAAAGACTATGGAAAAGAAAGGCGTGATGGTTCCGATGCTCCTGGCGATGGGTGCCGCAGTGATCTATTTGATGTTCCTGACCAGCAGGGAGAACGCCTTGGTCGGCGCCTATGAGACCGCGAAGGTGCTGGCGACCCGCGTTGATCTTCCTGAGCGGACGGTTCTCAAGGAGGATCAAGTGGAGGTCCTGGAAGTTCCGCGCAAATTCATGCAGCAGGACGCCTTTGAGATTAAGTCCCCCAGCGACATGAAGCTGATCATCAATTTGGTGACGCGCACCCGCGTTCCGAAAGGCAACCAGCTGACCCAATCGGCGCTGATGTCTTTGTCTCCGGAGTCGGGGCTGAGCGTCAAAATCCCGCCCGGCTACCGCGGCGCGATTTTGCCCATTGACCAAGAGATGAAGGTGCTCATCAAGCCCGGAGATCGGGTGGATGTTCTGGTCACTTTCGACGCCATGATGAACGACGGACGCAAGGAGAAGGTGACCGCGACGATTCTCCAAAATGTGCTGGTGATAGCGGTCGGCACGAACCTCGGGCAAGGCATGAACGCCAAGCAGTTCAAGACCCTGGGAGAGAAAGAGGACAAAACGGCGGCTTTCTCGGAGAAGGCGTCGGTCAGTTTGGCCCTTAATCCCAACGAAGCTCAATATCTCGCGCTCGCCGTCAAAACCGGCGACACCGCGGTGATCATGCGCGGATTGGGAGACGTGGAGATGCACCCGATGGAGATGGCAAGTTTCAGGAAGTTGTTCCGTTGATATATTTTCAGGCGTGACGGCTTAGGCTCGACACCATGAATCGACAACTGTGGACGGTGACGGTACTCGTCGCGGCGCTGGCCGTGTCGGCCGCGGCGCAACCCGAGGATTCTCTGATCGCCGTTTCCGCGGATATCGTGGAGATCTCCGGGTCGGTTCAACGCGATATCGGCTTTGCCTGGACTCCGTTCCAGGCGGGGGTGGCGTTCACGGAAAAAACCATTCCGGGTATTTATCGGATCGGAGATTTCGCTCGACAGACCCAGCTTCAAACCACGCTCAAGATGCTCGAAACGGAAGGGAAAGCCCAACTGCTGTCCAATCCCAAGGTGGTCGTCCAGGCGCAATCCCAAGCCAATTTTGTCGTCGGCGGCGAGATTCCTTTTCCTTCCGCCAACGGCAATGGGACGGTCACGGCGGACTTCAAAAAATTCGGCGTCATCCTTAACATCGTGCCGGTCATCAATCCGAACAAAAAAGACACGATCCGCGCGGAAATGCAGCTCGAAGTGTCCAACGTCGATTTCTCCAAGACCGTTCAGGTGGGCAACACCGCGGTCCCCTCCATCGTGACCCGCCAGATTCAAACGGCCGTGGAGATCAAGAGCGGAGAGACGCTGGTCATCGGAGGACTCAAGTCGAGCTCGAAGAACACCTCGAAATCCAAGGTGCCGTTTCTGGGAAGCATTCCGATTCTCGGGCTTCTCTTTACCACGACCACCACCATCGAGGAACAGAAGTCCCTTTTCCTCTTCATCACGATGGAGATAGTGAAATGAGGCTTGACCGTGGCTGAGACGCAGCGTGCCGCGGCGTCCGCTCCCGCCCCGACCATGTCCAGGGAACCGGGGCGCGTCATTGTTTTTACGGGTCCCAAGGAGGGAGTGGGCAAGACCACCGCCTGCCTGAATCTGGCGCTCGCGTGGGCGGGAAGCCAAAATCGCAAAGTCGTGATCGTGCATATGGACCCCATGTGCCGCAACGATCTGAGCTTCGTTCTCGGGGTCACTCCTCCGACTCTGGCCAGCATGGTGTCTTTGGTCGGCGACAGTCCCACCGGCGGTCTCTCCCGCCTGCTCAAAGGGCGCATTCCGATCTCGCAGTGGGGCGTGGGGCTGCTGCCTTTGGCGGCCAACAGGCAGGAGTTCCAGAAACTCTCGCCCAACATGGTCGGCAAGATCCTCGGCGCGCTGGCGGAATCCTACGACTTGTTCTTAGACGTCGATCCGTTTTTCCCGATGCAGGTTTTTTCGTTCGATTTGGCCGACCTGATCTACTGGATCTGCCTGCCTCAGCGCGCGCATTTCGAGGCGACCTACTCCCTTTTCAACGAGATCAAGGCTCTGCATTTCGCCCTCGACAAGTTCGACGTCATCGTCAACCAGGCCAATCTGCCCGGAGCCTTGGCGCCCAAGGAAGTCGATCGCTTTTTCAACGCGATACAAAAACGAGTTTTGGCCTACATGCCCTGGGAGGACTTGATCCCGGAGTACGCCAATACCCAGAAAATTCTCGTCGTCGAGCAGCTCCAAAGCGATTGGGTCAAATCGCTGCGCGTTCTGCTTGGACGGATGATGGAAGTCAAGCCCACGATCAAACAGTGGGAATCTTCGCTGGAGTCCGATGAATTCTCCTCATCGGCGGACATACTCTGGAAGCCGGTCGCTTCAACGGCCGCCGCCGACGCCCCCAAAGCTCAGGCCGCGACGATGAAGAGCGCCGGGCCGCTGCCGGAATTTTGGGATGAGCTCAAGAGCAAGGTGCACAAGCTCGTCGTGGCGGCGATGGAAACGGAGCGCATCCGCATTTCCGACGACGCGAGCATGAACCAAGAGAATCACACCAAGGTGTCCCAAATCATCGAAAATCTGCTGCATCGCGAACAGAGCCTGTCCTTGAGCCGAGTCCAACGAGAGCAGTTTGCCAGCGAGCTCGTCGATGAAATCTTGGGCTTGGGTCCGTTGCAGCAGCTGCTGCGAGATCCCAGCGTCAACGAGATCATGGTCAACGGCTACGACAAGATTTACATCGAGCAGAACGGCCAGTTGATTCTGCTTCCGGTTCGCTTTCGCAACGATGAGCAAGTCGTGCAGGTCATCAAGCGAATCGTGGCGCCGGTCGGGCGGCGCATCGATGAATCGGTTCCTCTTGTCGATGCGCGCTTAAAGGACGGTTCGCGCGTCAACGCCATCATCGCGCCTTTGGCGATCTCCGGCCCGACACTGACGATTCGGCGATTCTCGGCCAAGCCCTACACGCACGATCAGCTCATCAAATTCGGCTCGACGACCCCCGGAATCGTCGAACTCCTGCGTGCGGCCGTGATCATCAAGAAGAACATCATGATTTCCGGAGGCACCGGGACCGGAAAAACCACCTTCCTCAACATGCTGTCCAATTTCATTCCGAACGACGAGCGCATCATCACCGTCGAGGACACGGCCGAGCTGCGCCTGCTCGCCGAGCACTGGATTCGCCTCGAATCCCGCCCGCCGAATATCGAGGGCAAGGGCGAGATTTCGATCCGCGATCTGATCAAGAACTGCCTGCGCATGCGCCCCGACCGCATCGTCGTCGGCGAGTGCCGCAGCGGAGAGGCCTTGGACATGCTTCAGGCGATGAACACCGGCCACGAGGGATCGCTGGCCACGCTTCACGCCAACACGCCTTCGGACGCGATTTCCCGCCTTTCGGCCATGTGCCTGATGGCGGGCACGGATCTGCCGATGCACGTGCTTATCGAGATGATTTCCAGCGCGGTCAATCTGTTCATCCAAATCACGCGCTTCGCCGACGGGAAACGTCGCACGACTTACATCACCGAATGCGTCGGCCGCGACGGGGCGAAAATCCTGACCAAGGACATCTTTCGCTTCATCCAAACGTCGATGGACGAGAAGGGCAACAGCTACGGGTATTTCACCGCGTGCGACTATGTCCCGCGTTTCTTCGAGGAAATCAAGCTCAAGGGGCTCTCGCTTCCCAAGGAAACGTTCATGAGCGAGCGCATGAAGAAAAAGCACGGTCTGCCGAATGCGATCGACGAAATGCTCAAGGCGGGGTTGCCCGTTCCCGATGACGCGGAAATGGTCGCGAGGGCCCAAGGTATGACGGGGGCATGATGCGCCCGGCGCTGCTCGCCGTCCTGCTGCTGTCGGCGCCCTCGGCGCGCGCGCAGATTTTCAGCCGTTCCGAGATCGAATTTCTCATGGGGTCAGGGAAAGCCGGAGACCCGAGCCAACCCAAAAAAGAGGGCGCGATCACGCGGACTCAGATCTTCTATCACTACTTCAAGCCCGATCGAGACCCGGATCTGAAGGTCCCTAAGTGGGTGGATCAGACGCTAGACGCGATGCTCAAGCATAAGTCATGGAAGGATCCGGATGAGGGAATTCTCAACGAGGCCCAGCTGTGGCAGTCCCCCGCGACGGTTCTCTACGAATTCTTCGAACTGGTGCGCAAAAGCCTTCCCCCTTCCGACGGCGGGCAGCTGGTTGCGCCGGGCAATTTGGTCAAGGAGTATGAGGAGAACCGCATCCGCTTTCAAATGTCCTATGACCGGCTTCTTCGGGTCAAGCCGCCATTGGGCGACTCGTTGGGCGGTCGCGGTCGCGCGGTGATCGCGCATCTGGATTCGATCAACAAGCAATACGACAGCGTCATGGACGGCCTGGTCAACGGCGAGACCCAACGCTACAAAAACGCCGTGCTCGGCATCGGCGCCTTGGTGAACGGGGCTTACGAAACCCTCCAGTCGAATCCGCGGGGCTTTAAATTGCCCACCACGGAGTCCGAGGGCGCTCAGGTGTTTCCGCGGCTGCTCAAGCTGCTCGGCATGGCTTTGATATTCGCCTGCTTCTGGTCCATCGGAGCGCTTAACGAGAAAAAGATCGCGGACGGCGTCGAGCGTTACAAGGTCAAGGCCAAGGAGTGGGCGCATGAGTATGAGCGTCAATTCGTGGTGGTCCGGATACACTACCTCGTGGGCGGGCCCGTTGTTCTGGGGGTGCTGATCGGTCTGCTCACCCTCAATCCCTTTGGTTTTCTGATCTTCAGCGGCTTCGGTATTTACCTGGGCTTGACCCTGCCCGGCTACCTGCTGAGCAACATCCGTTTTCGCCGCGGCCGGAAATGCGAACTCCAGCTCATGGACGCGATGATCCTCATGTCCAACGGCCTGAAGTCGGGCATCGATTTGATCGGCTGTCTGGAGATGGTCCAAAGGGAATGCCTGCCTCCCATATCCGAGGAGTTCGGCCTGTGCCTCAAGAATTACCAGCTGGGAACCAGTCTTGAGCGCGCCTTGGAGGGCGTCGAAGAGCGGGTGCAAAGCAGGCTTTTGTCCTATATGATCAAGGCGATTGTCATCCAGCGTTCCGTGGGCGGCAATTTGACGAAGATTTTCGACCGCATCGTCGAGAACATTCGAGAAGAGTCCAAACTCGCCGAAAAAACCTCGGCGATGACGGCCCAGCAGCGCATCCAGGCGGTCGTCGTGGGCGTCATGCCCTGGATCATGCTGATCATTATGTTCGCCTTCCAGCCGGGCCCGATGAAGGAGTTTTATTTCACCGGACTCGGCGTCATGACCCTGCTGTTCTGCACCGTGTGGATCGCCATCGGCATGAAGATCGTCAAAAAGCTCGGGGACATCAACGTTTGATATGAATCCAGTCGAACCATTGATGCACTACATATTGCTCGCCGTGGGCGTGCTGGGTTCGGTCGCCTTCTATACGGCCGCCAGCCGCCTCTTTTCCCCGCCGGCCGAGGCGGACGAGGCCGATTTGTCCCGCTTGGCGAAGAGGGAAGTCGGCACGAGTTCGGCGTTTTCGGGCCTCAATCCCAACGGCAGCCTCCTCGACAAGCTGGACCTGCTCCTGCTGCACACGTTCCATCTGGACGTCAAGCTCGAAGAGCTGCACATGATGATGGGGCGTCCGCAGAAGCCCTCTCCCCTGGAAATGCTCCACCTCAAGGAGCTGCTGGCGGTCGGTTGTTGCGTGAGCGCTTACGTGCTGACCTCCGAACCGCTGCTGGCCGGCTTCGGGCTGATCGGATTTTTCGTTCCGGACCTGGCATTCAGCGCCAGAATCCGCGCCCGCCAAGCCGACATCATGCGCAATTTCCCCACCATGGTCGATCTGATGGCTTTGACGATCGAGGCCGGGCTCGATTACATGGCGGCGATCGAGCGCATCTTGAAAAACGTAAAACCGGCTCAGCGCACGGAACTCGAAAACGAACTCCAGAAAATGGTCAACGAGGTCCAGTTGGGTTATTCGCGCCGTGACGCCTTGAAGCGGCTGTCCATGAGGACGGGGGTGGCCGAAATTCGCTCGTTCGTGGGTTTGATCATCCAGTCCGACGAGCTCGGAACGAGCCTGGTCGATCTCCTGCGCAATTACGCGGCGGACATGCGCTTTCGCCGGCTGAACAAAGCGGAGAAGCTGGCCGCCCAGGCGGCGACGAAGATGTTGCTGCCTCTGTTCGTCTTCATCTTTCCGACCGTGTTCATCATGATGCTGGCTCCCATGATGAAGAGCTTGCTGCAGGGAGGTCTTGGACTGTGATGCGCCGAGCCGTTTTGGCCGTCCTCGCATTTCTCGCCGCCGCGGGCGCGGCGCGCGCCGCCGAGCCCATGAGCGTGCGCGAGGCCGACAGCCTTTTCCTGGATATGTCCAAGCTCAACCTGGGAACGATTTCCTCCGAGGATGACAAGAAGAAATACATCTACACCATTCAACTTGAAAAGGCGCGCATCACCCGCAAGACGCTGCGCAGCGTTTACGATAACGCCTACGATTTATATAAAAACGGCCAGTACGAGGCCGCTAACGATCTCACGCGCAAAATCCTGACCATCGACCCGGGATACGAGGACGCCACGATTCTCAACAGGGCGAGCGTCGACCTGAAGGGCTCGACCAAGCCGCGCGTGTCCGAGAAAAGGCTGTTGGAGGAGCGCTTCGAGGAAGGCATGGCGTTGTATCGTCAAGGCCGCTTGGTCGAGGCCGCCAAACGATGGGAGGAGTGCTACAAGCTCGCTCCGGTCAACCTCAAGGCCTATTATTGGCTGCGAAAAGTGCGCACGGAGATGGCCGAGGACCATTACCGCAAGGGGCGCGAGGCCTATCGCCAGCACCGTCTGCGCGAGGCCCTGGATCAATGGTACGCGGCTTTGGTGCTCAATCCCCGGTATCCCCGTCTGGCCGCGGAGGTCGCCAAGGTGGAGACCGAGGCCCGAGACCAGGAGGCCAACGAGAAGCTGCAGACCGCGTTGAACCTGTACGGGCAGGGGATGGTGGTCGAGGCGCTCAAGATTCTCGACAGCGTGTTGGAGGCCGGCCCCGGGAACACCAAAGCGCAAAAGCTCCAAGCGGAGATACGGGCCGAGGTCGCCAATCAGCGGGTCGCCGAAGGGCGGAAGCTCTATGAGTCCCGCCAGTACGAAAAGGCGATCGTCGAGTGGAAACGCGCCGTCGAGTACGGCTATGATCCGAAGGCGGCCGATCAACTGACGGCTCGCGCCAAAGAGCAGCTGCGTCGGGAAGAGGCGGCGAAAAAACGAGCGGCTGAGGCGCTCAAACAGCGCGAGGAGGACGCCAAGCGGCAGAAGGAAGAGGAGGCCAAGGCGGCGGAGGCCGAGGCCAAGAAAATGACGGAGGAATCCAGGGGCGGCACGGCGGCGTCCGGGCAGCCGGGGCAGACCGCGACGCCGGAGAGCAACAGGCAGGCGTCCCAGCAGGCCTACCTCGAAGGAATCATTTACTACCAGAAGAACGACTACGACAAAGCCCGCGAAAAGTGGATGCACGCCAAGCAGCTCGATCCGAGCAACTCGGACGCGGCGGCGGGTTTGGAGAAAATCGAGAAATTGTACGGCGCGGGACAATAACGATGAAGCTCTCGGCGAAATGGTTTTTTTGGTTTTCCGGCATCGGGGTCTACGTCATGTTCCTGGGGGGGATTTTCTATTACAACCTCTTCAAGTGGACCTTCGACGAGAAGCTCAAGCAGGAGTCAATCGACATGGTCCGTCTCTACGCGCCGACGCTCATCGAGGGGCTCTCTCGCAACCAAAGCGTGATCTCGATGCCCGAGCTCGACACCGTCAGCCGTTTCGCCAAGGACGACCGGGTCGCGGCCTTGTTGTATCTCAATAAGTACGGGGAGGTCCGCTGGTTCAAGGACCCCTCGATGATGACGAAATCGTTCGACGACTTTCTCAAGCAGGTCAGCCTGCCCACCGACGCCATCGAGCAGGCGTGGCAGGCCAAGATTCCCATCGTGCGCGCCGTTCCCAACATGCCCTTGTACGACATCGCCATTCCCCTGGCTCTGAGAGGGGAGGTCCTAGGCATACTCAATCTCCAAGTCAGCCGCGAGGGCGTGGTGAAGGTGATCAAGAAGGCGATGAATAAGTACGCCGTGGGCGCCGTCGGCGTGCTGCTTCTGCTGGGAATTCCTCTGTATTTCTTTCTTCATCACTTTGTTTTGAATCCCCTTTTGAATCTGCGCGACGCCATCGAGTCCATCTCATTCAAACATCTGGAGCTCAAGTTCGCGGGCCGTGGCGACGAAATCGGGGAATTGGCCGGAGCCATCAATATCTTCCTGTCCAAAGTGAAGGCCGAGATCGCCAACGCCATGGTCAAGGAGAAGCAGAGGGGGGTCGCCGAGGCGAGATGGTGGGAGTCGATTCTCAAGGCGGCGGTGTCCAAGCATCACCGGGCCATCGTCGTCGATGAGGACAACAGCGTTCTCTACACCAACTTCCCGATCAGCGGCCCCGCCGCCGCCGACGGCAAGCTGCATCTTCTCGATGTGATCGACAGCCAGCAGCAGGATGTGCTGCGCTTAGTCGGGGTGGCCCTCGACCGGCCCAATCAGGCGGTGGAGGCGGATACGATGTTTCGCTCGGAGCCCTGCCACGTCAAGGCCGTCCATCTCGAGGAGGAGGGCGAATTGCGTCGCACGCTCATTCTTTTCGAGCCGAAAACCGTCGGCACCCGCATCTAGCTCGAAGGGCTTGTCAAAGTCCGCCAGTTCTGTTATTCTTGGCGGGCTATAAAGCTATTAAGGAGCCAAGCATGAGCTATCGCGTCAAGAGAATCGATCCCTATTGGTTCACCCATCCCGCGATTCCCGTCGCGGTCTTCGTCGGAGTTCTGCTCGCACTCGGCGCCGGTTTCGCGGGCAGTCACGTGATCGCCGTCATCGGAGCGGCGGTGGCCTCGGTCGGCATTCTCCTGGCGACTCGGCCCGCGATCACCGGCACGGTGATGCTCCTCGGCTTTCTCGGGGGATTGGTCACCTTCGTGATTTCGCCTAACGCGCAGAACCAGCTGCTCAACGTCGCGCAAAAGGCGATGTCGGTGGGCTTCTACACCGTATTCTACGCGGTGCTCACCGAGGGCGCCTTGCTGCTTCTGTCGGTCGTTTACAATTTCTTCTCCGCGGTGAGTTCTCTGGGCGGTCTCAGCCTCGATCTCGAGGATGAGGCCGGCGGGAATTAAGCGGCGATGAGGACCAGCGTCGTCTACGGTTCGCGCGAGCCCAATCGGGCGGCCGTGATTCTTGAGGCGCTTCAGGGCTCAGGGATGACGGTGACCGTCGCGCAAAAGGCGAAGGAAGTCTCCGGCCTGCTCGCCCATCGCGGCTGCGACTTGCTTCTCGTCGGCCAGAAGCTGGTCGACGAGGACGGGGTGGAGTTCGTGCGCTCGTTGCGTGCCAAGGGCCCCGCGCGTCAAATGCCGATCATAGCGCTCATCGAGCATTCCGATCTGCCCGCGGCGTCCCCGGCGCCCTCGAAGCACGCCTACGCTCTCTTCGGACGGTCGGCTCCGGCTGCGGCTCCGGCCGCCGCCTCCTCCAAGGACAAAGTGTCCCTGCGCCTGGCTTTCTTTCAAGCTGGAGCGGATGAATGTCTGCTGTTAAGTTGGGACGCCGCGGAATGCCTGGCCCGGATCAAGGCCGTGCTTCGCCGGACCCAGGTCAACGCCGCCGAAGAGCTCATTAAGATGGGCGAGATAGAGCTCAATCTGACGAGCTACACTCTCCATATCTCGGGAAAACGCGTCCCGTTGACGTCCAAGGAGTTGGATTTGCTCTACGTCTTCTTGAGCTCGTCCAACCGCGTGCTCTCCCGCCCTTACCTCATCGAGCGGGTCTGGGGATACAACTATTTCGGTTCGCCTCGCACCGTCGACGTGCATGTTCGCCGATTAAGAGAAAAACTCGGCGTGGCCGCGAAATACATCACCACGATTCCGTGCGTCGGCTACAAGCTCATCCCCCCCGGCGGGGAGATGAGGAGGTGACAGGATGAAGCTCCCGAAGCTGTTGATCATTGATGACGACGCCCATTTGCGCGAAAGCCTGGCGGAGGTGCTCGAGCTCGACGGTTTCGAGTGCCATCAGGCTGGGGCGGCCAAGGACGGCATCGCCGCCTCCGCCAAGCTCGATCCTGACGCGGTCATCATGGACATCCAGCTGCCCGATTCTTCCGGTTTCCAGATTTGCCAGGAATTGCGCAAGCGGTCCAAGACCACGATCCTGATCATGATGACCGGGCGGTTCCTGTCTTCGGAGGAAAAGAAGCAGGGTTTCGAGCTCGGCGCCGACGAGTACATCACCAAGCCCTTCGACTTGGCGGAGCTCTCGGCGCGCATCAAGCAGCTCTTATCGCGCAACTCCCCGAAAGATTGATCGAACGCGTCTTGCCGCTGTAACAAATTCGTGTTCCGGGCGCGTTACAATTCAGGCACGTAACCCTAACCCATGGCCCCCTCCAGGAACCGCGGCAAGCTCGCCTACAAGCTGCTCTTCTGGTTTTTGCTCATTTCCTTGGTGCCGATGGGATTTGTCGGCTGGCATCTGGTCAACATCACTCAACAATCCTTGCGCAAGGAAACCCTGGCCATGCAGGAGTCGCTCGCCGTGGGTTTCTCCGACACGGTTTACAAGTACGTCACCACTTTTCGCAATGTTTTGAACGAAACGGCCGGCCTGGACGATTTCGTATCGATGAACGCGGGCAAGCAGCGGCAGTATCTCAACCGCATTCTTCTGGTTCATTTCGCGATTATGGAGTCATCCGTGCTCGACGCCAACGGGATCGAGGTCGTGCGCGTGGGCCGTTTTCTCGGTCCGCATCCGGACTTGCGCGATTTACGCAACGAGGAGATTTTCACCGCGGCGATGGGGCCGCGCGGGCAGTTCATCGGGCGTCTGGAGCGATTCCAAGGCCTGTATCCGGCGGTGACGCTGTCGGTTCCCATCATGGACCAGCGGGTGTCTCCGCCCAAGGCGGTCGGCGTCGTGAGCGCGCGCGTCAGTCTCAACGGCCTATCGACGATGCTGGAAATGGAGTTTCCCTCATCGGGGAAAAGCCAGGCGGCGGTGATGACGCGCGACGGGTTCCTCATCGCGCATTCCGATCGGCGCGAGATTTACAGGCCTGACGCGCGCATGCCCGCGGAAATCGAGAAGGTGCTTTCCACCCAGGACAATATGAAGGGGGGAGGCGAACTGACGCTTGGCAACGGCAAGCGCCTGCTCGGAGCCTTCAGCCTCATCGACAAGCTCGATTGGATCGTCTACGTGCAGCAGCCTCTCGAGGCCGCCTATCAAACCGCCTCGGAAATGAAGGCCCAGATTTTCCGCGTGCTGATTTGGGTGGTGCTGTTTACCGCTCTGTTGTCGTTGGCCGTCGCCGGCCACATCACCCAGCCGATCCGCATCCTTAAGGAAGCCGCGGACCGCCTGGGCAAGGGGCAATTCGAAGACTTGCCCGAGGTGGTCACGACCAATGATGAGATCGGCGAGCTCGCCCAGACCTTTCTGGCCATGAGCGAATCCCTCAAGGAAAAAACGGGAGAGCTGATCCACGCCAAGCAGGAGCTCGAGAAGTTCACCAAGTTCCTTGAGAAGCGCGTCGACGCCCGCACCCGGGAGCTTAAAGCCGCTCAAGACGAGCTCATCAAGAAGGAGCGTTTGGCCGCCATCGGACAGATGGCCTCCGTCGTCGGGCACGAAATTCGCAACCCGCTTGCGGTCATCAACAACTCGATTTACTTCATCAAAACGAAGCTCGGATCGGCCGGCGAGCCGGACGCGAAAATCGCCAAGCACATCAAGATCATCGAGTCCGAGATCCAGCAGGCCAACGGCATCATCAACGAGATCCTGACCTACTCCCGCCAGCGCGAGCTCAAGCCCGAGCACGTTCTGCTCAACGTCTGGCTCGAGGAGGTTCTGTCGGTGTACCCGTTCCCGGCGCATGTCCTGGTCTCGAAGCAATTCGATCCAAAAAACCCCGCCGTGGAGATCGACACGACCGAGATGCAGCAGGCCGTGCGCAACCTCATCGGCAACGCCGCGGAGGTGATGCCGCCTCCCAAGGGCGGAACGGTCACCGTCCGCACGGTGATTCCGGAGCCCGGATGGGTCCGCATCGATATCGTCGACACGGGAAGCGGCATTGCGCCCGACGTACTTGATAAGATATTCGCGCCGTTCTTCACGACCAAAGCGAGGGGAACGGGCTTGGGACTGGCCGTGGTCCGCAAGGTGATCGACCGCCACAAGGGCCGAGTGGACGCGGAGAGCACGGTGGGCGTGGGAACGACCTTCAGGCTTTACTTGCCGACGGTGTCATGACATGAAAGGGAAAATACTCGTCGTCGACGATGACGCGAACATGCGCGAAAGCCTGG
>ERZ1292633.1507-Hain-H41-02um-R1-1507-length-25021-cov-5_pt1 | contig 25021 bp, 25 predicted proteins | sample MGYA00564406_ERZ1292633 | MGnify/ENA primary metagenome ERZ1292633 (study PRJEB36523, sample SAMEA6512639) | groundwater metagenome | collected 2019-01-08 | study: AquaDiva: Metagenomics assemblies of 32 groundwater samples | reverse complement strand
CCCAGCATATCTTCTTTGAACCCGAATTTTCTTGCCCCGACAGCCGCGGAGGGGCCGCCGCTATCCGTTTGGAAAAAGAATTCGTCTTTGGTGCGGTAGATGAATTTGGAAACCGCGCGTTCTATGTTGGCTTCGCGGATATTGTCGGATTGCTGGAAAGTTTGGGCGCGACCAACGACAAGCGCCACAGCACCTACGAGGAAATGTATGCCAATTTGTACTCCGTGCTTCTGGACGCGCCCGGACGGATTTTGATCGCCACTTTTTCCTCCCAGGTGGAGAGGGTTAAATGGATTCTTCAAGCGGCGGCCGAGCTTGGCAAAAAAGTGGCGCTGGATGGGTTTAGCATGAAAATGAATATTGAGGTAGCCAGCCAATTGGGTTATATCAATATCTCCAAAAATGTTCTCATTGATGTAAAAGATATTGATAAATATCCGGAAAAACAGGTGGTGTTGGTGTGCACCGGCGCGCAGGGGGAAGATCGGGCGGTCTTGAACCGGATCGCGACCGGCGAGCATCGCAGTATCAGACTGCGTCGCAATGATACGGTGATATTTTCTTCTTCCATCATCCCCGGCAACGAACGCAGTATCCAAAGATTGAAAGACAGTATTTACCGCCAAGCGGATCATGTCATCCATGGCGATTTAATGGATGTGCATGTGAGCGGACACGCCACGAGGCGCGACATCGTGGACATGCTAGGGCAAGTAAAGCCGACCTATTTCGTTCCGGTCTACGCCAATCATTATTTTTTGAAGGAAGCCAAAAATTTGGCGCTGGGGACGGGATTTCCGGAGCAAAACATTATTGTTCCGGACAACGGTACCATCATTGAATTGACGAAAGGCGCGATGAAAGCGCTGGACAAGAAAGCAGTCACGGATTATGTGTTCGTGGACGGTCTCGGCGTGAGTGATACCCAGCATATCGTTTTGCGCGATCGCCAAGTGTTGGCGGCCGACGGCATGATCGTGATTATCGCGACGGTTGATTCCAAAACCGGAAAATTGATTCAGAATCCGGATATCATTTCCCGCGGCTTCGTGTTTTTGAAGGACAACAAGGAATTGATTGAAGACATCCGCCATAAAGTGAAAAATATGGTCATAGAATCCAATCCGCTTACTTGGATTGATTCCAACCAGATTAAAAACGACATCCGCGACAAGATCGGGCAATTCATTTACACCAAAACCGAAAAGCGGCCGATGGTTTTGCCGGTGGTGATCGGGGTGTAGTCTCGTTTTATGTTCAAAACATTAAGCAAAAAAATCATCTACGAGAATAAATGGATCCGTTTGCGCGAAGACGAGATTGAATTGCCGAACGGCGAGAAGCGATTTTATTCCTATACGGATCGAGTGGATTCCGGCCCCATGATTATTCCCCTGACGGACGAAGGCAAACTGGTTTTGGTGAAAGAGTGGCGCTATCCGATTCGAGATTGGACTTATTGTTTTCCTTGCGGTGGCGTGGAAGAGAACGAAGACAGTTTGACGGCCGCCAAGAAGGAATTAAGGCAGGAAACCGGATATTCGGCCGGGGAATGGACAGCTCTCGGATTTTTGAAAGTAGACCCGGGATCAAATAGCCAGACGACGCCGGTTTACCTTGCTCGGAAATTGAAGAAAGGCGAGGCCGAAAGAGAATCCTCGGAAATTATGGAAATCGTGGAATTGTCGCTGGCCGAAATCAAACGGATGATAAAAAACGATGAGTTAAATAACAGTTGGTTCCTGTCCGGCTATACCAAACTGGTTTATTTTTTGGAGAAAAGTATGAAAAAATTGTATCGTTCAAAGAAAAATAAAATGCTGGCCGGCATTTGCGGCGGCGTTGGCGAATTTACCGGAATTGATCCGACGCTAGTGCGCTTGGTATTTCTTTTTTTCTTGATTTTAACCGGCGTTTTGCCTTTGGGATTGCTGTACTTCGTTGCGCTGTTCATCATTCCGGAGAATCCGGGAATATAGCAAGAAATGAACCTCGCTACGCGAGGTTTTTCTCTTCCAGGTATCGTTCATTGACAGTGAACGATATCCGGTATATACTGTCATTACTAATGAACGTTAGTGTGTATGCCAAAAATAGACAAAAAATCTCTGCAAGAAATAGCCGTGGAACAACGCGCCCAATTGGCGGTTGACGGCGGAGTGGAACGCGCGGCCTTGACAGTGGTAAAAAAATATTTTTCTTTGCCGCAGGCGGTGATTGTGGCGGGAATTCGTCGGTGCGGTAAGTCTACTCTATTGCGCCAAGTGATGTCTTTGCTTAAAGATGACTATTATTATTTTAACTTTGAGGACGAACGGCTGATACATTTTCGGGCCGAGCAGTTTAATGATTTATACGAAGTTTTGCTTGAACTGTACGGGCGGAGAAATATATTCTTTTTTGATGAAATTCAAAATGTGGTGGGCTGGGAACGTTTTGTCCGGCGTTTTCAGGATAACCGATTCAAATTTTTCATTACCGGTTCAAACGCTTCGCTTCTCAGTCGCGAGCTGGGGACGAGGTTAACCGGGCGGTATGTTGATTGCACCTTGTACCCGTTTTCGTTCGCGGAATTTTTGCGCTGGAAAAATTTTGAGTTCCTAAAAAAAGATTTGGTGAAGACCACTATCCGGGCGGAACTCAAAAAATATTTTAATGAGTATTTCGCGCTTGGCGGGATGCCGGAATATCTGCGGTTTGGTTCGGATGAAGCCCTCAAAAAAGTGTATGAAAGTATTATTTATCGGGATATAATAACCCGGTATGAATTGAAAGATGAGCGAGCCTTGCGTGAATTGTGCGTGTATTTGTTCAGTAATTTGGCCGTGCCATTTTCGTATACCGCTCTCAAGGAAACATTGCGGCTTGGCAGTGTTAACACGGTCAAAAGCTACATCCAGTATTTGGAAAATAGTTTTTTATTTTTCACGGTCAATAAATTCAATTTTTCCTATCGCAAACAAATTATTTCACCTAAAAAAGCGTATTGCATCGATAACGCGCTCGCCAAGGCGCTGGGATTTTCTTTTTCCGAAAACAAGGGGCGATTTCTGGAAAATATAGTTTTTTTGGAATTAAAGCGGCGCGGGTATGAACCGACTTACTATCTTTCCGCCAAAGGCCAAGAAATAGATTTTGTCGTGCGACCGGATGCCAAAAAATTTGAATTATTGCAGGTGTGTTGGAGTTTGGAAAATAGACATACCAAAGCGCGGGAAATCGCGGCTCTGCAAACCGCCATGGCTGATTTCAAAATTTCGGTGGGGTACATTTTAACGGATGACGAGGATGAAGAAATAAAAGTTGACGGTAAAAAAATAATTGTGATGTCGGTGTATAAATGGTTGTTGGTGTAGGATTTCGGTTGCGTATTTTACTTTTAAAATTACAATCGCGCCCTTGCGCTCTTCGGCGCGGTGAGGTAAAATTTAGCAGAAGCGGTTGAAAGGTTTTGGTGTTAGCTTTAACCGAGATAACCGCAATGAACTTCGAAACTATGTCCAAACCGATAATTTTTTCCGCCATCCAACCTTCCGGCAATCTGCATATTGGCAATTATCTGGGGGCGGTGGCCAACTGGGTGAAATTGCAGGATTCCGGAAAATACGAAGTGTATTTTGCCATCGCCGATTGGCACGCGCTCGCCGGGAATACCAAACCTTCGGCGCTTTCCGAACAAAAAATAATTGTCGCGGCCGAACTGTTGGCCGCCGGCCTTGATCCGGAAAAAATAACTTTTTTTACGCAGTCGGACGTGCCGGAGCATGTCGAGCTGAGTTGGATTTTCAACTGTCTGACGCCGGTGTCCGAACTGTATCGCATGACGCAATTCAAGGATAAGTCGGAGAAGCAGGAAAAGAATATCAATGCCGGACTGCTTACTTACCCCATCCTTCAAGCGGCGGATATTTTGTTGTACAAAGGCGATTTGGTGCCGGTGGGGGCTGATCAAATTCAGCATGTGGAATTAACGCGCGCTATCGCCCGTTGGTTCAACAAAAAATACGGCGCGTTTTTTTCGGAAACGAAACATCTCCTGACCGAAACGCCGAAAATTATGAGCCTGCTCGCGCCCGACAAAAAAATGAGCAAAAGCCTTGGGGCGGGACATGTGATTGAACTCGCGGACGAACCGGAAGAAATTGAGAATAAATTGAGGAAAGCGGTAACCGCCACCGAAGGCGGTGTCGGCGCTCCCGGAGTGGAAAATTTATTGGCTATCTTAAAAAATTTTGGCGAGGAAGAGGAATACGCCCGATTTGTCGACGCGGAAAAAAATCAGACGATCAAATACGGCGAGCTGAAAAAAGCGACGGCCGTGGCCGTGGCGGATTATTTCTCGGATTTTCGGGAAAAAAGAAAAACATTACTCGCCGAACCGGAGAAAATCAAAGCGATTCTGGAAGACGGGGCGCGGCGGGCGCGGCGGGTGGCGGGCATTACCATGGAACAGGTGAGGAAAATAATCGGGATTAAATAAAAAATGTGAAAAGCAAAGTCGGTCTTTTTTTGACCATCATTTTGGCCGGTATCGGCGTCGGCGGATTTTATTTTTGGAAGAATTTTCGCGGCGCCGCTCCGGCTTTTTTACCGGCGTCGATTAAGGCCATTCGGGCAACATCGTCATTGCCATTTAATGTGCCGGAGGGTTTTTCCATTTCCGTTTACGCCAAGGATTTGGGAACGCCGAGAGTATTGGAAGCGGATCCGCTCGGGAATTTGCTGGTAAGCGTTCCCAGCGAAGGAAAAATTATGGCGATAATCAATCAAGGAGAAAATCCGTCAAAAATAGTGACGATGATTCGGGGCTTGAATAGTCCGCATGGTCTTGTAAGTCATTGCTATAATGTTCCGCAGGGTGACGGCGCCGGCGTTAAAGAATGGTGCGCTTTATTGGTGGCGGAAGAAAATCGGGTAAGCAAATTTACTTATGAAAAGGAGGAATGGAATAATTTTATCGCGGCTGATTCCGATAAAAACGAGCCGTTTGCTTTGGCCGGTGAAGCCGAACTCTTGGTGGAATTGCCCGGTGGCGGCCGGCATATCACGAGAACAATACTTTTCAAACCGATGCGTTTTGATTATGAAGAATCGCCCGGAACTACCGGTCAATTATTCATTTCCATCGGTTCAGCCTGTGATGTTTGCCACGAATCAGACGTCAAACGGGCGGTAATTATGAAGGCGGATATTGATTTTTCGCGCGGGCCGAAAGCGGCGAATATGGTCGTGGGAGAACCGAAGATTTACGCCAAAGGTTTGCGCAATTCCGTTTTTATGGCGCTGAATCCCGAAACCGAAGAATTGTGGGCGACGGAAATGGGTCAGGATAAACTCGGCGACGACCTCCCGCCGGATGAAATAAACATTATCCGAGAAAACCAAAATTACGGTTGGCCGATTTGTTATGGCAAAAATATTCATGACACGGTTTTTGACAAAAATACTTATATAAGGAATCCATGTCTCGCGCCGTTTGAAATTCCGAGCCAGATTGATTTACCGGCTCATTCCGCGCCACTCGGTTTGGCGTTCGTTCCGGACTCCTGGGGAGGAGAATACGAAAATGATTTATTGGTCGCTTATCACGGATCATGGAATCGATCAGCGCCGACCGGATACAAGGTGGCGCGTTTGATTTTTGACGAACAGGGGAATTATACCGGTTCGGAGGATCTCATCACCGGTTGGCTCGCGGATGATGGTAAAACCGCCATTGGTCGGCCGGCGGGATTGTTATTCGGACGAAGCGGGGAATTGTATGTAAGCGACGACAAAGCCGGAGTGGTGTATAAAATTATTCATTAATCAAATCAGTATGATGAGCGCGGCGATTCTGAATTTTTCCAAACAATTGGATTATCGGCCGACGGTGGAGAACGCCAAGAAATTAAAAAAATACGACAGTTATATATTGCTCGGCATGGGTGGGTCGCATCTGCCGGCGGATCTGGCGCTTTTGTGGAAGCCGGAATTATCGCTTCGGGTTCATTCGGATTACGGCTTGCCGGCGGGGAGCGCGGCCGAAAAAAGACCGCTCATTATTGCTTGTTCTTATTCCGGCAATACCGAGGAAGTGATTGACGGCCTGAAACTGGCGATGAAACGAAAGTTGCCGGCGGCGGTGATCGCGGTCGGAGGGGCGCTCATCGCTTACGCCCAAAAAAATCAATTGCCCTATGTTCAGATTCCGAATACCGGCATTCAGCCACGCTCCGCTCTCGGTTTTTCGTTTCGCGCGCTGCTTGCTATTCTTGATGATGAGGGCGGATTGCGGGAGTGCGCCAAACTCGCGAAGAAAATTCGGCCGGCGGATTTTGAACTGATCGGCAAGACGCTCGCAAAAAAGTTGAACGGTTTCGTGCCGGTGATTTACGCTTCCCGCCGGAATTTTACGATTGCTTGGAATTGGAAAATAAAATTGAATGAAACCGGCAAGATTCCCGCTTTTTATAATTTATTGCCGGAAATGAATCACAACGAAATGAACGGTTTTGACATCGTGCCGGCCACACGCGCATTGTCCGAGCGTTTTTATTTTATTATTTTGAAAGACAAAACCGATCATCCTCGTATTCAAAAAAGGATGGATATTTTGGAAAAATTGTATAGCGAGCGGCGGTTGCCCGTTTTTGTGGAAACCCTCGCGGGTCAGTCACCATTGGAAAAAGTTTTTTCCTCGCTTCTCTTGGCGGACTGGGTGTCGGTTTATACCGCCGAAAATTATGGGCTGGATTCGGAGCAAGTGCCGATGGTGGAAGAGTTCAAAAAAATGATGGGAAAATAGCATTATTTCCTCAAACGCGATAAAATATAATCAATGGGTCTAATGATATATACTCATTCGCTAAAGAATATGTAAATAAATTTACTTATTCTTTCACTCACTTCGTGTATGAAATATATTTTGGGGATACTCGCGATCGCTCTCGGCGCGGCCATGGTGATCAAAACCCAGTGGTTTGTGGAGAATTTCGGCCATAGCGCTTGGGCCGAGGCCAAACTCGGCGGCGGCGGAACGCGGCTGATGTACAAAATCATGGGGATTATTTTCATTGTCGGGTCGCTCCTAACCATGACCGGCATGCTGGGACCATTCGTATTGGGCATCTTTGGAAAATTGTTTGGCATCGGCGCGTAATGTAATTACGAATTAAAAATTACGAATTACGAATTGCGTCCGTTGTCCAAATATAGGCATAATCCTAGCCGTTTCGGCTATAGGTCTACCGGCGTCCATCTGAAATTCGTAATTCGTAATTTGTAATTCGTAATTGATCACAAGCATGTCCTACCACACCGGCAACAATTTAGTCGATCCTTATCTGCTTTTTGAGAAAGCGCGATTGCGGTCGGGGATGCAGGTCGCGGATTTCGGCGCGGGGCGCACCGGGCATATTGTGTTCCCCGCCGGCGCGATTGTGGGCGAGACCGGAATAGTGTACGCGGTGGATGTGTTGAAAGACGTTTTGGAATCAATCAAAAAAAGAGCCAATATGGAAGGGCGGGAAAATATCCATACGGTGTGGGCTGATTTTGAAAAAAGCGGTGGCGTTTCCATCCCCGCGGGCAGTCTGGACGCGGTGTTTATGGTCAATGTATTGTTCCATGCCGCGGATTGTTGCGATCCGCTCCATGAGGCGGCGCGACTTTTGCGGAACAAATCAAGAATCGTGGCGGTGGACTGGATGAAGAGGCTTTCCAACCTCGGGCCGACCGAAGACAAGATGGTAAATTTTTCTCGAATTATCGCCTGGGCGCGGGACAACGGTTTCGGTGTTCAAGAAGACGCCGCCGTCAGTCCCTATCATCGCTGTCTGGTGCTGTATAAAAATGATTAAAACCAAAACCGCCATCGGCAAATGGGGCGAGGAACAAGCCGCGCTTTTTCTAATGAGAATTGGTTACCGAGTGCTGGAAAGAAATTTTTTTACCCGCCATGGCGAGATTGATATTGTCGCCTTTTTTTATGAAAAAAATAATTCAAAAGTAATTTCCTTCGTGGAGGTAAAGACCAGAAAACAATCGGACGGTAGTGCCGAACGGGCAACCAACCGGACGAAAATAAATCGTCTGAAATACTCCGCCGCGGTTTATTGCCGAAAGAACAACATTGATGTTCAAACCGTTTCCATTTTGTTTGAACATATCAGCGTTTGTGTTATTGGCGCGAACACTGTTAATATATCTAAATTCATTTTGCCTCTCAATGCGTAGTAATTTACGGATTTAGGGACTTATCAACGCCGGATCGTCACTTTATGAGATTTTTGGAAATAGTCAGGCGGAATGGAATCAAAATTACCCGACCGACCGTGGCCGTTTTTTTGATTTTCGGGTATTACCTCGCGAACCGTCTTTATCTCATTTGGCGATATGGCGAGCGGGGTTTCGGGTATGATTTTGGTATTTATCGGCATCATATTGTCGGTTTCTTTGATCGTTTGGGAGACCCAACCGCCCCTTCTTTCGCTTTTTCCGGTTTTTCCAACGCGCTCTTGGTTATTCGGACGAGTCTTCCTGAGATATTGATCGGTTGGTATTTATTGATAAGTCTTGGCATCGTCGTGTTTCTATACGCGCTCATGAAAAAATGGTTCAATCGGACGGCCGCGATCTTGGCGGTTCTCGCCATGGCCACTTCGCTCGTACAGTTTGAATTTTATCAATGGTACTATTATCGCAATCTGCTGGCGGTCTTTTTTACGATGCTCGCGCTTTACTTGTTTGAGTTTCGTTCGTATTTGATTATTCTGCCGGCGATCGTGATCGGATCTATCCACCCCCCATCTTTCATTCCGTTTTTTTTGGGTTTGAGTGTGTATGGTGTCATCAGAAAAGAAGACCGGAAGTTTTTGATTATCAGCTTGGCCGTTTCCGCGGTGGCCGTGGCCGGCTTGAATTGGCCGGAGTGGCGGGGCTATCTTGATTATTTGACCATTGTGAAGGGCGCGGTGCCGGTATTTGGCAATTATCTATTTTCCGAAACCAACGAATTTACCGGCCAGTTCATTGATTTCAGTTATTTTTGGAGATCCGGTCTGTTGTATTTTCCTTTTGCCGTTGCCGGCGTGTTTTTTGTCTGGCGGCGCGTTCCTCTGATTTCCATCCTCGCCTTTATTTACAGTTTGTTGATCGTCGGTGGATTTGTTTTGTATCGCCGTTATTTTGTTTATTTGGACATAGTCTTGATTATCATTGCCTGCGGTTGGCTCGGTGGCGAGATTGATAAATTCGGTCATAGGCCGATCTGGAAGATAATGTTAGCGGTAGCGGTGGCCATATCAATCGGGAGGAGCCTGCATCAACTTGCGGGTTTCCGGCCGCTTCTGACCGCGGCGGAATTTACGGCCATAGTAGAGACGCAAGTTTTGCCGAATAATAAACCTCTCATGGCGCTGTCTTCTTATTACGCGCCTTGGCTGTATGGTTTTAGCAATCACGAAGTGATCGCTCCGGGTATGTTTGAAGCGAACCGTTGGAATAGGGAGGAATGGATGCGATTTTGGTACTCAAACGATTCCGACGTCAGGAAAAATCTTTTTCAGAAATATCAAGAAAAGGAAATATATATTTTTATGGGCGAAAGGGATCAGTGGCAAAGAGAACAATTTTTGAACGATCCCGCTTTCGTTGCCATTAACCGTTATTTATGGATTTATCAATTGTAAGCCCGGTTTTGGTCGGATTGTTTGGCGGTTTGGTGTTTTTTGTCGGGCGGAAAAAATTGCCTAAAAATTCACCGGCGGAAATGACGCTGGTAGCAGTCGGTTTGGGGTTATGCACATTGATTCTGTCATTTGGGCTTTTTAATATGTTGATAAGTTTTTTTTAGTGGTATACTAATGGCATAGAATATGGAATATGGAGCACATAACATGGAACATGGAAAAGTATGTCTGTAATTGCTCCATGCTCCATGTATGGCGCTATTCTAATTTTTTGTTGGTATGACCGCAACGATTCTCCCCGATATCTTTCGTTGGGCGGGGGTATTTCTCCTGGTGGCCGGCGTGACGATTTATCTTTTTTCCAAAGGAAAGGAAGGGGGCGGTTTTTCGTTTTCGCGCGGTGGTACCGGCACGAAGACCTTGGATTCATACGCCATTGATGTCACCCGTCTCGCGGCCGAGGGAACGATTGATCCGGTTGTCGGCCGGGAAAAAGAAATAACGCGCGTTACGCAAATTTTGGCGCGTCGTGCCAAAAATAACGCAATTTTGGTCGGACCGCCCGGTGTGGGGAAGACCGCCATCGTGGAGGGGTTGGCTTTGAAGATCGTTACGAATGATGTTCCGGCGATTCTCGCGAAGAAAAGAGTGCTATCCTTGCAAGTGGCCGAATTACTGGCCGGCACCAAATACCGCGGTGAATTTGAGCAGAGAATCAAGCATCTGGTGGAGGAAATCCGGTTGTCAAATCGCAGTATTATACTTTTTATTGATGAAATCCATACTGTCATGCAGACGCGAGGCGCGGAAGGGTCGGTGAATTTGTCGGATATTTTGAAACCGGCGCTCGCGCGCGGCGATATGCAGCTTATCGGCGCCACCACGCAAAAGGAATATGAGCAGTACATTCAACCGGAAGAAAGTTGGGATCGGCGTTTTCAACGCGTTCTCGTTGATGAACCGAGTGTGGAAGAGTCCATTAATATTCTTCAGGGCATTAAAAAGAATTATGAAACCTACCACAAGGTGAAATTTTCCGACGAGGCGATTCGGGCGGCAGTCACTCTTTCGCAGGAGTACATCACCGGTCGGCGTTTGCCGGACAAGGCGATTGATTTGATTGACGAAGCGGCGGCGATGGTCAATGTGGAGGCCGGTGCCGTTCCGGATCACGCGGCGGCTCTTCTGCACGGCGCGGCGCGAAAATTGGCTGACGCGGAAAACCGGTCGGTAAATTCGGAAAAAATAAATAAATTGAAAAAAGAATTGGCCGGATTATTAAAATTGGAGGAAAACACCAAGGATTTCAATGAATTGCATAAATTAAGAGGAATGGCGGTGCGAGTAGTGAAACAAATTCAAGTGGAAGAAAAAAATGGCGATGAGGAAAACGATTGGCCGTTAGTGGACGCGGATCACATCAAGGAAGTGGTCGCGGAATGGGTGGGGATGGACAAAGAGGAAATTCACTAATTTGTTTTTTTTAATTTTTTTAATATGAACGATATTGTCGCGAAAACAAGTACGATTTCCAGCCTGAAAATCGCCGTGGCTTTGGCTTTCCTCAGCGGAGCCAATTTGCTCGCCGCCGCCAGTATGGTTCGGCCGAGTTTGCCGAGTTCAAGATCAAGGGACCCGCTTCCGCCGCCGGTTGTGGTGAATTTCAAAGAACCGGATTTGGTGGTCAATGATTTGTTTTTGAATGTAAGTGGCGATTATGACGGCGCGAGTGATCTGGAGCTTAGCGTGGTATATCAGAATATCGGCAAGGCCACGGTCGGTCAGCCGTTTCAAATTGCCGTTACCACTGAACCGGCCGGCGTATTCCATGATGCCGGTCTTTCCATCGGAATGGCGGATAAATCAAGCGAAACCGCCGGCGAGGACAATAAATTCAATTTGGCGCCGGGCGAAACCGCGATGCTGAAGATTGTTCTTAATCGGGATGTTGAAACCGTTTTTGACGGTTCGTCATTAAGAATATTCGGCTATGTTGATTTTGTTGAAAATAAATCGGATGGAAATATTCCGGAATTTGATGAAACCAACAACGAAAAAAACTTGGTCGTGCCGGTTGTCAAGTCCGCTTTGGCCGAGAATATTCCGGTTCCACCGGCCGAGACCGAACAAGCTGACACCGCTGAAACGCAAAATCAGACGGAAACGACGGACACCGCCAAATTTTGCGATACCGGCGCCACTAGTCCGGACGCTTGCGGTGAACGGTTGAAAGGATTTCCGGAATTATCAAAAAAGGCGATTGAAGATATTCTCTTCAAATACGCTTGCGTGGGAGTATACAAAGGAATACCGCTATTCAGCGTGCGGAATCAGATTGTGCCATTAGAGATTGATGCCGGGGCTTTGCTGTCTTATCCTCTCGGCAAATGTTCGCTGGCGGAATTGGGCGTAGTGACGACATTGGACGCGGCCAAAAAATGTTTGGATGAATTGAACGCGCCACTCAAAGATGATCCGCTGTATCTCGGCGTGGCTTGTTAAAAATAAGTAAATCTTTGGAGATTATTTAACAATTTATCATTAACTCTGATTCTATGTCAGTACTGGAAGCAAGCGCGCCAGCCGTCGGCGTTCAGGTCAAGACCGGTGTCGTCACTTCCGCCAAGATGGCGATCGCCGTGGCATTTTTGGGAGCGGCGGCACTCGCGGCGGCGGCCGTGGCCGGAATGGGTGGGGCGGGGAGTGACGGTTCCGGTAAGGGCGGATATGGGTATGGGTACAATAAGGCCCTACAGCCGGTAATCAAGGAAGTGTCATTGGAAGTAAAAGCACCTGGTAATGCTAAACAAATATTTTCCCAAAAAATGTCAGCTGCTCAAGGAAATTTGACATATTATCTTGGTTATTTGGGACAATATTCGTCCGAAAGCGTCAATAATAAAGTAGTAGTAACTGTTAAGGCGGTTGATAATGCAGATGCCAATACGGTTTACGGTTACTATGTGTCTTATGACACCTATTCAAGCATTGTTGATAACAATTTGGCGTTTAAGAGTCAAGTGATTGATAAAGTGGTCTGGACAAAATCAAAACAATACATGTTTGTCAATACAGAATCGAAATTCTATGTGTATGTATTGGCTAAGAACGCTGACAATTTGTTCACATTTCCCGGCTTAGGAATTGACGATGGGACTTATATGTGGCTTTATAATGCAATTTCTTTTACCAGTAGCACCACATCTACCACTCCGATTACTCCAACCTCCACTGCCAAACAGCCGATTATCGATCAGACGACAATCAGCGTTGTCAATAATAACAATCCGATGGTGTATAATAATTCAATGGCAAAGGGGAATCTGCCGTACCCGGGTAATGTAGTTAAGGTTAACTATGATACTTTGAAACATAAGAAAGTTAAAATTAGCGTAGACAAAGTATTGAATGATGACGGCAATGTGGAGTATGGATTTTTAGTGGTGTATGGTGGCAATTTTGGGGCATTTCCAGAAAATGTAGCTTTTAAATCAAATGTGGGTAAAGCCAAATGGGGTAAATCCAGTAGCTATATATTTGTGGCGTCCGAAGCATCCCCTAATGTCTACGCGCTTGTCAGGAATAAAGATGGGAAAAATGTGTATTCTACTCTAGGTTTAGATGACGCGACACTTTTTAAGTTCTATCTCGCATCGACAACCCCTGCCACCTCCACCCCGGCAATATAATCCTATGCCCGCGCCCAAGAAAATCGGACGCCACTCCAAAGTAAAAGCCAGAACTTTCTCCTTGGTTAAATTGGCAATGGCCGCGGTTCTTTTGGGTGGTGCTTCCGCGGTCTTCGCTTTTACATTAGCGTCACGAGACAAAAGCCGGGAAGAAAATTCGCCGGTGTGGTGCGCTTACGGCTCGCAGTTATATGATTCCGGACTTGGTAACAGTCTTGTCAACTATTGCGGGGCGGCCAAAAGCGCCAGTCAATGCGAAGGCCTGCTTCTCGGCACACCCTTCAAAACCATGAATGGCTGTTTGGACTACTTGTCGGCGCTCACCGAATAGGCCGGAACGATCGTGTCGGGGCGGGTATATTCTCACGATTTTTGCACAACTTGACAATCGGTCGCGCCGGTGGTATTATATTACCAATAAGGTAGCTTCATAAAGAGCTGCCTTATTTATTCAAGAATTTAATTTATTTTTTATTAATTTGACAGTCTATGTCGGAAATAACGAAAGCCATCCAGATTCTCTGCGATGAAAAAAATTTATCTTACGAAATGGTGATGGAAGCCTTGGAATCGGCCATGGCCGCGGCTTACCGCAAGGATTTTGGCAATCGCCAGCAAAATATCAAGGTGAAATTTGATCCGGACACCGGCGACATGAAGGTTTGGGATGAAAAAATCGTGGTGGAAGATATTGACGCCGAGGAATTGGAAAAAGCCCAGGTGGAATTGGCCGAACGGAGAGAGCAGGCGCATAAGGAACAAAGAGAGCTGGCCGAGGAAGAAATTGCCGATTTGGCGCATTTTAATCCGAAGACGGAGATAATGATTACCGAAGCGAAAGCGATTAAGCCGAAAGTGAAGGTGGGCGAAACTTTGATTATTGATTTGGAAGTGGGCGGAGATTTCGGCCGAATGGCGGCGCAAACCGCCAAACAAGTCATCATTCAAAAATTGCGCGAAGCGGAAAGAAACACGGTTCTGGAAGATTTCAAGAAACAGCAGGGCAGTATTGTTTTCGGTTTTGTGCAGAGATTTGATCGGGGTGGCGCGTTGATTGTGGATCTTGGCAAAGTAACCGGCCTCGTGCCGGCCGGCGAACAAACGAGAAGAGATCATTATAAGCTCGGAACCAGAATGAAATTTTATGTGGCATCGGTCGCCATGGGACAACGCGGGCCGGAGATAATTCTTTCTCGCGCCGATAAGCGGATGGTGCAGGTGATTTTTGAACAGGAAATTCCGGAAATTGCCAGCGGGGAAGTGGAAATAAAAGGAATCGCCCGCGATGCCGGCAACCGTTCCAAGGTGGCGGTATTCACCGCGGATGAAAATATTGATCCGATCGGTTCCTGTATCGGCCAGAGAGGCAGTCGCATCACCACCATCATTGAGGAATTAGGCGGAGAGAAAATCGATGTAATCCAGTATAATGACAATGCCGAACAATACATCAAGCACGCTTTGTCGCCGGCCAAAGTGGCTGGAGTGGAATTGAATGGTGATACCAAAGAAGCGGTGGTATACGTGGTGCCGGATCAATTTTCTTTGGCGATCGGACGCGAAGGCCAAAATGTGCGTTTGGCGGCCGAACTTACCGGCTGGAAAATAAAAGTGGTGGAGCAGGGGGGCGAAAAAATCGTCAGCAGCGATGAAGAACCGGCAGTTGTCGAGGAAAGCGCGACGCAAGAACCTGAAAAAATTGAAGAAACAGCCGAATAGAAACCGGCGGTAGAATAATGGCGGGATTGGTTTTATTCGTGGTATAATGGTGGCAATTACGAATTACGAATTGTGTCCGGCGGGTTCATGCTTTCGCATTCGTAATCGTTAATTCGTAATTCCCCTAAAGGGATTCTTCGCTCCGATCAGAATGACGCGGTAATTCGCCTGCTCGGCGTAGCGAAGCGAAGCCGAGTAATTTTTAATTCGTAATTGACTATGATCGCTTTGTTTCAAACAGTTGTTTATCAGCCAATCTTCAATTCATTTGTTCTGCTTTATAATTTCATCCCGGATGTGGGAGTAGTGATTCTTGTCATTACCGTCGTTATCAAATTATTGCTTTATCCGTTGACGGCATCTTCCATCAAGGCGCAGAAATCCTTATCGGAAATGCAGCCACGACTGGATGAATTGAAAGCCAAATTCAAGGATGACAAACAATTGTTGGCGCAGGAGACGATGAAAATGTACAAGGAACACAAAGTCAATCCGCTCGGATCCTGCCTGCCGATTTTGGTGCAACTGCCGATATTCATCGCTCTTTATATGGTTTTGCAGGCCGGCCTGGCGTCAAATAATTTTGACAAACTTTATCCGTTCGTCACCAATCCCGGACAGCTGAATACCGTGACTTTCGGATTGTTTGATCTGAAAAATAACAGCATCGTTCTGGCGTTATTGGCCGGCGCGGCGCAATACTTCCAATCAAAAATGTTCATCAGAAAGAAAGCGCCGAAGGTGGCCGGAGAAGGGGCCAAGGATGAAAATATGACCGCGATGATGAACAAGCAGATGCTGTATTTCCTGCCGCTTATGACGGCGTTCATCGGCATGAAAATGCCCGCCGGCTTGACGCTGTATTGGTTCTTGTCCACTCTGCTTACCGTCGCGCAACAGATGATATTATTTCGAAAAACCGGAACCGATGTCGGCGCGCTTACCGTTCAAAAATAATCGGGATTATAATCTGGTGAATATTCGGCTATGAGGTTGGACTTAAAGACTCTAAAATATCTGGAAGTGGAGACCGTTTCCGGCAAAACGCTTGGGCATGTTTACAATCTGGAAATTGAAATTGACGGACAGGCGGTGGTTCAATATTGGGTGAAGCCGTCTTTCGTCAGCCGGAAGGAATATCTCGTCAGCCGCGATCAAATCGTTGAATTTACCGATCGAAAAATAATTGTGGACGATGCCGTCGTTCGGGATGGTGGAATTGAGGCGCGCCAATCGGCGTCCGCGAAAACCGAACCGGCGGCGCTGTCGGAAAGAAGTTAAAAAAGATGCCCCGAACGGGCATTTTTGGCCGATAATGACGGTGTGGCCGGGGAATGAATATTTGAAGTATGATCGATGATTTTATCATCAGCATCAAAAAAACTTTGGCTTATTTTGATATTTTTGATTATCCTCTCACCGCGTCCGAACTGGAACATTTCTTGTGGGACGGGCCGATTGGCGGCACGCACGTTGATTTTCAGCTTGCTCTGGATCGCGCGATAACGGCCGGATCGGTTGGTCGGCTAAACGGTTTCTTTTTTTTGCCGAGACGGGAAAAAATTGTTGAAACCAGGTTGAATAATGTTCTTTTGGTGGAGCATAAAACGCGCATTGCCCGTCGCGCCATCAAAATGATAAGCCGTGTGCCATTCGTTCGAGCGGTGTTCGTTTGCAACACGCTCGCGGCCGGCTGGCCGAAAAAGGACAGTGATATTGATTTGTTTATCGTGGCCGCTCACGATAAAATCTGGCTCGTTCGAATGTTCGTAACCCTGCTCATGAGTATCACGAACTTACGCCGGGGAAGGCGCAAAATCGCCGATCGGGTTTGTTTGAGTTTTTATGTTACGGAAAACAGTTTGAATTTGTCCGGAGTTTCTCTCGATCCTCCGGATGTTTACCTGATATACTGGCTGTTGATGCTCCTACCGGTTTATGGAGGGGCGGAGTATTATTGCCGGGTTTTGGCGGAAAATTCCTGGACGCGCGATTTCGTAAAAAATAACCGCGCGAATTACAGTTTGTCGTCAATTTTAGAAGTCAAATTGAATAAATTGGAATTTTTTTCGCACTCGGCGGTTGAAAAAATTTTCAGCGGGCGAACGGGCGAGGCCCTTAATGGTTTTTGCAAAAAAATTCAGTTGAAAAAAATAGCCGGAAATCATGATTACCGACGGCGCGCGCTCGGGATCGGCGTCGTCGTGAATGATGAAATGCTGAAATTCCACGAGAACGACCGGCGAGCGGAGTATCGGGAGAGGTGGCGCGAGAAAATTACGAATTAAAAATTACGAATTACGAATTGTGTCCTTACGCACTTCGTAGTCGTAAATTCGTAATTCGTAATTCGTAATTCTTACACTGCCATGTTTATTTCAAAAATCAGTCTGGAAACGATTTTTCGTGTTCTTATAAGGGGGTATCTATTTGTCTTGCCTTGGCAAACGGTTTGGATTGTTCGCGAACGGTATTTGAACGGTTATAAATGGCAGTATGGCGCGACCCAATTTTTTTTGTCGGAGGCCGTCGCCTGGATTGTTTTTTTGCTGTTTTTTTGGTGGTCGGGGCGCCGAGTGGCGCGGGCGGTCAAAGAGAATAAAATTGTTTTTTCTTGGACGCCGGATCGGGTGTTCACGCTGTTTGTTTTGATTTTTATTCTCTATTCATTTCTGTCCGTCGTTTGGTCACCGGTTCGGGAAATCGCTTTTCAACACTCAATTCATCTACTGGAAGCCATTTTGCTTTTTTTCGTTATCTATCTCGGACCGACTACTAAAAAAGAAATTATTTTTTGGTTCCTGCTGGGGAGCGTTATTCCGGCTATTTTGGGTATCGCGCAATTCCTCGCGCAAACAACCTGGCCGGCGCCTTGGCTCGGATTGTCCGCGCATCTTCCGTCCGAGGCGGGGACGGCGATTGTCGGGGGATCAGGCCGGTGGCTGCGCGCTTACGGATCATTCGCGCATCCCAATATTTTCGGCGGTTACCTCGCGCTGGTACTCATGTCAGTGTTTTATTTCATTTCCGATAATCCGATTCAAAAATCAGGCAAAAAAATCATATTAAGTTTGTTCATTGTCATTATTTCCGCCGCTTTATTTTTTTCTTTCAGCCGAAGCGCGGCGGGGATGCTCGTGGCGGCGTTCGCGCTGTTCGGCGGTTTGGGATTATGGAATAAAACTTTGTCAAAAAACTTTGCTGTTTTTTTATCACTGCCGATTTTAATTTTTTTTATCGGCGGAATTATTTACTCACCTCTTGTCAAAACCCGTCTGGTGGGAATTTCCGCTTCGGAAATAACCTCGGTTCAAGAACGAATTTCCGGATATGACGAAGCAGGACGAATTATCGCTCGCCATCCCTGGCTTGGTGTCGGTAGCGGGAATTATACCGTCGCCGCGTATCTCCTTGATAATTCCCGACCGGGCTGGGAGTATCAGCCGGCGCATAATACGGCGCTGTTGTTTACGGCCGAAATGGGGGTGGTCGGAGTGATAATTTTCCTCGGGTTGTCGGCTTCATTTGTACGGTATTTCCGCCTCATAAAACCAAAGAAAAATTGGCATTTGGAGTTGTTTTTGCTCATTCCGCTTATTTTCGGATTATCGTTTGATCACTATTTTTGGTCATTGCCGGTCGAAATGTTCAGCTTTGCGACATATCTCGGTATCATTTTCAGGCCAACTGTCCACAGTTAGTCCACTGGTATTGATTTTGGCTTATTTTAGCTTAAATTTTGATTTGACGGGGATGATCAAGTAGTCTATAATAACTTTATTAGTGTTTATAATCTATTGATAAGTGCGGGGTGAAAATAAAGAGCCTATAATAGGTAATAGGCACGGAATGCACGCCACAGGAAGTTAGCGCCGCTGACAGGCATCGCTGGCTTGTAAAGGTCGTCATACCGAGCTCATTACCTATTCTGGGCTTTTTTGTTTGGCGGGGAAAATGTCTTTTACGAGCCTTGACAAAAAGTGAAAACTACTGCTAAAATGGGGTCTTGACTATTATCACTCTCGGTGGTAGAGTGATAAAGCTTAAATTTATTTATTAACTCCAATCGGTATGAGCATCAAACCATTGGGCGACCATGTTGTCGTCAAACTTTTGGAAAAAGAAGAGGTAACCGCTTCCGGAATCGTTTTGCCGGACACGATTGACAAGAAAGAAAAGGCTGAGGGAAAAGTCGTGGCGGTCGGACCCGGCAAAATGCTGGAAACCGGCGCGCGCGGCGCGATGGAAGTTGAGGTCGGCGATACCGTTCTTATCAAAAAATGGGGTGGTGACGAAGTGGAAGTCAAGGGTGAGGATTATAAAATAATTTCAGCGGAAGACATTCTCGCTATTCTTGAATAATAATTAAAATATCTTGTATGTCAAAGCAAATCAAATACAAAGACGACGCGCGCCAAGCGTTGGTGCGGGGTGTGGATACTCTCGCCAATGTGGTCAAAGTCACTCTTGGTCCGAAAGGGCGCAATGTGGTATTGGATAAGGGCTATGGTGCTCCCACCATCACCAAAGATGGCGTATCGGTCGCCAAAGAAATTGAAGTGGAAGATAAATTTGAAAATGTCGGCGTGGAACTGGTGAAAGAAGTCGCCAGCAAAACCAATGACGATGTCGGCGACGGCACCACCACCGCCACCGTGCTGGCGCAAGCGATCGTGAAGGAAGGTTTGAAAAATGTTACCGCCGGCGCGAACGCCGTGGCTCTGAATCGCGGTTTGCACAAAGCGACCGAAGCGATCGTCGCCGAATTGAAAAATAAAATTTCCAAAAAAGTGGAGATGGATGAGATCGCCAATGTGGCGGCCATTTCCGCCAATGACGCGGAAATCGGTCAAAAGATTGCCGAAGCGATGAAAGAAGTGGGCAGTGATGGCGTCATTACCGTGGAGGAATCGCAATCATTCGGCATGGAAATTGAAACCGTGAAAGGAATGCGTTTTGACAAGGGTTATGTGTCGCCTTACATGGTGACCAATCCCGACCGCATGGAAGCGGAATACGCCGACCCGTATATTTTAATTACCGACAAGAAAATTTCTTCTTTGGAAGAAATTTTGCCTCTCCTTGAAAAAGTCGCCGGGAGCGGAAAGAAAGATTTGGTAATAATTGCCGATGATGTTGACGGTCAGGCTTTGGCCACATTCGTCGTCAACAAACTGCGTGGCACATTTAATGTGCTCGCGGTCAAAGCGCCCGGATTCGGCGATCGCCGCAAGGAAATGTTGCAAGATATCGCCACGCTTACCGGCGCGAAAGTGATTACCGAAGACATTGGTCTCAAATTGGACAGCGCTACTTTGGAAGACTTGGGACATGCCCGCAAAGTGACCGCCACCAAAGACACGACTACGGTCGTGGAAGGCAAAGGCGCGGAAACGGAAGTGAAAGACCGTGTCGCGCAAATTCGCAAAATGATTGAACAAACCGATTCGGATTTTGATCGCGAGAAATTGCAAGAACGATTGGCGAAACTGGCAGGAGGCGTGGCCGTCATCAAAGTCGGCGCCGCTACCGAAACGGAAATGAAGGAAATCAAACATCGGATTGAAGACGCGGTCGGCGCCACCAAAGCGGCCGTGGAAGAAGGCGTGGTTCCGGGCGGTGGCGTGGCCTTGATTCGCGCCATGAAGGCTCTTGATAATCTCAATCTGCCGGATGAAGAAATGATCGCCGTCGGCATTTTGCGTCGCGCTCTGGAAGAGCCTCTGCGCGTTATTGCCGAAAATGCCGGATTTGACGGCGCGGTGGTCGTGAACGAAGTCAAGAAGCACGAGGCCAACTTCGGATTTAACGCCGCTACCGGCGAATATGAGGATATGGTGGTCTCCGGCATCATTGATCCGACCAAGGTGACTCGATCCGCTTTGCAGAACGCGGTTTCCATTGCCGGTATGCTCCTCACGACCGAAGTGGTGGTGACCGATCTGCCGAAGAAAGATGAACCGAATATGCCACCAATGGGTGGTGGTATGGGCGGGGGGATGTATTAAGGCATGGAACATAGAGCATAGAACATAGAACAAGTACGAAAACGCTCGCTGAAATAGCGAGCGTTTTTTATTGAATTATGATTGACATTTGATAAATAAAAGTTTAAATCTTTCGTACACGGGGAATGATTTGTAATTTTTTCGGCGGGGCATTCACTTGGGGCCGAGATTTTCTCGACCCCAAGCTTTTGCCAGTAATTTCTCCACTTTATTTTGAGAGCAGGCTTGTGAGCCGGTTCTCAATTTTTTCATGGAGATCACGCCCGAAGATTACCTTCAGGGGCAGAGGCAGTTCACAGACGGCCGTAACCGTCTCTTCTTGACACTGCACTGTGCCGGTGATGGTTGTTCCGAGCACACTGGCCGTGACCGCGCCGGCCAAATCCTCCCATTCCTCCGTCTGAACGGTGGCGATGCTGGCGTACTTGGCCTTCTTGCCCATGTACGCCTCCTTGATTCTTCGGATCGCCTCTTTTGGATCAAGGCGATGTTCTACGACAACCATGATCGTTGACATACTCTCCTTAATCCTTACGGGTTTTTACTGGCAGTCAGTAAAATTACCTCAAAAATAGAAAAAAGTCAAGGGTCGGCAGGCTTGTTTTTTTATGGTATTTGGGATAAGATTGAAAAACATATTATGCATGATCAGATCGCCCAATTGGAATCTTTGCAAGAAAAAATCGCCTTTACCTGGGGCTTGCTTAAGGTTGATGAGATGATTGCCGAGAGTCATGGTTTGGAGAAATTTATGCAGGCCGGTGATTTTTGGGAGGATCAGGAAGAGGCCAAGAAGACCGCGCAACGGTACAAGGAATTGAAAGATGAAGCGGAAACCTGGACAAAAATGAAGCAAGAAGTGGCGGATTTGCTTCGTCTTTGCGCGGAATTGGTCAGCCAACCGGACGCGGACCTGAAACAGGAAATAATCAAAAGAATCACTGAATTGAATGGTGAATTCGCCAAGTTGGAATTTTTCGCGCTTTTTGACGGAAAAAATGACAAAAAAAACGCCATTGTTTCCATTCATTCCGGCAGTGGTGGCACGGAGGCGCAAGATTGGGCGGAAATGCTGTTGCGAATGATAACGCGCTACGCGGAAAAAAAACAGTGGATGGTGACGATATTGGATGAAGCTAAGGGAGCCGAGGCCGGCATCAAGCTCGCGACTTTGCGGATTGAAGGACGGTACGCGTATGGCAATTTACAGGGTGAACATGGCACCCATCGGCTGGTGCGGATTTCTCCTTTTGACGCCGAAAAAATGCGTCATACTTCGTTCGCGTTGATTGAGGTGATACCGGAGGTTGAGTCTGCCGAAATGGTGGAAATTGATCCCAAAGATTTGCGCATAGATACTTTCATGTCCGGCGGCAAGGGCGGCCAAAGCGTCAATACCACTTATTCGGCGGTGCGGATTGTCCACCTTCCGACCGGCACGACCGTGCAATGTCAGAATGAAAGATCGCAATTGCAAAACAAGGAAACCGCCCTGAAAATTTTGCATTCAAAACTGATAAAATTACAGGAAGAAAAAGAAGAAGAAGAACACCAAAAATTGCGTGGCGAATACAAAAGTCCGGAGTGGGGCAGTCAGATTAGATCTTATGTGCTACATCCCTACCACATGGTCAAGGATTTGCGAACGCGCTACGAGACGGCCGATACCGAGGCGGTATTGAATGGCGAGCTTGATCCGTTTGTGGAAGCGTATTTGAAGTGGAAAAAGACCGATGGAATTAAGAATTAAAAATTTTACGTCATTGCGAGGAGCGAACGCAGTGAGCGACGTGGCAATCCCTTTGTACTTTGATATAAACTAAGGGATTGCCACGTCGCTTCGCTCCTCGCAATGACGTGATACAACATGTTCATTATTCGTAATTCGTCCGCCTTCGCTTTTGAGCTATGGCGGATAAAATAATTTTCTTCGACCGTCCGTAGTCCCGACTTAGTCGGGACGAAGGCGGTTAATTCGTAATTGTATTGTACTATGAATATCATAATTTTCGCTGGCGGAGCGGGGACCAGGCTTTGGCCTTTGAGCCGCCGAAATTCTCCGAAACAATTTGAAATTTTGAAGGATGATAAATCCACTTTGCAAATGGCGGTGGATAGAGTAAGAGAATTTGGGATGGAAAATTTGTTCGTTTCCACCAATGACGAATATATTTCTCTCGTTCGCGCCCAGATACCGGAACTGTCCGCTCACCATATTCTCGGAGAGCCGGCGCGTCGCGATGTGGCGGCCGCGGTCGGACTTAGTTTGACGAGATTAAAGAAAATGGGTGTCGCCGGCGCGGTGGCGGTCTTGTGGGCGGATCATTTCATGGATCATCCGGCGGAATTTGTGGCCGCGCTCAAAAAAGGTAAGGAATTGATTGCCGAGGATTCCGAACGGCTGGTATTTTTGGGAGAAAAACCCAGATTCGCCAATCATAATTTGGGTTGGATCAAGGTTGGCGAAAAAATCAGCGGCCAACAACACGAATTTTTGGGATGGAAATACCGTCCGGAATTAGCGGAATGCGAAAAAATGTTTGAGAGTGGCGAATGGCTTTGGAATCCCGGTTATTTCATTTTTGATTTGGATTTTGTTTTGGGGCTGTACGAAAAGTATCAGCCGGAAATGTATCGCGCCCTGAATGAGATGAATGGCGACGAGGAAAAAATCAAGAAAATGTATCCGGATTTGGAAAAAATTTCTTTTGATAACGCCATTTTGGAGAAAATCAGTTCGGAGGCTGCGGTGGTGTTGAAGGTGGATTTGGGCTGGAGCGATCCGGGCACGCTCTACGCTTTGAAGGAGGCCTTGGCGCCTAATCCGGAAAATAATTTTACCAAAGGCAAGGTCGTTCTGGATTCATCACGGGATTCGTTTGTTTACAATAACGAAGAAGAAAAGTTAGTCGCGGTGGTGGGAGCGGAGGGGATGGTGGTGGTGAACACCAAAGACGCTCTCCTCGTCTGCCCGAAAGACAAAGTGCCGAATATAAAAGACATCTTGAAAAAAATAGAGGAAGAAGGGTTGGAAAAATACCTCTAGATAATTGCAAAGTACCGCATGTTCGTTTGTCATTCCTGCGAAAGCAGGAATCCAGAAAACATACACCATACAAAAAACTATGCATACTAACTTCTACATATACATTATGGCTAGTCAAAAAAATGGCACATTGTATATTGGAGTTACTAATGATTTAAAAAGAAGAGTTGAAGAACATAAATTGGATATAGTAAAAGGTTTTACCAAAAAGTATCAAGTTCACATGCTAGTGTATTTTGAAGTATTTGGTAGAATAGAAGATGCCATAAAAAGAGAAAAACAATTGAAAATTTGGAAACGTGATTGGAAATTAAAACTTATAGAGGAGAATAATTGTAACTGGAAGGATTTGTATAACAAATTGTTTAAGTAATTTTATTTGTTTATTTGTGTTTCTGGATTCCCGCCTTCGCTGGAATGACAATTGATTCTGGATTGTCGCCGGATACGGTTTTCTGTCATTCCTGCGAAAGCAGGAATCCAGTTCGTCGTCTATTTGAGTCAAATTCTGGATTCCCGCCTTCGCTGGAATGACAATTGATTCTGGATTGTCGCCGGATACGGTTTTCTGTCATTCCTGCGAAAGCAGGAATCCAGTTCGTCGTCTATTTGAGTCAAATTCTGGATTCCCGCCTTCGCTGGAATGACAATTTTGGCCATTGGCGACAGTGCCGATAATTGGAGAGTGTAAATAATTATTTAGTATCCAGTTTATGTCCAAAAATATTCTATTAAAAATTATCCTACCAACAATTGCCCTATGTCTAGTGGTGGGATTTTGGTTTGTTTACCGGGAAATTTTCAAGGATGAAACGAATCTTTTTGCGCCGGTCACTTTTGAGGTGGTGGAAGGGGACAATGTCATGAAATTGGCGGAAAGACTGGAAG